>WNFR01000765.1_pt1 | contig 32948 bp, 21 predicted proteins | sample 5400221 | NCBI WGS metagenome assembly WNFR01 (sample SAMN13153357, study PRJNA577476) | soil metagenome | isolation source: 40 cm soil under Madrone tree | place: USA:California | collected 2016-06-14
CCGACGCAGGCAATTTCCTCCGGACCGAGACTAGCGCTAGCGAGGGCCTTGCGAACCGCGATGCACGAGGCGCGCCACCAGTCTTCCGGATGCTGTTCGGCCCAGCCAATCTGCGGCGAGGCGAAGGCCTGGTGCTCTTCCGTGGCGGAGGCGACGACGCGGCCGCGGCCATCGATGATGAGGGCGCGTGTTCCTCCCGTACCAACGTCAATCCCCAGTACGTAGATAAGGCCTCCCCGACAGCCGTCATCGTCCGAGCAAGATATGGGGAGAGAGACTATCTCACTTCGTTGGTCATGAGGAAGAGGGGGCGCATTTCGAAGCTGGCGTATTGCGGCCGGAGGCGGTCGGTATTGTACTGCTCCTTGACGTTGACCACCTTTTTGGTTGCGGTGACAGTTTCAAGAGGAATGTTGTCGTAGTGGCCGTTCTTGAGGACGACGAGGCGGCCGCTGATATTTTTCAGGAGGAGATCGAGAGCGAGATTGCCGTAGGCCATGGGAGCGATGGAATCAATAGCATCGGGATCGCCGCAGCGGACGAGATAACCCAGCTTTTGGTTGATGACGTCGATCTTTTTGCCGCCGTTGAATTTGGCGGAAACTTCCTTAATTTTTTCGCCGACGATTTCGCCGATGCCGCCAAGTTTTTTGTGGCCATAGGCGTCGGTAGCTTCACTTTCGAAAACCATCTCGCCGCCTTCGAACATGGCGCCTTCCGAGACCAGGACGATCGAGTAGCGGCTGGGGTTTTTGCGTCGGTCGGCGACGAGCAGCTCGGTGAGATGCTCGATATTGAATTTATATTCGGGAATGACGCAGCGATTGGCGGCGCCGGCCATGGTGGGAAGCATAGCGGTGAAACCAGCGTACCGGCCAAAGACTTCGATGACCATGAAGCGCTCGTGGGACCCGGCGGAGGTGCGGAGGCTGTTGACCATTTGGATGGTGCGAGTGACGCAAGTGCTGAAGCCGATACAGTAGTCGGTGCCGGGGACATCGTTGTCCATGGTCTTGGGAATGCCGATGACTTTGAACCCTTCCTTGTGGAGACGAACACCGTAGCTGAGCGTGTCATCGCCGCCGATAGGGATGAGAGTATCAATGCCCAGCCAGGCGAGATTCTTGAGGACTTCAGAAGTGAGGTCATTCTTTTCAGCGGTGAATTTTTCCTTAAGGTGCGAGGGGACGTTGGATTTGCTGACGCGGCCGGGATTGGTGCGGGAAGAGTGGAGAAAAGTGCCGCCGGTGCGGCCGGCGCGATCGACGGTCTCTTCGTCGAGAAGGAAGAAATTGTCGGAGTTGTCGTAATCCTTGTCGCGGATCATGTCTACGAGGCCGGCCCAGCCGTGGCGAATGCCGATGACTTGATAGCCTTCGCGAATGGCGCGAAGCGTGACGCCACGAATCGCTGGATTGAGGCCGGGAACGTCACCGCCTCCAGTGAGGATGCCGATGACGCCTCTTTTGGTGTTGACGTTTGCCATGAGATGACGAGTTGCCCTTTCGTGGGATGCCGAACAGGAAATTATCCTCTTTGGAGGAGTTTTTAGGAAGAGGCGAAGATGGGAGACGAAGATGGGATTCGTTTTTTAGAATAGGCGGATGCAAATAATCGATTCGGAAATTACAGCTCGATCTTTGTGCCGAGGACAACGAGAAACTTGGCGAGCCAGGCGGGATGCGCGGGCCAGGCCGGGGCCGTGACAAGATTGCCGTCGGCGATGGCGTCGGTCATGGCGAGATTGACGTACGTGCCGCCGGCTTGGGCCACATCAGGACCGACAGCGGGATAGGCGCTGCACTTTTTCCCCTGGATGACGTTAGCCGTGGCGAGGATTTGCGCGGCATGGCAGATGGCGGCCATCGGTTTATTAGCCTTTGAGAAGTGATGGACAATTTCAATGACGCGCAGGTTGAGCCGGAGGTATTCGGGGGCGCGGCCACCAGGGATGACCAGAGCATCGTAGTCTTCGGGCTTGACTTGGTCGAAAGTGGCATTGAGCGTGAAATTATGCCCACGCTTTTCGGAGTACGTCTGGTCGCCTTCGAAATCGTGGATGGCCGTGCGGACGATCTCGCCGGATTTTTTGCCGGGACAGACAGCGTGGACGGTATGGCCAACCATCAGTAGGGCTTGGAATGGGACCATCACTTCGTAGTCTTCCACGTAATCGCCGACGATCATGAGGATGGATTTCTTCGCCATGGTGGCCTCCGAAACTCGAAGAGAATAACAAACATTCAGATGCCGGCGAAAAGATCTCCGCTACATGAATCGAGAATTACTTCTGCTTGTGGTGTCGCGGGTCAAGGATGCAAGGGAGCGGCACTTCCAGGGCCGCCGACCTGCTGCAGGCGGGGGATGCGCTGGTCGACGGGAGGAATGCCTGGAAACGGGGCGTGGGGCTCGCATTGATACCAGTAGGCTACTGAATAGAAATTGTCGGAGCGGTGATTGGCGTGGCCATGCTCAATAGTCGCGCGGATTGATTTTGTGAAAGGAATCGGCGAATCCAGATGAAAGCGATACACGGATGATTTGTCGCCCGCGCGTTCTTCTCCGACAACGGGCGCGCCGTAAAGCCGATACGAGAAAGGGTGACCTCCAAAATCCCAAGCGCCTAGGAAATAATCCTCCGAGCCTGTTCCGGCAATGGAGGGGCGCGCTTCACCGTCGATAAAAAACATGTCGTCGCCCTCACCCCACCAGCCATCCTGATTTTGCAGAACCGACATGGTAACCCCGACGAAATGCCCGCGACCCTCGGCATCCAACCAGACGTAATTATCCTTACCGTCGAAGTTCGTTTTGCGATCGACCTTGGGATCACCATTGTTCTTCCAGTCGGAAGTCCAGCCGTGATTGGGCTGCGCCTGTCGGAATTGCGCGTGAAAGTAAAGAGTCCCGCCTGGAAGAGGCTGCGAGTACGCGCGATAGTCGAGGTTGAAATAAAAGGCATCCACTTTTTGCTGGCCGTCGTTGGAAACCGTGATTCGCGCATGCCTTTGAAACGGCATGCGGAAAAATGAATTCAAAGCTTTGTCGCTCCCGACGGAGAGAAGCTCGGACTCCCACCGATGGTAATCGCCGAGGCCAAGGCCAAAGAAATCTCCCAGAGGAGCTTCGACGCTCGGAACCGCTTCGTTGTCCCAATAGATTCGCAGCACGAGTTTCTTGAGGTGGTAGGGCTCGGGACTCGCAACGGTGATCCAGATATGCGTCAGCAGCCCGGGGCCATCTGCATCCAGAAGCGTAAGAATTCCGCCGGGATCAACCTGGCGAAAATCCGCGTTCGCGCCAGTGGGATCTGAACTGGAAACACGCTTGAGGACATAATCCTGCGGCCGAGTGAGGTCGATCTCGGAAGACAGCTGTGCCTGTGCCAGCACAGGCTGACTAAGTACGCAAGAAGACACAATGAAAGAGAATTTCAAGCTGGCGCGCAGCATCGGCTCTTCCCTCCTCTGCGGAGCTAAACAAACGAAGGGATTCTCCTCCGAAAGAAGAAACAAAGAAAGGGCGGACTAAAAAAAGCCCGCCCTCCCTGGAAGAGAGACAATATGAGCGCTTATTGAGCGTTGAGCTGGTTTGCAGACGCTGCCGCCACCGCTTCAGCAGAGTCCTGAATGGTGAGCATGTCGGTGCGCACCTTCTCCCATTCGAGGAGTGTGAGCCCGTATGACGCGAAGACGCGCCGGATCTTGGCGGAGTCCCAGCGCAGAACTTTTTCGCACACAGGGACGAGAACGCTCATCGCGTTATCGCTGAGCACGGTACGCTTCGCAACGCGCGTGATGAACTTGGCTTCGCTCACCGCGATGGTCAGGCCGTCATACTGATTGACGTGCATCATGACGGGGAGATCGGAGCTGCCGTCGCCCATGTAGATGATGCTGTCATGGCTGATGCCAAGCGTGGAGCGGAGCTCTTCAAGCACCGTGATCTTGCCCCAGCCCGCGGACGCGCGAATGATGGAGTCGACTTCTCCCGTCGCTTCCTTGTAGCGGAAGCGCGTGCCGAAAATATGATCCGGCGGCACGATGCCTTCGAGCGCCGACTCGATGATCTCCTGCGGCGCGGCAGAGATAACGTTGAAATGGAACTTGTAGCCCTCGGCAAGATTGTCCAAGGCACGCGCAAAGAGCGCAACGTCATTCTTCAAGCGGATGCGTTTGCCGGTTTCGACAAGGTGATCGCGGCGGACCTTGCGGAAGTCCGGGTCATGGAGAATCAGATAGCTGAGCTCCGCGCCCTGCTGGACGAGGTTCATCTCGGCAAGGCCCCTCACCTTATCGTGAAATCCGTGGAAGCCGATCAGTTCGCTAAGAACGACTCCCGAGTCGTTGAAGCTAAGCGTCTGGTCAAAGTCGCTGGCTAATAGAAATTGTTTAGTCATGTACTAGTACTCCTGTGTTGCCTTTCTTGGTGGGCCCGCTCTGGGAAGCCTCCTCACCCTCTCTGAATACACCTTAACTGCGTTCCCTCCACACTGCCCCACGAATTATTTTGATGGGTGCTATGCGTTAAAGATGTGAACGATTCATTATACCTCGATTAGATGCTGCGTAGTGGTAAAAGGCACAAAGGAAAGGAGATGAGTGTCCAAGAATGCACCAGGATGCTGCAAATTCAGTACTCTGAAGAAGATAGCGGGGACGAATAAAAAGGGAAAAGAGAGCAGCGACCGCGATTTTTAAGGTTGGCACCGAAATCGACAGCCTGGACATTTCGGGAACCGATTATAGGCCTCGGGCATCCATTTTCGGACTTTCGTAAACGTCATCCTCACCGGGGTATCGAAGACGATCCTCGAATCTCCCTGTTTCCTTGGCAAGGGCCCAGACCAGGCTTTCTCCTGCGGGAAGAGTCTGCGGCTGGCTGCGGAAAATGGGGTCTTCAAATGCCAGAGAAGCATCGATCCATTGCCATCCGGCAACCTCGAAAGCATTCATGACGTCGGGAAGCACGAAAGCATTCAGTGGATTGAAATGCATCAGCAAAGTATGGCGGATATCGCGGCCAAAAACGTCGAGAGCGAGTTGACGATAGAATGCGGCGCGATCCAGGAGATGCGCGACCAGGTAATCGCGGTACGGAGTGATTGCGGCTTTGGGTTGCTTGGCGAGCCGGTCGACGAAGCGCTGGCTGACGTACCAGTCGGAAGCGTCAATGGTGACATGGCCGACGCGGTAGCCGCGCTCCTTGAGCAAAAGGCGAAAACGATCGCGCTTGTCCGCCGTGTCGCCTTCCTTCAAGAAGGGATATCGGAATAGCGCCGTGCGGTTGTGATAGGGAGCGATCACCTTTTCGTTTTTCAGAAAATCGACGGCGAAATCCGCGTAACTCGTTCGCTCGCCATAGAGCTTATGCGAATAGGAATGATTGCAGATGAGATGGCTAGCCTGATCCCAGGCGGTAAGCAGCTTGGCCCCGTCGGCGTCGTCTACGCGAATCCCGCAAACGAACAGCGCGGCGCGGACGTCTTTCTCGGAAATCGCTTTCAATATCCTGCTATTGGCTTCCTGCCATTTGAGGACGGATCCGAGGGAGAGCGTCGGATCGTCGAGGGTGAGGGCGAGTTGGGGCCGCGCAGAATTGTTGGGAGAAGTTTTTGGCGCGGCACCTTGTAGAAAAAGAGAAGCGCGAAGGGCAGGAGGAAGGAGCTGAGAGCAAACCGTGGCCGAGACGGTCTTAATTGCGTGAGAGAGAAATCTGCGACGTTTCATGGCAATAACCTCAATGAAGGGAATGCATCCAAGATCGAGCACGCAAAAACAAGGAAGTGAGTGGGCTTGCAGAGGATGAAGGCCGCGTGGAGCGAGATTTTTCAACCGCACTGGCATCATCTGTGACCGCGTATGGCTGTCCGGTATGCGGGTGAATGTAGAGGCTGCGCATTTCGGTGCGATTGAGGGGACGGGCGCCGCGGCGCCCAAAAACCGCCACTTGGTTGCCGGACTCGTCGACGGCGCGGTCGCGGTCGATACCCTTCGAGACGGCGAGGGCAGGGCCGCGGGTGCGAACAGTGGCGATGAGCTTAGGAGTCGGGCGCGGGCTGAAGCCGGAAAAATGCGCGGGGTCGTCCCAAGGGGAAAGAATCTGCAAGACGCGCAGGCCGTTCTTCCCGTCAGCGACAAAGGCGAAGGCGCTGGCAGCGACCATGCCGATCTTCACGTCGTTCACGTCATTGAGCTGGCCTTCGGCAGTGAAGAGCTGGTCGAGTTTCGGCGCATCAGGTTTTTCGACGTCAATGATGGCGAGGCCCTGTTTCCCTGCCGAAACATAAGTATAGGTTCGCGCCACATAAATGTTGCGGGCGTCTTCGAGGGGGACGAGGGCGCTAGGGATTGGTTTTGGTTGTGCGAGGTCGGTCACGTCGAGAACTTTCAGCCCGTCATGATCGACGATGAACGCGTAGCGGAATTGCACACCAATGCCGCGGGGATCGTTGAGTTGCGGAGCGCCGATGGTCGCGGTGATACGAGGAGCGAGCGGATTGTCCAGGTCGACGACCACGAGTGCTTTGTCCGTGAGGATGTAAGCAAACGTTCCAGCGATGGTGATTCGCCGCGCGCCAGTGAGAGCGCCGCCCGGATTAAACGCCAGGGCGCGCTTCAAGAAATTATTGGCGGGGTTGCCGTCGAGGAGCGTGCCAACGCCGGGGCTCTTCGATTTGAGATTTGGGTCGCCCACGACAACAAGCCCTTCTTCTTTGTCCGCGACGTAAAGGAAGCCGTAGAGCGAGTGGATCGTCTGCTCCTCGTTTTCCGGCAACTGCTGGCGAAGAGGATCCACGGCGAGCGTCGTGGGTGAGGCAACGGCGAGCGCGTTTTTCGTCGGAACGTAAAATTTCTGGCCGAGGGGCGAAACCGGTGCTGTCGTGACTTTCTCGGAGAAATTCTTGTTGTCAATGTTAGCGATGTCATAGACGCGGAGGCCGCCGGGGCCGAGAGCGGCGTAGGCGTACTCTCCGCGGGTTTGAACGTCGAGAACGTTGCCGGAATGCTCTGCGGCGGCGCTGAGCTCGCGGTGGTGATTCACAAATTTGTTGTAATTGTCGGGATAGGCGATACGTTGCAAATCGCTTCCGTAAATGGCCTCCGGTTCGTCGTGCTCCGCCACCGCAATCGCTTCGAATCCCTTGTTGCCGGTGGCGACGTAAACGTAGCGGCCCATGAAGTTCATGAAGTTCGTTCCCTGAAGCAACAGTTGCGCCATCCAGGCGTTGTTGTCATTCTGCGCGGAGACGTGGCAATCGCTGCACTGTTTGGTCTCTTTGGCGCGCACAGTGTGCGGCACAAACGTGGAGAAAGCCTGGCCGGAAAAACCCGGTGCGGAGATGGTTTGCTGCGTGTAATAAAGCCAATCGCGATTGGCGTTCTGGGAACTGACGAGAACGGCGCAGGATGAGCGCGCCGGGGCGATGCGATGTCCGGTGACGGTGCCATCGACTCCAAGCATGTAAATGTCGTCGCGCAAAACCTGGAAATTGTAGCTCGTGTAATTTTTCGTGAGCAGGCCTTCGTTGTGCAACATCGGCTTGCGCGCGTTGGCAGTCATCTCCAGATGGCAGCCGAAACAGGTAGGCGTCCAGGAAGTGTGGCAGGAGTAGCAGGTCATGCTGCTGTTGGCGTGCGCAAGAGAAGCATCGTCGCCGGGCATTTGCGAAGCCACGACGCCATCTTTATTCATCAGCTTCGCGCGAAGTGATTTCTCGCTGAAATGCACGTTGCCGGGCGTGATGCTGTCCATCGTCTGAACAATCTCCCACTCCTTGGTCTCTTCGGACATGGAGCGCTGAAATAACTTTCCATCGCGCCATTCGAACCGGTGCAATCCCCAGGGAGTCCGAAGCGCATCGAGATGGCGGCCGCCTTCCGGCGCCGCGGGGCCTGATGTCACGAGGGCGGCTTTCCTTCGAATCGTGCCGTGGCAATCCACGCAATCGATTTCGACGGCGGCGCGCGGCTCGCCGTAAATTTTTCCATTGCCGTGATTGTCCTGTGCAAAGTGACAATCATTGCACTGCATTCCTTTTTCAAGATGAATGTCCGCAAGGTGAACCGCTTTGCCGAAACGATCCGGGTCGTCAAACGTAATCTGCTTGCCGTCCTTGTCGAGCCAATTCCCTTTCCGGTCGTGATTGAAAACGGCACGGAAAACCCAGCCATGCCCATGAAAATCAGCAAACTGCGTTGTCTGCAATTGCTTGTTGAATTCGGCACTGCCTACATTCTCGAGGAATTTCTCGTCGCTCCAGAGCCCGCGAACCGCCGCGCCTTCCGGATTGCGTTCGAGAGATTGAGAGCGCTGCTCTTCCGTCGGATGGCGCTGCTCCTTCGGATACATTTTGTCGGCATCCATTTCGTTGTCCCACCAGGTAAGTCCGAAATACGTAGTGACCATGTTCGTGCCCGGATGGATGTGGCAGATCATGCATTGGCTAGAAGGAATCGAGCGCGTGAAAACGTGTTTGATGGGATGGCCGGACTCGTTCTTCGGGATGGCCGGATCGGAAGAAGCGCTGAACCCGGAGTGGCCGAACGGCGCGTAGGCGCCGGAATGCAATGGATCGCGGTCGTTCGCGTAAATCACGTGGCAGGCCGTGCATCCGCTGCCGCGATAGTCGCCCGGATGATCGTTCGTGCCGGGAAGCGACAGGATGGGGTCGAGCAATCTCGTTTTCTGCAAGCCGAGAAAAACCGGATCGGTGCGTAGTTCGGTGCCGAAGCCGCGGTCACTGAGCTTATCGTCTGGTTTGCCGGGATCTTCTTCGCGATTGGGATTGCCAATCTCAGACTTTTTGCGCCCGCCGCGTTCGAACACGCGCAGGACGTTGCCTGGCTGAGAAGTTTCCCAGCGGAAGAGTGGGTCGAGTTCGGGAATCACACCCTTGGCGCGAGTCTCTTCGGGTGTTGGCTTGGGAGAAGTCTTGATCGATTGTGGCACTCCATCGCGACTGTAGCTTTCTCCGAATCGCGTGTTTTTTGCGGGATAGCTGCCGTTGTTGTAGAGCGCCGCGCTCCAGAGCATTCCTGCGTGGGTCATCATGCTGGTAGAGACGGCGCGCGTCTCCGCGGTATGGCAGCCGGCGGCGCCGCATGTTTCGGGAGCGACGCGCAGGTCCCCCGGATTCACGAACTTGATGAATTCAGCGGACTCCGCCAACCATTTTGTAAAAGTGCGTTCGGGAAGATTCGAACGATTGCGAAAGCTCGCGCCGCGCGGCTGGACGTGGGCTTTTTCCTTCGCGGAATTGTATTCGGGTGAATTCAGCGCTGCTCCCGATGAGACCGAAATGGAAGCGTTGCCTCCGTGACAATCCGTGCACCCAAGATGAACGGTCTTTGTGGGATGCATGGTGGGTTCATCCGTCGAGGTGTGGCAGGAAACGCAGCCGGAAGATTTGCGATCGGCTTCCTCCTGCGATTGGCCGCCGAACGGCGCAGACTCTTGCGACGCGCGCCCGGGAAGCCTTGAGCTGGCGTGCAGGGCAAAGAAAAAAGATAACGTAGAGACACAGAGAACGCAGAGGGTTCGCAGAGAGGCAGAGCCGAATTGTTGTTCGTTATTCATGCTCGGAAATCTCAGAAAGTAAGCTTCACGGAGCCGAATAGCGAGAAGAGCGTGCGGCCCGTGTAGATATCTTTGAAACCCTGGCCGGGCTGGAGCGCGGAAGCGCCGCCGGTGAGAACGATATTCTCCGAGAGCGGCGGGCGATATTCGACGCCGATGCCGAAGTCTTCGCCGATAGTGTGGTGAATCGGCGATTGGAACAGAAGGAATTCGAGCGTCTCGGTGCGTTCGAAACGAAGAAAGTTGAAATTGGCGAAGCCGCGAAGTTTTGGCGTGAGCTCGAAGTCTGCGCCGGCATTCGCAAGGAAAATCCCTGGGTTGACGAAATTAGCCTGACCTTCTTCCTTGCTCGCACGAAGTGAAGGAATGAGGCTGCCGGGAGTCGTGAGGAGAATCCCGGAGCCTAGAAGGCGAATGCCCTCGCGATTCCAGAAACTAAAGAGTCCACCCGCAAAATTGGGGAGATCGACGATGGAATCAAATCCGCGTGCGCGGCCGTCGCGGGGATTGCCGTCGCCCGAAGTGTAGAAAGTGGAAACGCGGTAACGGATCCAGTCCTTGTCGTAGGAAATTTCAGCGGCAGCCATCTGCGCATTCACGGTGACGCGGCGTGCGGCAATGGGGTTGAATGTGTCCTCGCCGATCGCCTGGTAGAAGGCATGCGTGAGATTGAGGCGATGGATGTGACCGCTGCCAAGCCAGCCGAAATAGCCGACGCGAATGCCGTGAAGAAGCGGCCCCCCGGCCGGATTCTGGTTGATGACATTTCCGATCGGCGAAGGACGGACAAGGAACCCTTTGTCGTCATAGTGCAAGCTGGGATCGTCCTTGTTCCAAGCGGCGACAAATTCCGCCGTGTAGCCGGGAAAAAAGAAATCCTGGAGATAGACGTTGCCGAGAAGCGCCTGCTGGTGACGGCGGTCAAAAGTATTGAGGCTGCTGTTGGTGTTTTTTTCGAGGAAATGGAAGTAGGCGAGATTGTATTCGATGCGGTCGCTGTGAAGATTGCCGAAGATGCGCAGGGCCGGTTGCTCGTCGACGAAAAGAAAACCGCGGAAGTCGGCGTTGAACTGCTGGATGCCCGCGCGCGCGGAAATGAAATCGTAATTGGGGCCGAGATCGTGAAGCTTCACCTCGACGAAAGCCTCCTGGAGGCCTGCATGATCGTCGAAGCGGTTGGTGCCGCTGCGCGGATCGGGGCCAACGATGCCGAGTTCGCGGACTTTCAAATTGTTGAGGCTGAGCTCCGGAGTGATGCGGATCCGCCAGTCGACAGGCTTGAAGGCCGCGTCGCCATGAAATAAATCAAGAGTGAAACGAATCGTTTGATCGAAAAAGGACTGCTCCCCCTTGCCGAAAAATCCGGAGCTGCCCGGACGCTCCGTGCTGACGTTGCTGGGAGACGGAACGCGGCGTCCATCAAAAAAGCTTTCGGACGAAGCGGTAATATTCAAAAAAACTTGCTGACCGAAACGCTCGGGCCAGATGGGCTCGTCTCCTTTGAGGCGATTGCGGTTGAAAGGATCGTACCAGCGGTGTTTGGTGTAAACGTACTCGCCCCGTTGCGAGTAGCGGCGGTAATCGGGCTGCTCGAGGGCCCAGCGGTTTGGAACGGTGTTGTAGATGTCGGCCACAGGAGGAAGCGTGTCCGGCGAAATATTCTCAATGTACTTGGGATCGGAATCGAGGCGGTGACGAAACTCGCGATAAGCGCCGAAAGAAGGTGGCGCTTCGGCGGAAAGCGCGGGACCAAGTTCGGGAAGACGAGGAAGGCGCGAGCGCGTTTCCATTGCAGCGACGGTGACAAGAGAGATTTCAAGGGTCACAACTTCGTTAGCTTGCAGGGTGAGGTCGTCAACAACAAACGGCGCGTAGTCCTTCACTTCGACACGGAGTTGGTAATGCCCCGGCGGCAGCGGAAAAATCCGGAAGACGCCTTCGGCTGAAGTTGTAGCGCTGAAGACTTGACCGGATTGCGCGTTGCGCAGCGTAACGATGGCGGCGGCAACTGGTAGCAGAGTGCTGGCAGAGTTCGCCTCGCGGACGAGGCCATCGAGCGCGGCAGTGGTCTGCGATTGTTGGCGGGGGATGCGCTGTGGCGGGCCCTGCTCGCTCGATTGTTTCGGGGAGTCTTGCACCGGTGGAGCAGATTGGCCTGAGAAGTTTGCAGTCGCCCTTGGTGCAAATACCAAATTGGCAAAGCAGCACAGCGCGCAGAACGCGCGTCGAACCTGCCGCGGAGAAAAAAAGATCATGCGTTCGGCCTGAACGGAATCATGAAAAAAGGAATCGCGTACTAGCTAACAATATCGAGAAGACGCGGGCAACACTTTTCCCACATGTGTGGAGACATTCGATAACACTGCGAACGTTCGCGCCATTCACCAGTACGCGCAAGCTCCGGGCAAATCCGTTGAGAGGCCGTAAGCGACTGTGGTACCAACGAAGATACTCTCTCGATGACGACCACTCACACTCTGCGAAAGCCAGTGGAAGCGCGATGCGCGTTGCAGCAGCGAAAGAAAACGCTGGCGCTGGGCATTTTTCTGGCTTTGGGAATCGCCGGAGCGCTCGCCATGCTGCTGATTGGTTGCGGCAGCGGAAGCAGCGCGCCGGCTCCACCTCCGCCCGTCGCGTCGGTACAACCTCTGCAGACAGTCGATGTCCAGAATATCGTGCAAGCAGCCGTCAATTCCGTGAATGTGGACATGGCCCTGGCTGTAGTGGACCGCGCGGGATTCGTCTTGGGCGTGTTTCGAACGCAGAACGCTCCGATAACAACAAACGCAGATTTTGGGCAAGTTCAGAACGCAAACGATGTGGCCGTGGCGCTAGCGCGGACCGGCGCGTTTTTCAGTAATGATCAGGCGCCGCTGTCTTCGCGAACCGTGCGGTTCATCAGTGGAATCCATTTTCCCCCAGGTGTGATGAACCAGCCGCCCGCGGATTTGTACGGGATTGAGAACACCAATCGTGGCTGCACTCTGATCAACGACCCCAATTTTCCGAACAAGATTCCTCCTTCCCTGGCGCTGGGCGGCGGATTCGGCTTGGGAGTGATCACCGGCAAGGCCGACGTAATGGATTCGAACGCAGCGGCGGTGAATCCCGGTGGCGTGCCAATTTTCTACAAGAACGTGGTGGTCGGCGGAATCGGCGTCGTGACCGCATCGAGCAATCTGAATGTCGCCGAGTACGCGGCTTTCGCGGGTTCGACAGCAGCGCGCGGGGGACCGGCCGACAAGTTTGGGCCGACGCCCGCGGCTCCGGGAGTGGTCTTTATCGGAGGTATTGCGCTGCCGTTTGTGGATCAGACTTCGCGGCCATCGGGATTCTCAGCGGGGCCTGTCGATGGAACGGGAAGCTATGTGGTCGCGCCATCGAACAGTCAGGGGCAACCGCCCGAGGGCGATCTGATTACACCGGCAGCCGGACCGCTCGGTGGGCTCAGCGCGCTGGACGTTACGCAAATTCTGAATAACGCTGAGGCAACGGCGAACATGACGCGCGCAGCGATTCGATTGCCGCTCGGTTCGCGGGCGCGCATGGTGATCGCCGTGGCGGATCTGGATGGAACAATCATCGGCTTGCGACGAATGCAGGATTCCACAGTTTTCAGCATCGATGTCGCGGCGACCAAAGCGCGAAACATGGTTTACTTTAATAGCGCCGCTCGGACCGCCGCGGATTTGAATGGCGTGCCGATGGGAACCGCGGTGACGAACCGAACGATTAGTTTTGGCGCGCAACCTCTCTATCCCCCGGGGATTGATGGATCGAACGCGGGGCCATTTTTCAATCTGTATACGATGGACCTTGCCAATCCCTGCACGCAGGGATTCCAAAGCGGCGCGGCAAATTCGAACAAGAGTGGAATTGTTTTTTTCCCGGGGAGTGCAGGTTTATTTCGAAACGGTGCCCTCGTTGGCGGATTGGGAGTGAGCGGCGACGGCGTGGATCAAGACGATTATGTAACGAGCGGCGGCACAGCCGGATTTGAAGCTCCGACAAATATCCGCGCCGATCAAATCATGGATCAGGGCGTACGGCTGCCGTACTTCAAATTTCCCAGGAATCCCACCAACTAGATTTCGGTATCACGCGCGGCGCGCTGCTTTTTTGCGCTTGGAGATTTTCGTAAGCGCACGCGTATACGCCTCCATCGTTTCGGGAACTGCCCGGTTGTAAATGAACTGTCCTTCGCGGCGGCAGGCGATCAGTCCAGCTTCGCTCAGAATTTTCAAGTGATGAGAAACGGTTGCGGGCGTGACGCCGCGCAGGGAGACGATTTCTCCGCAATTCATGTGGCGCGTTCCGGAAATGGCCTCGAAGATTCTCAATCGGGTCGCGTCGGCCAAGGCTTTCGATATCTTTTCGATTTGGGCTCTATCCATAGGCGAATATTCACCCTTAGCTGATCCAGGATCCGCTTGACAGTGCTCCTTCAGGAGTCATTTTGACACCCATCGAGATAACGTGCAACCGAATAGTTAGACGCTCATCTAAGTATCGAACCCTCAAGAGAGAGGCCAAACGGCAAGGCCTTGAGGCTTTGGATTTTGAGAAAGAATCGATTGGGAGGCTGTCATGAAGAGACTCGAAGGAAAAGTAGCGGTTGTGACCGGGGGAAACAGCGGCATTGGGCTGGCCTCAGCGAAGCGTCTGCAAGAAGAAGGCGCGCGTGTGGCTATTGTGGGCCGCAGCAAGAAGACGCTGGACGAGGCGGTGAGAACGATCGGCAACGGCGTGCTGGCAGTGCAGGCGGACGTGTCTGTTGCGAAGGATCTAGACAAGCTCTATGCCACGGTGTCGCAGAAGCTGGGCAAAATAGACATTTTGTTTGCGAACGCGGGGATTTACAAATTTGCGCCTCTGGCGGCCACCTCCGAAACTCTTTACGACGAATTGTTCGACATCAACACCCGGGGCGTTTACTTCACCATCCAAAAAGCATTGCCTCACCTCAATGACGGCGCTTCGATCATTGTGAATACTTCGGTAGCGGGCGAAATCGGCGTGCCGAACGGCACGGCGTATGCGGCCACGAAGGCTGCGCTGCGTTCGTTCACCCGATCGATCGCGGCCGAACTGGTGGAACGCGGCATCCGTGTGAACGCCGTGAGCCCGGGACCGATCGAGACGCCGGCCGGATTTGCCCGCACGGGGCTCTCCAAAGAAACGATGGACGAAATGCTTAAAGGCTTTATTTCCATGGTGCCTATGAAGCGAATCGGACAGCCAGAGGAGATCGCCGGAACTGTGGCGTTCCTCGCATCGCAGGATGCGTCCTTCATCACGGGCGCAGAGATCCCCGTCGACGGCGGGCTGGGGCAAATCTAAACGCGGGCTCCCGCATAACTGGAAAGAGGCGGACACAAGTCCGCCTCTTTTTGTTTTTTGGAAGCCCGTCATTTCGCACCTCCGGAAGGATCGGGGGAGGTTGCCGTGTTCACATCGAGAAACCATTTGTGGGCGGTGTCACCGGGTGCGTAACAGTTGCCGTCAGGCGCGTACTTGGCTGGACAATGCGCGGTGAATTCTTTGCGGCGCGGCGACTGCGCGAATTGCCATACGGTAGCTCCGTCAATGCCGCTGTCTGATGGCGCTGGAGGATCGCGTGGGAACGCGCAACCTGGTGACGGCGGACAGGCGTCGTTGTAAGCCCAGAGGGTGAAAGCCCGCGACTTGAAAAAAAGGTCCGAGATAATATCGTCGGCTGTGGTGATGGTGGTATGGGGATCCTCTGTCACGGGCATGCCCGAACAGTAGAATCCTCCCTGGTAGTCCCGCGTCGTAAGAGTCCATAGCCAGCCTTGGATATAAGAGTGGTATGCGGGCGATAAACGACCGCCTTCTTCGATATCGAGAAATATGATTGTGTCGCGTGGAAAGCCGTCGTTTTTGGCTGCTTCGGCAGTGACAACAGCATCCTGTTCGCCCGTTCGCCGGGCATGTTCTGCGTTCTTGAATTCGCGGCTATCCCGCCCGCGATACAAGACTAAGAAGCCGAAGCCGTGAGAGAGAAGCAGTTTGCGCTTCCCTTTCCAGGTGCTCGTTTTCTCGCCTGGGGGCGGGCTGAGCCAGTAACTTGCAAACGAGAACGTCTTGCGCAGAAGAGGCAACGCGGCATCGCCTGGATAAATGTTGCGGTCGAAACCTAGATAGAAGCGTGAAGCAGCAGCCTGTGGGGCGGGCGCGGGGGCGGCGGTGATCAGGGCAATGAGAAGCAGGGCGGCGAGCAGAACGATCGTAGAAAGATACTTAACACAGAGTGCGCGGAGTGCACAGAGGCCACAGAGAAGAGCGGAAGAGGCACGAGCGGGTATCATAGTCAGCCTTCGCGAAGTTTGTGGCCGGCGAGATTGCCGAGGCCGTCGTAGGCCGCGTACTTGTAGAGTTCGCTGAGCGTCGGATAGTTGAAGACTTGCTCGATGAATTCGTCGAGGGTGAGGCCGTTGTCTAGGACCATCATGCCGACGTGGATGAGCTCGGTGGCGTTTTCGCCGATGATGCTGACGCCGAGAAGCTTCTTATCGGCGCGGGCGAAGATGAGTTTGAGCATCCCTGCCGTGTCGCCGGTGATGTGCCCGCGGGCGTTATTGGCGTAGAGCGCGCGGCCGACGACGTAGTCGATTCTCTTTTCCTTGCAGGATTCTTCGGTTTCGCCGGCAGCGGAAATTTCCGGAATCGTGTAGATGCCCATAGGAAGCAAAGAGGCAACGCGCTCTTTGTACTTCAGGCCAAAAGCATGACAGGCGGCGACGCGGCCCTGCTCCATGGAAGTGGAGGCCAGTGCGGGGAAACCGATGACGTCACCGGCAGCGTAAATATGTGGCACAGCCGTGCGGTAGTGCTCGTCAACGGGGATATAGCCGCGATCGTTGATAGCCAGTCCGGATTTTTCAAGCGCAAGGCCGTCTACGGCGGCGCGGCGGCCCGCGGCGAACAGGGCGGCATCGGTTTCGAGGATTTTGCCGCTCTTCATCGTCAGGCGGACGCCGCTAGCGGAGTTTTCGGTTTTGACCGGACGCTCGCTAGACAGGAAATGCATGCCAAGAGCAGCGAGGCGGTCGCGAAGACGGTCGGAAATCTCGTTGTCGAGAAACGGAAGCAGACGGTCGCGGCCGTCGACGAGAGTGACGTCGACTCCGAGGGCTTTGAAGATGGAAGCATACTCGCAGCCGATGACACCGCCGCCTATGACGGCGAGGCTTTTGGGAATGCGGTCCATCTGAAGAAAGGTGTCGGAATCGAAGGTGTGAATGTCGTCGAAGGCGATCTCCGGGGGACGATGGGGCTTGGAGCCGGTGGAAATGATAATGACTTCTCCTTTTAATTGACGCTTGCCCTGAGCGCCAGAGACGGCGACGGTATGAGGATCGAGGAAAGCGGCCTGGCCGCGCACGAGCTCGATGTTATGGAGCGCGAGGTTTTTCAGAATGCGCTGGCGCTCCATTTCGACAACTTCACGCTCGTGGTGCATGAAATCGTGGACCGTTAGGTTTTCCTTGAGCGAATAATCGATGCCGTAGAGGCCGCGTTGTTTGAGGCCGGAGAAATAAAGGGCCGATTCACGGAGAGTCTTGCTCGGAACGGTGCCGGTGTTGATGCAACTGCCGCCCATGTGTTCGGCGCGCTCGATAACCGCGACGCGTTTGCCGAAGTAGGCGGCCTGGGCGCCAGCTTTTTCGCCCGCGGGGCCGCAGCCGATGACGATCAGATCGAAATTGTCGCTGAAGGTCACAATCCCCCCGTAGAGTCCTGGTTTACGATGTGGCCGCCCTTATCCTGGAGAATTGTAGGAGAAGGGGTCTGGGGAAGGGGACGGCATTTGAGTCCCTTTCTCCAGCAGTCCTTTAGAATTCTTTTTGCTGTTCTCTTTGTTCTCAAAAAACTCCATCGTCGCGCTTCGAGATTCGGCCTGGCATTCGGTCTTTTGCTCGAATTCTTCCGGGGATCGATAGCCCAGCGCTGAGTGCAACCGCTGCCGATTGTAATACTGTTCGATGAACTCTTCGATGTTCGCTCGTAAATTTTCTAGATCATCGTACTTGTTGGCGTAGATTTCTTCCCGCTTCAGTGTCTTCATGAAGCTTTCGCAACTGGCATTGTCGTACGGGTTTGCCGGCCGACTCATGCTTGGAACCATGTGGTGCTTCTCGAGGATGGCTATATATTCCGCGTGAGCGTATTGAAATCCCCGATCCGAGTGATGCACCAGGCCGGGTGCGGGCTGTCGGCGCTCGATGGCTTGCTCCAGCGCTCCGATGGTGAGCCGTACGGCTAGTGTGCGATCCAAAGCCCAGCCCACCACTTTGCGAGAGAACCCATCGAGGATCACCGCCAAGTAGACAAATTCCGCCTTCAGCCGAATGTAGGTGATGTCCGCTACCCAAAGCTGATTGATCCCGCTCAGCTTCATCCGAGCAGCTAAGTTCAGATATACCTCGAACTTGTGGCTCGAGTCCGTGGTGACCTTGAAGCGCTGCGGTTGGAGGCCCAGCAGGTTATCTTCCCGCATGATCCGCACCACACGCTTGTGATTGATCTGCATTCCTCGACGGTGCAGCTCCGCGGTAATCCGTCGATAACCGTACCGGCGGCGATGCTCGAGGGCAATCTGTTGGATTACAGATCGCACCTCCAGCTCCTCCTCAGCAGGTTGTTGCTCTTTCAGCGAGCGGTAGAAACTTCTGCGACTGACCGGCACCAACTGGCACAGGCGTTCGATGCTCAGGCTGCCTTGCAAAAGCATTACTTCTCGGATCTGCTCGTAGATGCTGTCTCGCCAGTTCCGCCGCGCTTCTGGCGTCGAGCCTCGACTTTTTGCAAGACACCTTTGAAAAAATCCACCTCCAGGGTCTTCTCTGCCAAAAGCTGCTTCAAGCGATGGATTTCTTTGCGGTGAGCTGATGCGTGCGTGCTGGGCCGCGACGCTTCTTGTCCTGGTTCAACCATCTCCAGCTTCCTGCGCCACTTGTAGAGGCACCTCGGTCGTACCCCGAACAGTTTCCGGGAAAGGAACCACAGGTGGAGAGAAAGAGATACGCCCGGAAATTTCAGCGAATGGCTGTCGCACGGATGGAGACTTGCGAAGATGTCGGTGAGTTAGCGCGAGAGCCCAATTTTGTGTGCCACTTCAAGGGTTCACTCCATTTTGTCCAAGTTCTGTCCAACGCGATAGAACGGCTCAAAGGGTCACCTACGTCTCCTGACCCGAAACGGGTCTTCAGAACAGTGGTTTCGGAATTGGCTAGGGCTTACCTTGTCCCTGCAAGTCAGTTAAGCCATGCCAATAGACCCGAGCGGAAGATAACGCCTGGTATTCTTGCCGGATTGGTTCAGCAGGTTTCTACGGGCGGTCCAAACGAACGGGTAGTCCAGTACCATCACGCCCGTTCTAATTCCGTTCCTAAGAACAGTTTACAGCGTCGCGCGATTCCGCAATCCTTGCACCAATGCGGGGGGGGACATTTGCGCGCATCCAGCTACGTGTAGATGCTCCATTTATACAAGGGGTGAATTAAGATGCGTGACCATTCGCTTCGCCCTATGGTGTCGTTGGGTTTGCTTGCGCTTGCGCTGATGGCTAACGGGAGAATGCCTATTGCCGCGGCGCAAACGGCGCCATCTGCGTCGCCGAGCGTCGCTCTGAGCGCCTCGCCAACTTCCGCACAAGCGGGCCAACTGGTCACGCTTACGTGGTCGTCGACGAACGCCGCATCCATCACTTTGGAGCCCGCGGTAGGCCCCGTGGCGGCGCAGGGCTCTACGACAGTGAGGCCTTCTCATTCGACCACTTATACCGCCACCGCTACGGGTCCGGGCGGCTCGGCCCATGCCAGCGCCAAAATCATTATCACACCCGCGCCCCCTTCGGCTGCGGTCCAGAAGCGTTCCCAGGAAGAGATCCCGTCCGACCAACGGCAGATGAGGGGCCTCGACGAACAGATTCAGGAGATCAAGTCAGACTCCCTGCGCATGTCGGCAGAGTTGAGCCAGCTGGAGGAGAAACTGTTGTACCCGTCAGGGACACAGGTCGCGATCTTCGTCGAGCTCGCCAAGGGCGACACGATGCGCCTCGACGCCGTGCGGCTCCAGATCGACGGCCAACTCGTTGCGCACTACATCTACAGCGCGAAAGAGCTCCAGGCCCTGCACAAGGGCGGCGTGCAACGGATCTACGTCGGCAACGTGGCGACCGGGGATCACAAGCTGGAAGTGCTTGTCGACGGCAAGCTTGAGGGCGGCACGGACTTCAGCCGCACAGGAGAGTTTACTTTCCGCAAGGAAGTGAAGCCAAAACTGGTCGGATTGACTCTGGCCGGACCGCGGTCCGGCAACACTCCGATCGCGCTTGGGGAATGGTAATCGATGCGAGCGATTCGCCAACTCATCGGACTCGCCCTAGCCGTGGGACTTGCCGCCCCTCCAGCCACGAGTGGCGACTTGAGGGACTTCTATTTCGGCGAGGCGCTCTATCACGCTTACCAAGGACAGTATTTCGATGCACTCCAACGGCTCGACACCGAACTCGCCCAATACCATGTTCTGGACGAACCCAAACTCGATACGCTTCACTATCACATCAACGACGCCGAATTTTCGGTCGGCGACTTCGAGCTCGACTACCGCATGCACCAACGCGCGGGGCGCGCCATCAAGGCAGTGCTCGAAGGCGCCGTCGATGAGGCGGTACGAAACGAGGCCGCGTTCAGGCTCGCCCGCATCCACTTCCAGAAGGGTCAGCTCGATGATGCGCTACAGGCGCTAGCACGGATCAAAGGCACGGTGCCTGAGCAGATCAAGGGTGATCTCGAGTTTCTTCGGGCGAATGTCTATATGGCGACAGGCCAGCCGGGCGAAGCTGTCAAAGTGCTCGCGCAGCTAAAGAGCAATGAGCGCCTGGCCGGGTTTGTTGCCTACAACCTTGGCATCGCGCTGCTGCAGGACGGTCGACCTCAGGAAGCGATCGAGCAACTGGACAAGGCCGGGCAGCTGCCTGCCGGTGATCCCCCCGCTCTCGCGATCCGCGACAAATCGAATCTGGTGCTGGGCACCATGTTGTTCGAATCTGGCAATTTTGAGCGGGCCAGGCAGTCACTGGACCGCGTGCATCTTGAAGGACCGTTCTCGAACCAAGCGCTGCTGCGGGCAGGCTGGGCTGAGGCCTCGGCCCAGCAGTATGACCGCGCGCTCGTGCCGTGGAACATCCTGGTGGATCGTGAGCCGACGGATGCCGCAGTTCAGGAAGTCATTCTTGCCGTACCGCATGCGTACGCCAGCTTGAAGCTTCACGGTCGCGCCGCGATTGGCTACGGGCACGCGCTCGAGCTTTTCAGCAGCCAGATCGAGAGAGTCGACGCATCGATCCGCAGCATCAGGGAGGGGCAGTTTCTCAATGCGCTGATCCGCGAGGAGAGCCGGGAGGACGAAACCTGGGTCATCCGCCTGCGCAACCTGCCCGATGCGCCGGAAACTTACTACCTGATGGAGTTGATGGCGTCTCACGACTTCCAAACCGCACTGCACAACTACCTCGACCTCGAGGACCTGCGGTCGAGACTCAATGCCTGGAAGACCAGCCTGGATGCTTTCGACGATATCATCCGACTGCGCGGACAGAACTACGAGCCGCTGCTGCCGGAGGTCGACGCACAGTTCCGGGAACTGGATTCGCGGATTCGCCTGCGTCTCGAGCAGCGCAAGCACCTCGCCGAACGTCTGCAGGCCATGCTGACCTCGCCGCGGCCGGAATATCTGGCGACTGCGGAAGAGCAAATCGCCAGCGAACGCATCGCACTCATCGAGAAGCGGCTCGGCGAATCTAACGACCCCGAATCGCTCGCACTTCGGCCACGCGCGGCGCGCCTGCGCGGCACTCTCACTTGGCGGGTGGAAACCGAGTACAACGACCGGCTGACCGCGGCATATGTACACCTGAACGAACTGAAAGCGCCTATCGACGCTCTCAATCAACGGTATGACGCCTTCATTAGGACGAGGCAGGCCGCGACGCACAGCTACGTCGGATACGACGTCCAGATTGCACGGCTCCGCGAGCGCGTCGGCGACGCGTTGCAGCGCGTCGATATGTTGATAGCCCGGCAGGGACACATGATCGAGACCGTCGCCATCAACCAGCTGGAGGCTCGCCGGGAACGCTTGGTCGCCCAGCAGACCCAGGCGCGCTTTGGCGTCGCCGATAGCTACGATCGAGCCGCGCGCGCCCAGTCCGACGCCGGGGGACACTGATGCGTCGCCTTGCCAGTTCGATAGTGATCGCGCCGGTTTTCATGGTCGGTTGCGCCGCGCGTCTCAACAAGCCCGTGGGAACGGTGGGGACGCTGGCGGAGCTGCGGAACGTGCGTCCGGACGTGCAAGATGTAAAGGTCGAAGAGGGCCTCGATCAGGCCATGCAGCACTACCGGCGCTTCCTCGAGGAGGCACCGGAGACCGCGATGACTCCGGAGGCGATCCGGCGTCTTGCGGATCTGCAACTCGAAAAGCAGTTCGGGATACGCGCGGGCAATGCCAAGCCGCGGGAAATGGCCGCTCCGAAGCCCGCCCACGTACTCGCAGGCTCGCGGGCCGGCAGTTCCAATCCGGCCGTGGCGGCTGCCGGAGCGCGTTTACAAGAATCCGATCAGGATTTCGAGCGGCGCACGACCGCGGAGCCAGGAATGCTGGCGGGCAGTAACGGTGGCGCCTCCCCGGCGGACGTGGTGCGCGCTGGCGCAGATCCCGAGGGTCCACTCGAGGCGATCGCTCTCTACAATCGGCTGCTCACCGAGTACCCCAGCTACAAGAACAGCGACCAGGTCCTCTATCAGATGGCGCGAGCCTACGACGAGCTCGGCCGCACCGACGAGGCCATCGAGACCATGGAGCGCGTAATCCGCGCGAATCCGCATTCCTCGCACTTCGACGAAGTGCAGTTCAGGCGGGGCGAGTACTTCTTCACGCGCAGACGCTACCGCGACGCCGAGAGCGCCTATTCGGGCATCGTCAAACTGGGAGCCGCCTCCGAGTTCTACGAGCTCGCTCTCTATAAGCTCGGATGGACGCTCTACAAGCAGGAATTCTACGAGGAGGCTCTGCAAAGGTATATTGCCATGCTCGACCACAAGGTATCGATCGGTTACGACTTCGATCAGACGCATGATGAGGACAACGATCGCCGTGTCGCGGATACGTTCCGAGTGATCAGCTTGAGCTTCAGCAACCTCGGCGGGTCGGAGACCCTGCCGGAGTACTTCTCCAAGTTCGGGAATCGCTCCTATGAGGACCGCATTTACTCCGGTCTTGGCGAGCATTATCTCGGCAAGCTGCGCTACGACGATGCGGCGAAGACGTACAAAGCTTTCGTAACGCTTTATCCGTTCCACCGCGCCGCGCCGCGATTCAGCATGCGCATCGTGGATACTTTCACCCAGGGCGGGTTCCCCAAGCTCGTATTGGAATCGAAGCGGGAGTTCGCTTCCAAGTATGGCCTGAAGTCAGAATACTGGCGACACTTCAAACCGGAAGGGTCGCCGGAAGTACTGGCCTACCTGAAGACGAACCTGAAAGACCTCGCGACGCATTATCACGCCCAATATCAGAACGCAAACGAAGCGAACGAGAAGCTCATGAATTATCGCGAGGCAAGCCAATGGTACGGAGCCTACCTTGAGTCCTTTCCGAGGGAGGCTGATTCGGCATCCGTCAACTATCAGCTTGCGGACCTGCTTTTGGAGAACAAGGATTTCGGCGAGGCGGCCAAACAATATGAGCGCACGGCTTACGGATACGCGCCGCATCCGCAGTCAGCAGCTGCAGGATACGCCGCGATCTATGCTTACCGCGAGCAGCTGAAGGTTGCCGACAAGAAGCAGCAGGACGCCGTCAAGCGCGATACCGTCACAAGCTCGCTCAAATTTGCTGACACATTCCCGCAGGACGAACATGCCGCGGCGATCCTCGGAGCGGCCGCCGATGACATGTATGAGATGAAGGACTACAAGGCTGCCATCGAGGCCGACCAGCGCTTGATCGATAAGTATCCGGGCGCGCCGGCGTCAATCCGCCGTACCGCGTGGATTGTGGTTGCGCATGGCTCTTTCGAGCTCGCCGAGTACCCGCGCGCCGAGCATGCCTACACCCAGGTGCTGGCAGGCACGCCGGAAGGTGACGAGTCGCGCGCCGCGCTCGTCGACAACCTTGCGGCCTCGATTTACAAACAGGGCGAACTCGCAAACGAGGGGAAGGATTATCGCGCGGCTGCTGACCACTTCCTTAGGATTCGCACAGCGGCGCCTACGTCATCTATCCGTGCAACGGCTGAGTACGACGCGGGTGCCGCGCTAATCCGGATGCAGGACTGGAAGGCGGCGGTGGATGTGCTTGAGGCGTTTCGCACTACTTTCCCAAAGAACAAACTGCAGCTCGAGGCCACCAAGCAGATCGCCTACGCCTACCGGCAGAGCGGCCAGTTGTCGCACGCCGCCGGCGAATACGAGCGCATCGCATCCCAGTCCGACGATCCGGCGTTACGCAGCGAGGCCTTGCTCGATGCGGGAGACCTCTACGCGCAATCCAATTCCCAAGATCGCGCCCTGGATGCATACAACCGGTACGTTAAAGAGTTTCCCAAGCCGGTAGAGACAGCCATCGAGACGCGGTTCAAGATCGCTGAGATGTACAAGGCCGGGCACGACGAGACGCTCTATCACAAGCAGTTGGAAGAAATCGTAAGCGCCGACGCGGCCGCCGGATCGGAAAGGACCGGCCGGACCCGGACGCTTGCGGCGCGTTCGGCCCTCGTCCTCGCAGAACAGCTCTATGGAAATTTCGTCGTCGTGAAGCTGCGGCAACCCTTCGAAACCAGCCTGCAGGATAAAAAGCAGCGCATGGATGCCACGATTGCGGCGCTGGGCCGGCTGGGGGATTACGGCATCGACGAGGTTACGGCGGCAGCGACGTATTACATGGCCGAGACCTACTCCAATTTCAGCCGCTCACTGCTCGAGTCGGAGCGGCCGAACGACTTGAAACCGGAGGATCTGGAGGAGTTCAAGAGCAAGCTCGATGAGGCAGCGTTTCCGTTCGAAGAGAAAGCCATCAAGGTACACGAGAAGAACATGGAGTTATTGCACACCGGCGTCTTCAACTCATGGACCGAGAAGAGTCTCAGCGAACTCACCGAGCTGATGCCGGGCCGTTACGCGAAACGCGAAACGAGCAGTGGCTTCCTCGGCGCGATCGACAGCCATGTGGAGGGATCGCCGGCGCCGCAGGTCTCCAACAACTCGACTTCGGGCAAGGCGATCACTCAGGGCGTGCCCCTCACGGATGAAATGCGCACCAAATACGAGTCGGCAGTGGGCATGCTGAAGGAGGAGCGCTACGAACCGGGGATTGCCTTGCTACTCGCAATGACCGAGAAGATGCCGGCATTGACGGCAGCGCACATCAATCTCGGCATAGCATACGTGCGCACCGGCGACCTGGATCGCGCGGAGGCTAGCTTGAACAAGGCGCTGGAATCGGATCCAAAACAGCCTGTCGTCCGTAACGAACTCGGTATGGTGCAGCGGCGCAAGGGACAGTTTGCGAAGGCACGCGCGAGTTATGAGGCGGCCCTGGCACAGTTCGCCGACTTCCCATATGCGCACAGGAACCTTGCGATTCTATGCGACTTGTATCTCGGAGATTACGCGTGCGCGTTGGAGCATTACGAAGCGTACAGCCGGATCGTTCCGGATGACGCCGAAGTCGTCAAATGGATTGCCGACCTTCGCAATCGCGCAAAAAAACAGGAGGGGCGATGAGGAAGACTAGCGTTCACTGGGTTTTGCTTGGGGTCCTAGCTTTGATGCCCTCAGCTGTACTCGCGCAGCAAGCAGCGCAGCCAAAGACAAAAGCAGCACAGGGGCAGACCGAAAAGCCGCAGCCAAAGAGAGCAGAGGCAAAGAAAGAGGAGGCAAAAAAGGAGGAGGCAAGGAATGACGAGGCAATGAAACTGACTGAGGAGCCGCAGCCAAAGACGGAAGAAGATGGGAAGTTGACGTCCGTCCCAGGAAGTAAGGCGCTCGGCATGTCCATTTTGGGCAATCAGGAAGCGCCCAAAGCACTGGTCATCGTTCCCTGGAAGAGCTCGGAACTCGGAAATGGCCCCAGCGTCTCGACGTTGCTTGATGACTCGAGGCGACCCGTGGACAAAGAGGTGTTCATGCGAATGCTCAGTTACTACGAAATTCGGTCGGAAACAGCGCGCCCCAGCGGTGCGACGACGGATGGGAATACGGCAGCGCCCGCCAATGTGGCGCAAGGGAGGAAGCCATGAATTTCACTGAACTGTTAGGACACGTCGGTATATTCGGAGGCGCGGTGATCGTTTCGCTCGCCCTGCTTTCCGTTTTTTCGGTGGCGATGATCATAGACAAGCACCGCCGATTTTCTTCAGCCTCGCGTGAGTCGGAAAAATTCAAGCCCGAGTTCAAGAAGTTTCTTCACGGAGGAGATGTCCAGAGTCTGGTCGAAGCCGCGCGCCAGCACGCGAATTCCTACATGGCGCAAGTGGTCTCGGCCGGCATCGTCGAGTACGACGGCGTGGCCCAGAGCGGCGGCGATCCGACGGCATCGCTCGAGCTCGTCACGAGCGCACTCCGGGACTCCATCTCCGAAACGCTGATTCAGCTGAAGCGGGGTCTCGGATTCCTTGCCACAATCGGCTCAACTGCCCCGTTCGTTGGTCTTTTCGGCACCGTGGTCGGAATCATTAACGCTTTCCGGAGCATCGCGGCCACGGGGTCCGGCGGAATGTCTGTGGTTTCGGGCGGCATCGCTGAGGCCCTGGTCTCGACGGCCCTGGGTATCTTCGTCGCAATTCCGGCCGTCGTCGCCTTCAACCACTTCACGGGCAAGATCGAGACTTTCCATGTCGCAATGAATCGGGCTTCGTCCCAGCTCGTGAACCGCTTGTTCAAAATACCAGAGCTCAAGGGGCTTGACGTCGAAGAGGTTGAAGTCAAGGCGCCGACGGTCAAGAAGGAAGGTCCGGCCTATGCGACTCGGTGAGCCGGCCCGGATGCAAGCAGCCATCAACATCACGCCGCTCGTCGACGTGGTGCTGGTGCTACTGATCATCTTCATGGTAATGGCCCCACAGATGCGGAAGGGGCCCGACGTCAATCTGCCCAACACGACGAAACCGAACTCGCAGGGCGACGAGAGAGGCCGAATCCTGGTCTCCATAGACGAGGCTGGGAGGCTGTGGATCAACGATCAGCCTGTCGCAGCCGAGCATTTCGACGAGACTCTCCGCGCTGCGGTGGGCGCCGAGACGAACCCCAAGATCGTGATCCGAGGCGATGCAAAGCTCAACTTCCGCGAGGTCCGGGAGGTCATGGTCGCGATCGAGCAGGAAGGCTTCCGCGGGGTGGGGCTGATTGCCAAGCGCGCTGGCGCAGAAGGAAAGTGACATCATGCAGTTCAACAGCAACGATTCTGGCTCCAGTCTGCAGTCTGAAATCAACATCACGCCGCTCGTCGACGTGGTGCTCGTGCTGCTGATCATATTTATGGTCGTCGTGCCACTCCTGATGGAGGGCTACGACGTCGATATCCCTCGAGCCTCCGCCGATACGTCAGCTCAGGTTGCCGAATCCCAGTTGATCCTGAGCATCGGGTCCGCGGCGTGCCCCATCCTCACGCCCCCGGCAGGGGAGGGGATCCCGAAGGACTGTCAAGTGACCCTGGCGGATCAAAAGATCCCTGTAGCCGAATTGCCCGCGCGCGTTGCGTCGATTCTAGGCGGTCGGCCCGCGGAACAGCGCGCGCTGTTCCTGGCCGTCGACGATCGCCTGAACTACGAGGGGGTTCTACGCATCATTGATCTGGCAAAGTCGGGCGTTGAGGATTTAAAGATCGAATTTGTTGCGGCCAATTGAGGTGGTTGCTTGGTGACAACCATGGAAGCAAAGAGCATTTTCAAGAAATCCGGGGCTCCGACGGTCCCCAGCATGGCGAAGAGCCTGGTGATCCATGTCTTCGTGCTGGCCGTGCTGATGGTCATACCGGCGCAAGCGCTGTTTCACAGCCAGCCCCCCAACAAAGAACTCGACATCGTCTTTTATCGTCCACCGGAGATCGCGGTCAACGCGCGAGCCGTTTCGCGTCCAATGCCGCGAGGGACGAGTGAGGCCGGGTCCCCACCAGGGGCGCCTGCACCCGCGCTGAAACCGAAGCCGAACGCACCCGCAGGTCCAGACTTAGTTGGCAAAGCGGAACTGCCACCAGGTCCTGAGGTTGGCGTACCAGTGGAGGCAAAGCCGAAGGTGGGAAACGTCGGCATCCTGGCGTACAAGGATAAGTTCGCGAGCCTGGCTCAGGACAGCGCCGTGGTGCCTCTTGGAGCCGATGCGCGTCACGTTGCCGCCGATGAGGTGGGTCGGCCCTCGGCCCGCTCTTTGTTGACGAGCAATGCGCCGGGATCGAGCGGTGGCATCAACCTCGCCTCCCTGAGTCGCAGTGTGGGAGGCGGTGGCGGAGGAGGCGGAGGTGGTGGCAACGGCGGAGGGGGTGTGAGTGGCCGCGGCACTGGCGCTGGCAGTGGCGGAGGAGGCGGGATTGGTGGTGTGGGGGCGGGCCGCGTAGTCAGCACGATCGCCCCGATCACCGGCGCCGACCGACCGAAGGCACGCGGCGGGCCAGGTCCTGCCCGTACCGACGAAGAAATACAGATCGTGTTCGATCGCTACAAGGCGTCGTTCTACCGGCTGTACAACCGGGAGCTGCGCAATAACCCGGCCCTGAAAGGCCAGATGGTTCTGCGCCTGACGATCGAGCCGGACGGCAGCGTGTCGATGTGCGTGCTGCAGTCGACTGACATGGATGCGCCGGATCTCGCCACGCAGGTGGTTGGCCGCATTCGAACGATCAATTTCGGCGCGAAGGATGTACCTGCCGTGACGATCGTGTACCCGATCGATTTCCTGCCGGCGGCGTGAAGCCGGCGGCCGAAGCGGAATGGCGCGAAAGCCAGGAGGTTTGGAGAAGCTGCGAATCTGATCAGTTGAATTCGACGCGATTTTGACAAAGGCAAAGCCACTGAAAGGTGGCGGCGCAAAGTCACCGGTCTAACGGGCCCGGGGGGGCCCTACGACGGCGGGACCGCCTGAATCCAGTCCAGGCGCGGACTGCCTCGTGGGACGAGGGCGGAGATGACTTCTAGCAAGACGAACAATGCGAGGCCGCGCGGCAGGTGGATCAGAATCCTGCTGTTCGCCTTCGGGCTGTTGTTACTGAGCGCCGTCCCGACACGGGCACAGTCCGTTGGCGGTTGTGTCGCCAATTTCGGTGGCGTGATCGATGGCTTTGTCAACCCTGTTCCCCCCTCGCAGATCAATATCGACGGGAATTGCACGATCCGGAACTTCCCAGCGTCCAACCCACTGACCTCCAACATCAGTTTCTCCGGCACCGGAAGGGGCTGGCTGGTCATCTTCGACAACGTCGATTTCACCGGCAACCTCTCCTGCGACAAGTCGCACGGGAATTTCATCTGGTTCGTGAATGGCTCGATCACCCGCCAGCACGTCTTGTCGTGCGCGAACCTCTTCGTACCGGTCGACAAGATCGACAAAGAGAATCCACCGGGGCCGCCCTTCGTATCGATCGGGGTGCCCTTTACCTACACGCTCACCTTCCCACAACTGGTCAGTGCGACGACCGGCGCTGTGGTCAATCCCAACGGGTCGAACGTCGAAGTCGACCAGGTCACCGTCACTGACAACCTTAATGCGACTGGTGTGTCGCTCAGCTACGTGAATAGCAGCGCCGCCTGGAAGGGCGGCGGCGCTCCGGTGCCTTTCGCGGTCACGAACGCAAGCGGGCTGCTCACCTTCAGCGGTTTCCCCCCGATCCCACCGGGGCAGCAGATCGTGGTGAGCGTCACTGTGGTGCTCAACAACGCCGTGCCGCCGAACTCGCCAGGCACGCAGTTCTCCAACACGGCCAACTGGACGTTAGGAACGACGATAGGCGGAACCTTCCATTACCCGCTGACAGGGGAGCAGGGGGTCTCGTCGCCGCCGCTGACCATCGCGGCGCCCGGCCTGGTGATGACCAAGGGCGGCCCGGCGACGATGAACCCTGGTCAGGTGGGGCAGTTCACCCTCAACGTGCAGAACACCGGCAATAGCGACGCGTGGAACGCGACCATCGTGGACAAGCTGCCGACGGGGACGACGGGCGGCATGTGCAACATGACGCCTCAGGTGCTCAGTGCTCGGGTCTTCCAGGCAGACGGCGTCACGCCGGTCGCGGGCAAGGGCCCGCTCACGGCCGGCACGGACTACACGCTCAGCTATGCGGGAGCGCCCGCGTGCACGCTGACACTCAATATGCTGAGCGCCGCGGCGGTAATCGGTCCGACGCAGCGCCTCATCGTCACCTACCAGACGCAGCTCGACGCGAACACACAGAACGGCGCCACGCTCACCAACGTGGCCGGTACGACGCTGTGGTACAACGGCCCGAGCAGTGACACCGGACGCCAGACCTACACCTGCACGCTGACCAACGGTACGCCCGGCGTGCTGGACTGTCAGGACGCGCACACGGTGACGGCCGTCATTCCCGCGGTGACCATCACCAAGCAGGTGACGGTCGTGGGGGGCGGCCTGGCGGTGCCGGGCGCGACGCTCGACTACTTGGTGCACGTGACGAACACCTCCGCGAACCCGGTAAACCCGGTGGTGATCACGGACAACCTGAACGCAGCGGGGGCGGGGGCGCTCACCTACGTGGCTGGCACTGCGACCATGAACGGCTCGCCCAACGGTGTCAGCGTCGCTGGCAACGTCATCACCGGGAACTACTCGGCGACCTACGGACTGCTGGCACCCGGAGGGACGATTGACCTGCGCTTCCGTGCCACGCTCGGGAGCACGCTCGCTGCCGGCACGATCGTCACCAACACCGGCGTCGTAACGTGGAACACCCCCCCGCAGACAGCAAGCGCCAGCGTCTCGATCACTATCGGAGGAGTCGTCGGTGCGCCCGATCTCGTGTTCACTAAGTCCGGGCCGCCGACAATGAGCCTGGCGCAGTGGGGACAGTTCGGCTTCAACGTCCAGAATACCGGGACGAGCGATGCGTGGAACGTCACGCTGCTGGACGAGCTCCCGAGCGGCTCAACGGGCGGCATGTGCAGCACGACGCCTCAGGTGCTCACTGCTCAAGTTTTCCAGGCGGACGGCGTCACGCCGGCCAATGGCCCGCTGGTTCCAGGCACGGACTTCTCGATCAGCTACGTCGGCGCACCCACCTGCAAGCTCACCCTAACGGTGCTCACTGCTGCCGGCACCATCGCTCCGAATCAGCGTCTGATCGTGACCTACCGGACCCAGCTCGACGCCAACAGCCAGATTGGCGCCCAGCTCACCAACATAGCGGGCGCAGTTCAGTGGTTCGATGCCGACAGCAGCGTCTCGACTCGCCAAGCATTCACACGCACGTTGACTGACGGCACGCCGGGCATCCTCGACTTCCAGGACGCGCACACCGTCACAGTAGTGAACATCACGATCACCATCACGAAGCAAGTCAGCGTCGTAGGCGGCGGCGCTGCGATGCCGGGCGGGCAGCTCGACTACCTGGTGCATGTGAGCAATGTCTCGACGAACCCAGCCTCCTCGGTCGTGATCACGGACGATCTCAGCACGGCGGGGGCAGGCCGCCTCACGTTCGTGAACCCACCGGCACCAACGATGAACGGCTCCACGACGGGTATCAGCATCGCGGGTTCGCTGCTGACCGCGAACTACTCTGCGGTGTACGGTCCGTTGCAGCCCGGACAATCCATTGACGTGAGATTCCGCGTGCAGATTGCTTCGGGACTTCCGGCTGGCACGACGCTCACGAACACCGCGGTCGTAACGTGGAACAATCCTCCGCAAACGGCGAGCGCCAGCGTCTCGATCGATATCGGAGGAGTCCCCGGTTCCGGCAGTTTGAACGGCACGGCGTGGCTCGACGCAAACTTCAACAAGATAGCCGACCCCGGCGAGCCGCTGCTGCAGGGCTGGACGGTTGGGCTGTATCTCAATGGGGCGCTGGTGCAATCTGTTCTCACGGATATCAACGGCGCCTATCGGTTCAGTAGCGTGCCGCCGACCGACGGGACGCCAAACAAGTACGAGCTGCGGTTCACCGCGCCCAATGCGGGCCCGAATACCGCCAAACTTGGCAAAACCGACTCGGCCTTTACCAACGGGCTGCAGCGGATCACCAACATCGCCGTGCCCTCCGGCAGCAACCTCCAGAATCTGAACCTGCTGATCGGGCCGAATGGCGTCGTCTACAACTCGTTGACGCGCGCGCCTATTGGGGGCGCGACCTTGAAGATGCTACGCGGCACCACGCCATTGCCGGCAACCTGCTTCGACGACCCCGCTCAACAGGGCCAGATCACTCAGGCGGGCGGCTATTACCGCTTCGACCTGAACTTTTCGGATCCTGGCTGTCCCAGTGGTAACAGCTACGTCATTGTGGTGACCGCGCCGGGGTCGAACTACGTTGCCGGTGAGTCGCAGGTTATCCCGGCAAGTTCGAACGCAGTGACCGCTCCGTTTTCAGTGCTTACCTGTCCGACGGATGCTCTTCCAACCATCCCGTACTGCGAGGCGCAGGCGTCGGAGTTTGCGCCACCACCCTTCGTGGCCGCGCGTAGCGCTGGGACTCGGTACTACCTGAATCTCGCGCTGGACGGCACAGCGGTGCCCGGATCGAGCCAGATCTACAACAACCACATTCCACTCGACCCGCAACTCGCGGGAGCATTCTCAATCACTAAAACGACGCCATTGGTCAACGTGACTCGCGGGCAGCTCGTCCCGTACACCATCACGATCAACAACGCAATAGGCGCATCCCTGCAAGGTGAGCAGGTTGTGGATCGCTATCCAGCGGGCTTCCGCTACGTCCCTGGATCCGCGCGGCTGGATGGTGTGCCTTCAGAACCCAAGTTGGCCGCCGGCCAACTCGTGTGGAATGGCCTCAACTTCGGCAGTTCCGATCATCGCACGATCGTCTTGCTGCTCGCCGTCGGCGCCGGTGTTGGTGAAGGCGAGTTCGTCAACCGCGCGCAGGTCATCGACGGTCTGACGGGCAAGCCGCTGTCCGGTGAGGCGACGGCAAGGGTTCGTGTCATCCCGGATCAGACCTTCGATTGTACAGACGTGTTTGGCAAGGTCTTCAACGACGTGAATCGCAACGGAATGCAGGACGCCGGCGAAGATGGCCTGCCCGGCGTGCGTGTGGTGACAGCAACGGGTCTGGAAGCGACGACGGATGCGTACGGGCGGTTCCACATCACCTGCGCA
>WNFR01000766.1_pt1 | contig 32914 bp, 27 predicted proteins | sample 5400221 | NCBI WGS metagenome assembly WNFR01 (sample SAMN13153357, study PRJNA577476) | soil metagenome | isolation source: 40 cm soil under Madrone tree | place: USA:California | collected 2016-06-14
GACCCTTGATTGCTTCCAGAACGACCTTGGTCTTAAACTCCGCGGTGTAGTTCTTGCGCTGCCTTGGCATAAGTTCCTCCCGATTCCGGCAGCGATTTTATCACCTTAAGGGCCTGTCCAGTTTTCGGGGGGAAGCTCAAACTACGTGGCGATAAGGAATCGCTTATTTCACAAGAGCAAAAGCAATTTATGGATTTTGTCTTCAAGCTATGGAGGCGCCTCAGAGAGGAGATTAGTGCTGGATTCGACAGAAAGAACAAAGAGCTCTACACATTTGAAACGTATCTTAGCAGTGCTCCAGGAGAGAAGTACCAGATCGAACGCCGACATGAAAAGCTCCGGGAATATTACGCCTACTTCTCGAAGACCGGAAAGATAAAAGGGGACTAGCAAGCGCCGAAGTCAATGGTTGGCGCTTGGTAAGCGGCGCAACTGGCGAAGAGGCACTACTGCGACCCGCGCGGCGCTGAGTTCATTACCCAAGCTGTCGCTCTGCGAGGCGGCGGGTTACTGAAGGGCTCGTCAGTTCTCGAAGCGCGTCTTTGCCTATCCATCGTGCTGAGGGCTCCGATGATTCTGCCAAGCGACGAGCTATGTTAACCGCGGCACCGTTGAGTGCCGAGTTGCGTTTGCCTACCGCTCGTAAAGCCATGTTCACCGCCTTCTTTACGAAGTGACGTTCGTCGCTTGCGGCTCGCAGGATCAAGACCAGGCCCTGACGAAACTGCTCGTCGGTGGCGGCTTTGTCATGCACCGTGAGAGACCACAGCAGCGCAAAGCCAGCTCGCTTAACGAACTCGTATTCCTGTTTGCTCCATTGAGCAACTTTGCGCCACGCGTGCGGAGTTCGGTCGAAGAGGTTGAAGCACAGCGTGTCACAGATGCCCCAGTTGTCGAAGTCTCTCACCCAAGCGTCCATTTGTGCCGAAGTCACAAGCAACGGTTCGTCTACGAATGACGTCAGCATGCGGGCTTCGTACCAGCCGGTCTCCCAGAGCGCCGCGGCCAATTCATGATTTCGCCCGAGCGGCTTGGCTACCTTCTGAATGTTTGACATCGACACGCCGAAGGCTTTCTTCGTGTAGTTGCCGTACCGTGTTGACATGTCTTCGAGGACACGTTTTTCAGCAAGGCGCTCCAGCGACTTGAGCACGGCTTTGACCTGAGCGTCGAGCGAAGTTTGCGATGTCTTACTGATCGGCTTGGCATTGGTCGCTGTTCGTTTGATGCGCGATGTGGCGGTCTGCGGTTTCTTGCTAGTCGACCTGACAGTTCTGCTCTTCGTCATCTTCGTAGTGTATCTAATCCCACCACTGCAGAGACTGTGTCAAAACACAGTCTCTGCCGTTTATTGATTCACCTGATTCGCCAACCCTTATCGATGTAACGATGCCCACCAACATCGGTGACTTGAACCGCCGCGCGGTATCGGCCTGCTGCGTCAGTTCTCAGTACCTTTGTTTCAGATTGAATCTTCTCTTCGTCGGGTCCATCGCGCATCGCTTCCTTGAGCACCCGGCCGCCGAGGGACTCGCCCGCGGCTTCACCCTTCAGCGTTAGCACCGTCGGCGCGATGTCGACGTTTCCCGCGGCAGCTCTAACCGTAGCCCCACGTTTGAAGTCCGGCCCCCACAGGATCAAAGTGTTATGCACAAGCCACGGGCTCATGCCTCCGTGTCCGCTGGCTGTGCCGGTAAGAGCGCCGGTGTTGCCCACGCCTTCCGTGTAGTGCTTGCCTGCCACGCCAAATCCATTCGGCGCCGAATTCCACGGCAAGGTGAACAGGATATCCGGGCCGCGATGAAACTCCACTTGATTGATCAGCTCGAGCGAGAAGGTCCCTGAAACCCATCCAGTTTCATCAGCAGTCTTGCGTCTCGGTCCCGCTTGTCCGCCTGATACGCCGGCGGGCCTGCGTTCGGAGGTAAATATTACATCGACCCAATCCTGTGATTGCAGGAAGCGCACGATCTTTCTAATCAGCATCGGGTCACGGCCTTTGACGTGCACCAGAACCGACTGTCCGTTGGAGGCCAGCACTACGTCGTCAGAATCGAGAGAGTTTTTGAGTCCCGCCTTGATCAGCGCCTGAGTAGCGTCGACTTTGAAGTTGTGCAAGCTGAAGCCGTGATCTGAGAGCACTATTACATCGGTCTTATCGGCCATTCCAAGCTCCTCGAGCTTCGCGAGCGTAAGCGCGAGATTGCGGTCGTTGTTGGCCAACGCCTCTCGAGCCTCTTTTGAACCAACCCCATGACTGTGTTGAGCGCCGTCGGGTTCGGTCTGCCAATCGATCACGACATCGGGTTTTAACTCCGGCAGTACATATTCGCGGAGCACGCGGTCCGCCCAATCGACTGCCGCACTGTCCTCTTCCTTAGGCGCAACGCCGAAGCGTGAGAGGACGGCGGCGCTGACATCATCGGGAAAAGCGACTCGCTTGCCCGGATCGAAGTTGCCGTTGACCAACACTCCAACGCCTTCAGGTGCGCGGTGATTCAAGAGCAAGGCGCTGCCGGTCGAGCCCGAGCTTACGACTGCGAAGCGGATGCCGCGCGCTTTCAGGTATTCGGCCATGCTCGGCATTAAGAGCAACCGGCCTTCGGTAACGTCTCGCAGCTTTAGCAACTGGTGATAGTCTCCGGTGTTAAACGCGTGATTCGGATTCACCCCGGGCACAAACATAGCGTTGCTGACGAGACCGTTGGCGCCGGGATAGTGGCCGGTTGAGATGGCCGCGGCGTTCACTCGAGTGACGGTCGGGAAAACAGAGTGCGAGTTGATGTAGTTCACCCCTTCCCGGCGCATGCGGAATAGAGTCGGCGTGTCTTCCTGATTGATCGAATCTGGACGCAGGCCATCCATAACAACTATCAGGATGAGCCGGGCGTTGTTCCGCGATTGGTTGGAAACGTCAGCGTCGGAGTAGAAGTTTGGGGCGAGCACGGTGATGATCATAACCAGCGTCAGCCCAATCACGTTGTGTCGAACTATTCTCATCGCGTTATGAACTCCTCTATGGGCGGTCGATTTCTCCTCCTGGCCGTTTCATTTTCCATTCGAGATTTGAGATTTGATATTAGTTATTTGCGATTTGACCGCAAACGAGGGTGTGGATGATAACCGGTGTTGCCCAATTCAGGCAAAGCAACGTAGTGGTTCAGTCTGACTCTTTCAATAACCAGGGAAGAATTAACCGCTGATTGCCCGAGTCACTGTATCAGCTTTGCGTAACCTGCATCTCCCGAAACTTGCCGCCCAGCCAGGCGCACGGTAGCGCGGTGACGACTAGCGCTATCGGATACCATCTCGGGCCGAGTTCCGGGCCGGCATTCCACGTAGCCAGTAAGCCGGCCGTGCCCAACAAGACTCCGATGAAGCCGAGCACCAGCGCGTGCTTCATTGGCCGAGCGGGTGCGAGTCGCGCGGCGATGTAACCGCCCGCAATCGCGTAGATGCTGCGATAGGCCGTCGCTAGTACGAAGAGTCCGCCGGTCATCCGCCGGACCAAATGCGGAAAAACGTTCGTCCCGTGCATAACAGCATCAGTGCCGACGGAAAGGATGACAACCACGACCACGCCGCCCAGCACTGCGCCGATGCTTCGAAGCACGCGGCGCGGGCGTTGTGTTTCGCCGGCGCCGCTCTGAGTTCTTATTTCGCTCTCGGTTCCACTCATTCTGTTTTGGCTCGCTTTCAACGCTTCAGCGCCGGACTTCCCGAAGTCGAGGCAGGATTATCGCCCGTCGTAAGCCCGCTGCAAAGTCGGAATGTCGATCTTTGACATTTGCATCATCGCTTCCATCACGCGCTTTGACTTCTCGGCATCTTTGTCTTGCAGCATTTCTATCAAGATAGCCGGAGTTACTTGCCAGGACAGGCCATACTTGTCCTTGAGCCAGCCGCATTGTGATTCTTGTCCACCTGCGGTGAGCTTTTGCCAGAACTCATCCACCTCATCCTGCGTCTTGCAGTCCACCACGAACGATTGCGCTTCGGTAAACGTGAAGGGATGGTTCGTGCCTCCGTCCATGGCTATGAACTTCTGCCCGTCGAGGGAGAACACGCCGTGCTTCACTGCGCCTTCGGTTCCGCCTTCGCCTGGGGCATAACGTTCTACGCGGTCAATGCTCGAGTTGTTGAATTGAGACGTGTAAAACTTCATCGCGTCTTCGGCCTTTCCATTTTGCTCGCCTACGAACATCAGACATGGGCTGATCTTCTGCGGGAAGCTCGCGAGATTCAATTGCCACGAAAGACCGTATTTGTCAGCTACCCATCCGAACTTCTCGCTGAACGGATACTTGGCCAGTTCCATTAGAACCGAGCCGCCTTCCGAGAGCTTCTGCCACAACGCGTCAACTTTCTCCGCCGTTTCGCAAGCGACGTAGAACGAAACAGCCGGTGTGAACTTGAAATGCGGGCCGCCGTTCAATGCCGTGAATTTCTGACCCTCTAATTGAATCTCCACGGTCATGACCGTGCCCGCGGGCGCCGGTCCGGCTTCCCCGTATCGAGTAATGGTCCCTACCTTTGAATCTCCGAATACGGAAACATAAAAATTCGCAGCCTCTTCGGCATTATTGTCGAACCACAGGAACGGTGTGATCTTCTGCATGACGTCTCCTTCCTTCTTTCAATGAGTTGAGCTCGCGCTCGGGTTATGCTTCAAGCGGTTTGAGACGGGAGGCGTCGTTCACGCGTTCGCCTGCTTCTCAATGTCTGCTCGCAAGCGCTGCTCATGCTCTCTGATTTCAGGCGTAGCCTCATCGCCGAAATCCTCCATCTCGAATATTTGTCGAATCTCAACTTCGGTCTGGTCGAACGGCGCGCGCTTGAGCCAATCCACCGCATCCTGCATGGAGTCGACTTTCCACAGCCAAAAGCCGGCGATCAGTTCCTTGGTTTCGGCAAAAGGCCCGTCGGTCACCGTGGACTTCCCGCCTTCAAACCTGACTCGCTTGCCCTTCGAGGTCGCATGAAGCCCCTCGCCCGCCAGCATTACTCCAGCCTTCACCAATTCCTCGTTGAACTTGCCCATGTCAGTAAGCATCTTTTCGTCCGGCGTAACGCCCGCCTCTGACTCCTTGCTCGCTTTCACAATGACCATGACTCGCATCGTAAGTTTTCTCCTTATGTATTCAAAATCAGGAGCCGGAACCGGTTTGATTCTCACCTTGCGCTCCAGGCTCTCTACAGTACTGTCGAACAAGGCGTCCTGAAATCGACAAGTCAAGTATGTTTTCTTTTGACGTTTTTGTTAAGTGCGAACGTTCAGGTCGGGGTTCACATTGATTTGAGGAACACCTTCAGTATGACTGGGTACTGGAGCACCACCTTTAGGGATAGTGAAAGTTCGTAGTCTCTTCACTGAGTCCTATTAGCCCTCGCCTGTTAGCTCAGCAATCAAGCCTGCCGGCAAAAGCCGGTTACTCTAAGCGCTCGGACTCTAACTCTCGCACTCCAAATCTGTTCGCATTTGACCGGATTAGGGCTTTCCATATAATTGATTCGTTCAAAGAGGCACGTCCTCAATGTAGCGTGAGAGTATGCTTCGAACCCTTATCCTTGGATTGTTCCTCGTCTCATCGGCGATCAGCGCCGGCGCTCAGCAACGGAGCGCGAGCATCACTGCGATCATGCCAACGTTTGGTCACCCCGGGACCACGGTGACCATTCGAGGCGCCGGTTTCTCGGGCTTCGAGTCCGGCGCGTGGGGCAAAGAGCTGACGAGTGAGCCGGCTCCGGGCGCGGTCGAATTCAACGGCGTCCCCGGCGAAATAGTCTTCTGGCAAGACAACCTGATTACAGTCAAAGTGCCGATCGGCGCTTCAACCGGACCCATCCGAGTCATCAACCCGGGAGCGCGGGTTCAGTTGACCGGCGCTTCGTTCGAAGTACCGTTCTCGGAGGGCTCAGCCCGCGCTTCGTCGACAGGTGAAACGTCGCGACCCCCAACTCCTAAAGGCGGTAATGAACCCGAGAGCAACTCGAGCAACTCGAGCGACTCGGAAGGCTCGGCTGAGGCATTCATAACGCGCGGTAATGCCTATTACCAGAGGAGAGACTATCGGTCGGCGATCAACCAATACGACAGGGCGCTCGCCGTTTCAGCAAATTCAGTCGACGCCCTCGAGGCCCGCGGCTTGTCTTACAGCAGGCTCGGCATGTACGACGAAGCGATCTCAACTACAAATAGAATCCTCACAATCGCACCGCGCAATCCGCGCGCTTATGTAAGCCTGTGCTGGTACTACAGTCTCTCCGATCAGCATCAGGCTGCCGCGGACGCCGGAAGGATGGCCGTCAAGTATGCGCCCGAGAATTATGCGGGTTACACGAATCTGTGCCGCGCCTACAACGACCTGGGGCGGTATCAGGAAGCCGTCACGACATGCGGCCGGGCGCTCGAGATCAAGCCCGGAGACGGCGAGACCTATTTCTATCTGGGTCGCGCTTACAAGGGATTGAAGCAACCGGCCAGGACTGCGCCATTGTTTGAGAAGGCCGTCGCGGGACTCCTTCAATACTTGAGGGAGAACCCGGACGACGCAGATGGTCACTATCTTTTGGCCAACGCCTACACCGAGACGAAACAGGATGAACAGGCGATGCGCGCGTACGTGAAAGCGATCGATCTCAAGCCGCGATTTCCGCAGGCCCGTTACAACCTCGGGGTCGTTTTCTTCATAATGGGCCGTACCAAAGAGGCGCTCGATCAGCAGAAACAACTCAACACAATGGACCCGGCGCGAGCCGCGCGTCTTCTGCAGCTAATCAACGGCCGCTGATTGTCGCGGCCACTCCCAGGAGGGTTGTCATGAAGAAAGTGTTAAGCATTACGTTCAGTCTCGTCGCGCTGGCTGCATTCGCCGTGGCGCAGGAACCAAAGACACACATCGCGCTCACCGGCGCTGAAATGAAATGGGGCCCGGCGCCGCCCAGTCTCAAAAAGGGAGCGGAACTTGCGGTCGTCTCCGGCAATCCGGCAGCCGCGGGACCGTTCGTGATCAGGCTCAAAGTTCCAGCCGGCTACATAATCGCGCCGCATTGGCACCCGACCGATGAACACGTGACTGTGATCTCGGGTACGTTCGCTGTCGGAATGGGCGAGAAGTTTGACGCGAAAGCAATGAAGGAAATGCCTGCGGGCAGCTACGGGATGTTGCCCGCCGAAATGCGCCACTATGCGATGGCGAAGACCGCGGCAATCGTTCAGGTGCACGGGACAGGGCCGTTCGTGTTGAACTACGTCAATCCGGCGGACGACCCGAGCAAAGCCACGCCTATGAAGTAAGGTTCAGCGCATCAGGCTTTTTTCGAGGCGGCAGATTGTTAGTCTGGCTGGTAGTGCTGCATTAGTGTGTTGCCCGCAAGCAGTCCTCTGCGTCCTTAGCGGTTTATCTCGGCTCGGTGCTGGGGAATCAACCGCAAAGACGCTGAGGACGCAGAGGAGCACCCGAGGGTGCGCGAGCAACATATCATGACCCCATCACCTGGAAGTACACCGTCGTAGGAGAAAGATATGCTCAAAAAGGTATTCCATCTGACGCTTGCAGTCGCCGTGCTTGCGGCGACTGCTTATGCGCAAGCCGCATCGCCGGCTAATGATGGCCGCGACAAAGACCGCGCTGAGATCCGCGCTCACATCGACAGCATCTTCCAGGCGTTTATCAACAAAGACGCCGCCAAGCTCCGGGCCACGCATCATCAAAACTGGCTCGGGTACCTCGAAGGCTCGCGCACGATGATTCATGGAGTCGACGGCTACATGGGCACGACTTACGTCGACCCTTCGAGTCCCTACGGTATGAAGAGCTACAAGATGCGCGAGTTCGACATGATCTTCAAAGGTGACGCGGCGTTTGTATGCTTCGTCGCCGACGTCGAAGCCAACACGCCGAACGGTCCTTATAAGCGAACCCTGCGAATCTCCGACTTCTACACAAAGCAGGACGGACAGTGGATCCAGACCGGGAGCGACACTGAGCTTCATCCGGAATCGGTCGATGACCAACAATCCGCGCCGAGATCGTTATCGGATCAGGGAAGGAAAAGACTACTCGACGCCAGAGAAGCTGTATGGCGGGCCTACTTCTCGAACGATCGAGCCGCGCTTGAGAGACTGATCCCCGAAGAGACCGTCACCATTGAGGCAAGCGGCAACAACTGGGGAAATCGCAAAGCGGTCCTTGATGGCGCCGAGCAGTTTGCGAAGGGCGGCGGCAAGCTTGTGAAGCTCGAGTTTCCAAAGACCGAGATCCAAGTCTATGGCAACACCGCCGTCGTGTACTCCAACTATTCTTATGAGATTGAGACCGGCGGCCGGCGATACCAGCAAGCGGGCCGCGTCACCGAAGTCTTCGTCTTACGCAAAGGGCAGTGGGTAAATCCGGGTTGGCACATGGATACCGGGAAGTAGCAGCAATCAATGGACGGATGAAACCACAGATGAACACTGATGAACACTGATAGATCTCTGCTTGGCGACTTTGCGGTCCTTGGCGAGCTTTGCGCTAATGTATCTCTCAAGTGACGAGATCGCACAACTCGCTATCTTCCGAATATCTGTGTTGATCGGTGTTCATCTGCGGCTCCATGATTTCCTTTCCAGAGACGAAAGAGGACAACCTATGAAAGGAATCTACAAAGCCGCCTCGCCGTACGCTAAAGACGTGTTGAATCTCCCGGTCGCAGACGTAGAGTCCGCGATCCCGTTCTACGAAACGATAATGGGATTCACAGTCTTGTCGCGTAAGGATTCGCCGTGTAAGTCAGCCGTCCTGACGAGAGACAGCATTCAGATAGGTCTCGCGCAAAATGGAGGCGACCCGAGCCAGGAAGGCTGTTTCTTTGAAGTCGACAACGCCGAAGCTGCCTTTGAGGAATTAAGGTCGAATGGTTTAACCAGGCAACCGGTCTGGATTGAACGGAAGCCGCCCGAAGAAAGAGAAGAAGCCGGCTTCAGGATCGACCAACACGGAGCAACTTCTTTCAAAGTGTTTTTCGTCGTAGCGCCGGATGGACTTTGCTACTGTATTGGTGAACGGCTAAGTTCAGAATAGGTCCAAAGCATGTGTAGAAATATCAAAACGCTATTTAACTTCGAGCCGCCGGTGACAGAAGATGAGATTCGCGCGGCGTCGCTCCAGTTTGTGAGGAAGATCAGCGGCTTTAACAAGCCGTCGAAGGCAAACGAGGCGTTCTTCGACTCGGCGGTCGATGATATCGCAAGTATCTCGGGTCAGCTTCTGGCCTCGCTCGAATCCACCGCTACGCCAAAGAACCGTGAGGAAGAGGCAGCGAAGGCGAAGGCGCGCGCGGCGGAGAGATTCGGCAGTTGAGATTTCGGTCGATAGCCTCGTTCTTGCAGCGATACTCAACGCAAAGACGCAAATGACCGCCAAGCACGCATCGTTGGTTCGGGCAAGATGAGGCTCGAGAAGAAGAGCGTCAGTTATGGGAATTACAGGTAGGGAAGGGTGGCTTGCCCCCGCCCATTAGGTCATCTGAAAACTGCGGGGGCAAGCCACCCTTCCCTGCCTGTCAATGTCCCAAGTCTAAGCGGAGAACGGGATCATGATTCGACCCGACGAACTCAAAACAAGTGAGCCGCTCCTATGGTCCACCGGAATCGCAGTCGATGTATGGGAGTTGTTCTGCGCTTGTATCTCGGGAGACCTCGAAGCCGTCAAGCAGCTTTTGAACAAAGACTCGTCGCTCGTGCGATGTAACTACGAATACCGGACGCCGATCTACTTCGCGGTGCGCGAGAATCAGCTCGAGATAGTTCGATTCCTGTTCGCGCACGGCGCGGACCCGCTGAGTCTCGCGGTGGACAACAGCCTCCTGGATATCACTCGCGACCGCGGCTACTCCGAGATGGAAAAGCTGCTGCAAGCCCATCTAGCAACCATCTACAGCGCCTCACCTGCAGGAGAACCAATCGCATCGGCGATTCGCGAGTGCGATCTCGCAAAGGTGCGGAGCCTGCTCGACGCATCACCGGAACTTCTGCATGAGGGAGATGGGCGCTCCAACCAACCCATTCATTGGGCGGTGATGACTCGACAGATTGACATCATCGACGAGCTGCTCGAACGCGGAGCGAACATCAACGCCGCGCGCTTCGACGGCGCGCGCCCGATTCAACTCACAAACGGGGACTACAGTTATCGAGGCTGGCGAGATGTTCCCAAAGACATCGAGACTACTCCTCGAGAGGTGCTCGACCATCTGCGCGCTCGCGGCGCCTACGTTGACATCAACACCGCCGCGAGCATCGGCGAGCTTGAGCGAGTGCGTGAGCTGCTCGATCAGGATCCCTCGCTAGCCAATCGAGTATCGGAATACGTCACTTACTACATAGGCTCTGGCGCGCCGTTGAAGAACGCGGCCGCGCGCGGACACATAGAAATTGTGAAGCTGTTACTTGATCGCGGAGCCGATGTGAATCTGCCCGAAGAAGGCATTGCTCCACACGGCCACTCGCTTTATTCGGCCGTGTACAACGGCCACTACGAAATCGCAAAGCTGCTGTTGGAGAAGGGTGCTTATCCGAATCCGCCGGTTGAAAGTTCCGCCGACGCGCTCAGCATCGCCAAGATGAACAAGGATGATAAGATGGCGGAGTTGCTCTGCTCTTATGGCGCGGCTCGATCGATCGACATTTTGTCTTACTACGGTGACGTTGAGACGGCCGCCGCCATTTTCGCCGTGAAGCCCGAGTTGGCCGACGACCCCCACGCACTCTCGCAAGCAGCCGGCAATGGCAATGAGGCGTTTGTCCGTTTGATGCTTCACCATCAGCCGGAGCTTGCAAAGCGAGTCTCCGGTACCGCCAAGACTCGCGAGCTCTCTGAATTCTTGTTCGAGCGCGGCGCGAATCCGAACAATGCAAAGTGGCTGGGCATCACCGCGCTCCATCAATTTGCCAAGAAGGGGGACGTGGCCAACGCTGAGCTGTTCATCGAACACGGAGCAGATCTCCATGCCCGCGATGAGGACATCTGTTCGACGCCGCTCGGTTGGGCGGCCAGGTTCGGCAAGGTTGAGATGGTCGAGTTTCTTCTCGAGCGCGGTGCAAACCCAGACCTGCCCGACGATCCGTCGTGGGCAACTCCGCTTGCGTGGGCAAAGCGTCGCGGACATGACAAGATCGTCGAGTTGCTGGAAAAACGTGCTTAGACCGAACGATCAATTGGCTAAGATGCGATTGGCAAACATGTAGGGGCGGCCCCGGAGGGCCGCCCTTCGGTGATGCCGAAGGAATTTTGACTTCGACCGAGGGGCGGCCCCGGAGGGCCGCCCTTACATGCTAAGGTAAACATTACGCCAGCCTCGAGGGCTTCTGGCAGATGATGCTCTATCCCGAAATCGCCGCGGGCACGAAAGATCCTCGCGCAGATTCTCCCAGTGTCGAATGGAAATACACGCGTGAGCAAGTAGCGGAGATGACAAGCTTCGAAGCGAAGAACGCCGGCTCGCTTGCTGAAGGGAACATGAAGAAGATGGGAATCGCCTGGGTCACCTTCGAAGGCCGGCAGGTCGAGTACCGTCCTGCCGAGCCTGGCGAACATTACCGATTGATCGTAGCGGCTACCTGGGAGAAGGTGCTCCAGAATCCCGAAGTAAAGAAAGTTCTTCTCGCGACTGGCGACCTCATACTGAAACCCGATCACCATCAGGAACCGAATGCGCCCGCGGCCTGGCGATACTACGAAATTCTCACCGCGATCCGGGCTGAATTACGGAAACAACTTTAAAGGAGAACACATGACTCGACCCACAATGATTGACCGCCGCACATTCATCGAGGCAGCGGTCGCCGGAGCAACCACGCTTGTCCTGCAGCGACGAGCGACGGCCGATTCGCCCGACCTCGCGCCTATTCGAGCGCAAATCGAGAAGCGCCACGACGAAGCCGTTGAGCGATTACAGGAGTGGATACGCCAGCCTTCGATCGCAGCCGAGAATCGCGGAGTAAACGAAGGCTGCGAGATGACGATGCGGCTCCTTCGCGACGCGGGATTCTCCGGCGTCACGAAGATACCTACCGACGGCCAGCCTGGGATCTTCGCTACACTTGATGCGGGCGCCCCAAAAACGCTCGGGCTATATTTCATGTATGACGTGAAACAGGCGGACCCGGCCGAATGGTCTTCGCCGCCGTGGGAAGCCAAGCTGGTCGATAAGCCGGGATTGGGAAAGGTGATCATCGGTCGAGGCGCGGTGAATCAGAAAGGTCCCGAGTCAGCGTTCCTCGCGGCGCTTCATGCGATTCGCGGCGCCAACCGCAAGCTGCCTGTGAATCTGGTCTTCGTCGCCGAAGGCGAAGAAGAAATCGGCTCGCCACACTTTCCGCAAGTTGTCCGCAAGCCGGAAATTCAAGCCGCTCTGAAGAAGTGCAGCGGTGTGTTCATGCCGTTTGCTTCGCAGGGACCCGAGGGTGATGTTCAAATCAATCTCGGCGCGAAGGGCATCATCGAACTCGAGCTTGTCGCGAGCGGGGAACGCTGGGGGCGGGGACCGCGAAAGGATATCCACTCGAGCTTGAAGGCTTATATCGACAGTCCCGCCTGGCATCTCGTGCAAGCGCTGGCAACGCTGGTCACCCCGGACGGCAACGAGCCGGCAATCGATGGACTCACCGACAAAGTGCGACCTCTCTCTAATACTGAGAAAGCGATGATCGCCGAAGCCTCACACCGGCTCAAGGAGGACTTGACCAAAAAGGGGCTCGGCGTCGAGCACTGGGCGCGCGATGTCAACTGGCTCGAAGCGCTCGAGCGTCTCGCGTCCAGGCCGACAGTCAACATCGAGGGACTGGTTGGCGGATACACCGGGCCAGGCGGAAAGACGATTCTTCCGCATCGAGCCGTGGCTAAGCTCGATCTGCGCCTCGTGCCCGACATGACCGCGTCTGAATCGCTGGCCGCACTCAAGACGCACCTTGCGAAGCGCGGCTTCGGCGACATCGAAGTGAATATGACTGGCGGCTACGATCCCACGAGTACGCCGGCTGATGCCGCCCTTATTCGAGCGCAGCAGGCAGTATATAGGCGTAGAGGAATCGAGCCGATAATGTGGCCGCGCCTGGCGGGATCGTGGCCGGGCTATGTGTTCACCGGTGAACCGCTGCGATTGCCGGCCGGTCATTTCGGGCTGGGACACGGCGGGGGAGCGCACGCGCCCGACGAGTTCTACCTGATCGAGTCGGCCAATCCAAAGGTGCAAGGAATCGACGGAGCTGCTTTCTCTCTGGTCGAGTACTTGCACGAGCTTGCGATTACGAGTTGAGGTTGAGCGAACACGAACGACCAGCATGGAGTTTGGACATTTCTCTCGGCCAAATTCAACAACTCAACTGAGGGTAACCGCGTAGCGGTGTCCTCTCGATAGTTTACGGATTGGCGGTGCACGTTGGCCGCGTCGCGGTTACCTATCGACCTAATGAATGGAGTTGGACATACAGGTAGCCGCTACGCGGCCCGTTGTAGCCGCACCGTTGCAAACTATCGAGAGGTCACCGCTACGCGGCGCCGCCCACTTCGTGGGCGGCGCAACCACTTTGTGGTTGAAGGCCTCCTGACTGAGGGCGGAAGTCCAAACTGCCGAACCTCTAGCGGAACTCACCTGTCTGAAAGCTACAAGTCCCACGTCTAATAATCTCCGTTTTTTGTCGGCCGGCTAAACACCTTTTCCGCGACAGGCGAGGATGTAATAATCTCATCATGCAACGCTCCGGAGTCGCAGACCTTCCGCTACACGGTGGACGAGTTCCGCAGTGGCTCGCCGAACGAATGACCAAACTCGGCGCGGCCATCACCGAAGTAATCATTCGTGACTACGGCACATCGGCATTTCTTTCGCGGCTCAGCAATCCGTTCTGGTTCCAGGCGTTCGGCTCGGTCATGGGCATGGACTGGCACTCGTCGGGCATTACAACCTCGGTGATGGGTGCGTTGAAGCGAGGCCTTGCAGCGAGAGGCGATGAGCTTGGCATTTACTTTTGTGGAGGGCGGGGCAGGTTTTCACGAAACACACCGCAGGAATTGCGATCGATTGCCGAACGTCGAGGCTTCGATGGGGAGGCTCTTGTGCGCACGAGCCGGCTCACGGCGCGGATTGACAACAACGCTATCGCCGATGGGTTTCAAATTTACCTGCACAGTTTCGTTGTGACTTCGAAGGGCGAGTGGGCTGTTGTGCAGCAGGGGCTGAACGATCGAAGCGGGATGGCGCGACGATATCACTGGCACTCGGCATCGGTGCGAGACTTCGTGGCCGAGGCGCACACCGGAATAGTCGGCGAGAACCAGGGCGAAATCATGAATCTCGTGGACGGAAAAGCGAAGCCCGCGCAGACGGCGCTTCTCGACATCGCTCACGAACATCCGGTCACGATATTGAATGAGGCACGCTATCTTCGAATGCCGAGGCATCACGAGGTCCGCGAGAAGAATATCGATCTTAAACGCCTTGGAGCAGTGCTTGCGGTTGCGTACGAGCGCGACTTGCACGACTTCGCGGATCTTCTGCTGCTGGAGAATCTCGGACCGCGGACGCTTCAATCGCTGGCGCTTGTTGCCGAGGTTGTTCACGGCGCGCCGATCCGGTTCTCCGACCCGGCGCGTTTCTCATTCGCGCACGGCGGCAAGGATCGTCATCCCTTTCCTGTGCCTTTGAAGACCTACGATGAATCTCTGGGCTTCCTCCGGCGATCGCTTGAAGCCGCGAGAGTCGGGGACAAGGAAAAACTCGATGGCTTTCGCCGGCTTGATCGTTTCGTTCGCGAGGTCGAAACAGAGCTCAAACCTGAAGCCGATTTTGATGCCGTCGTAGCCCGCGAAGAGGCGATCTCCTCGTCGCTCGATGGCCGTTCGGTGCTCGACGATGTGCCCCGGCAGAAGACTCTGTTCTGACGACAAGCACCCTTAGCGTCAAAGGCGTCGATGTCATGTAGGGGCGGGCCCTCCGTGGCCGCCCCTCGATGCGGGCACAAGCGGCTTTCAATCAGTCAGGGGCGGCCACGGAGGGCCGCCCCTACATGTGGGAGCGGCGTGGGCGTCACCCTGGATAGATCGTTCCCGCTTCCACAAAACATAGCGGGTTGTGCCACTTGTCTTCGGCGTAGAATGACCGCTCGCCCCACGGCCGCACGCTGATGCCGCCGCCGGACTCGCCGTGCACGTCTTCCCTGGAGAGACAGCCGAGAGCTTCAGCGCGAGCGAAGATTGCGTCGAGATCATTAACCGTGAAGTACAATGCCTTCGCCGCCGGGTGAGGCTTTCCTGCCGATGATACATCGACGACTTGCAGTGTCACAGCACCACAGGTGAAGTAGCATCGCGAGCCCGCCTGCTTTCGACCTACCAGCCCGAACAATTTGCCGTAGAACTCGGCTGCCTGGTCGAGGTCACCTACCTCGACGTTTATGCGAAACAGGCTCGGGACATCCGAGCGCTCGACCTTCTTCGCTGACCTCGCCCTCCCCTTCTTCACAGATGTCGCCGCCTTGCTTACTGATCCAGCCGCTGGCTTCTTCTTCGTCGCGCTCTTTTTTGTTGCCATTCCTTCCTCCGTTAGTTGTGATCAATTAGGGTCTTTCGAGAACCAGTCCAGCCAATCCCGCACAAGTTTGAGGCGTAGCCGATTGATGTGGTAAACGCGAGTGCGACCCTGCCGGTCGTGATAGATCAGCCCGGCTGACTCCAGCACCCGAATGTGCCGCGTCGTGGTGGGCCACGCATGCTCGAACACGTCAGCGATCTCACCGGCCGTCATCGATCCGCCCTCAAAGTTCAGCGTCAGCAGGATTCGCCGGCGCGCCGGATGCGCGAGCGCAGTGAACACCGCTTCGTAAGCGTCCATCCGAGCCTTGGGCTCCCGACCTTTTTTGCCTCTCGGCATCAGCGATATACTTAGCACAACGGCTAAGCATTGTCCAGAAACACTTAGCGTGACGGCTAAGCATCGCAACTTCGAGGATCGTAGTCCGGCCTTCGGGCGGGCGGAAGTTTGTGTGTCTAGCGGGGGCAAGCCACCCTTCCCAACCTATCATTCTTATGATCGCTCTTACCCTTCGCGATGCTTCTCACACGAGTGGCCTGTTCCTCGCGGAAGCTTCGATGAGTCAGATTCGCACCTTGCTCGGCAGTTCAAGCATGGTTAGTATGACCGGCGCGCACAAGACCACCAGATTTGCCGTTCTATCTCGGAAGGAGTCACATGAAGCGGGAACGAATCATCGCCATCATCAGCATCGTTGTTATCGTAACGTGTTCAGCTCTCGCGAGTGGCAGGGCACTCTTCAAATCGACGGGCGAGTCATCACCAACTCAAACCACCGGTCAGAAGAAACAGTATCCCAACCTGCCCAGCGAGACGCCCGACAAATTCAATCCAACCAACGATGGCTTCGATTACGTCAGGCGAGACGTGATGATACCCATGCGCGACGGCGTCAAGCTGCACACCGTCATGCTCATCCCAAAGGGCGCCAGCCGCGCGCCCATTCTTCTGACTCGTACCCCATACAACGCAACCGAGCTCACCACGCACGCGCAGAGTTCTCATCTTGGTCCGATCTTGACCGGCTACGATAACGCCACGGAGGTTGTCGTCGAAGGCGGTTACATCAGGGCCGTTCAGGACATACGCGGCAAGTACGGTTCCGAAGGTGACTACGTGATGAATCGCCCGTTGCATGGTCCTCAAAATCCGACGCCGGTCGATCACGCGACGGACACCTACGACACAATTGACTGGTTGGTGAAGAATGTTCCAGAGAGCAATGGGCGTGTCGGCATTCTTGGAATCTCCTACGACGGCTTTCTGCCTCTGATGGCGCTGGTCAATCCGCATCCGGCTTTGAAAGTGTCCATCCCGATGAACCCGATGGTCGACGGATGGATGGGCGATGACTGGTTTCACAACGGAGCGTTTCGGCAGGTGAACCTCAGCTACATCTACGACCAGCAGGCGACGCGCGCAAACGACATCAAATGGTGGACGAGCCATTTCGACGACTACGACATGTTCATGCAGGCGGGTTCGGCTGGCGAGCTCGGCCGCCGCCGCGGTCTCGAGCAAGTCGGCTTCTGGCGAAAGATTCTCGAGCATCCGAGCTACGACACGTGGTGGCAAGATCAGGCGGTCGACAAGATCCTCGCGAATCAACCGCTGAAGGTCCCGGTGATGCTCGTTCATAGCCTCTGGGATCAAGAGGACATCTACGGGGACATCGCCGTCTACAAAGCGATCAAGTCAAAAGACACGGCTAACGACAAAGTGTTTTTGGTGATGGGTCCGTGGCATCACGGTCAGGAGATCAGGGACGGCAGCTCGCTTGGCGCAGTCAAGTTCGACAGCGATACCGCGCTTTATTTCCGCCGCGAAATTCTGCGGCCGTTCCTCGATCAGTACCTCAAGGACGGCGCTCCCAAGGCGGATATGCCGCCGGTCGTTGCTTTTGAAACTGGAACGAACAAATGGCTGCGATTGCCTTCGTGGCCTGCCGGTTGCCCGAGCGGTTGCGCCGTTCGACCTACCAATTTGTATTTCAACGCCGGACTCAAACTGAGCTTTAACGCACCGACGTCGGGTGATGCAGCTTACGAAGAATACATTTCAGATCCGGCGAAGCCCGTGCCTTATCGGGCGCGCCCGATCGACAGTCCTTCTTGGGCCCGCTGGCTTGTTGACGATCAACGAGAGGCTTCGGGGCGGCCCGATGTGGTTGCGTTCATCTCAGACGTAGTTACCGCGCCGGTGAAGATCAGCGGCCAACCGATCGTGAATCTGATTGCTGCGACCAGCGGCACCGATTCGGACTGGGTGGTGAAGATAATCGATCTCTATCCTGATGAAGTGGCGGGCCAACCGAATATGGGCGGTTATCAGTTGATGATTTCAGCAGACATCTTCCGCGGACGGTACCGCGAGGGGTTCGAGACAGCAAAGCCCATCGCCTCGAATCAGCCCTTGCTTTATCGTTGGACGCTGCCGACTGCAAATCATGTATTTCTGAAGGGTCATCGAATGATGATTCAAATCCAGTCGACATGGTTTCCGCTGTACGATCGGAATCCGCAGACTTTCGTGCCGAACATCTTTTGGGCAAAGCCGGGAGATTACAAGAAGGCGACGCAGCGTTTGTATCACTCGCCGGGTCAGGCGAGTTTCGTTGAACTACCGTTGGTCACGACACCTTGAGAATGACCATGTAGGGGCGGCCCTCCGTGGCCGCCCCTCTTTGCACAGCGCGAGAGATCGTCAACGAGGGGCGGCCACGGAGGGCCGCCCCTACATGCCGTTGACTTGTTTAGCGTCATAAAGAATGCGCCTCAGCTTCTTGACAATCTTGCGCTTCGCCAAATATTGTCGCCCTAGACCTCGGTTCCCGAATTCAATTAGCGTAGTCTCAGTGGAGCGGATCAGCATCCTTGATTCGGCGGAGCTATCCAAAAAGGGAGATCAAGAATGAGATTAAATCGCATCTTGACGCTTGGAATGACGATCGCGCTTGCGACCTTTGCAGCACAAGCGCAGACGGACACAACGCAACAGCGCGGGAATCGCGGCCGTCCGGCGGAACAACAGCCGCAGGCACAACCCGGTGCGCCGGCCGCGGCAGGTCAGCAGCGGCCCGCCCCTCCGCCAGAGGAAAAGAGTTCCATCACTCATCACAGCGCAAAGATTGGCGGGCAGCAAATCAACTACACCGCGACTGCCGCCACCTACAACGTAAAGGCTGATGACGGCTCACCCAAGGCGACGTTCTTCTTCGTGGCTTACACAAAAGATGATGCCGACAGCGCAAAGCGGCCTCTGTCGTTCGTTTACAACGGCGGTCCGGGGTCAGCTTCTTCCTACACACATATGGGACTTGGTCCGAAGCGAATCGTGCTGACCGACGATGGATTCGGAATGCCGGCGCCTTATTCGGTAATCGAAAACGGCGATTCATTTCTCGACGTCACCGATCTGGTGTTTGTTGATGCGATCTCGACTGGTTACAGCCGTCCGGCGCCGGGCGAGAATACCGCGCAGTTCTACGGCGTCGAACAGGACGCAACTTTCTTCGCCGATTTCATCTACCAGTTTCTGACTCGGAACGAGCGGTGGGTCTCGCCAAAGTTTCTGATCGGCGAAAGCTACGGGACGACGCGCTCGGCGCAACTGTCTTTTACTTTGCAGCGGCGACATCAAATCTACTTGAACGGCATCGTCCTTGTGTCGTCAGTTGGGTTCGGCAACTGGGGCGCGGACGACCGAACGATCTTCTTTCTGCCTACGCTTGTGGCTTCCGCGTGGTATCACAAAGCGCTGGCTCCGGACCTGCAGAAGCTGAGTATCGCCGAAGTCGCCCAACATGCTCGCCAGTTCGCGCACGGTGAATATGCCGCTGCGCTCGAAAAGGGAGACGAGATCCCGCAGGCTGAGTACCAGAAGGTCGTGAAGGATCTCTCGCATATCACCGGGTTGTCGCCGAAGTACATCGAGCAAACAAATCTCCGCGTCAATCCTCAGCGTTGGTTCAAGGAGCTCTTGCGAGACAAACGCCAGACGCTGGGTCGAATAGATGCGCGATTCATCGGAATGGATGCGGATGCGGCAGGAGAACGCTACGAGTACGACTCGAGTCTTGCGTCGTATGACGGATCTTACGTAGCGATGTTCCAGGATTATGTGCGTCGCGATCTGAAGTGGAACACTGACATGTATTACACGTTGAGCGCCCGCGTTCAGCCGTGGGACCAGGGTCAGCCGGGTCAGCCGGCGGAGTCATTGCGTTCGGCTATGACGCAGCAGACTTACTTGAAGGTGCTGGTTCTTTGCGGCTACTACGACGTAGCGACTCCGTTCAACGGAATCGAGCAGACCGTTTCGCATATGAGTCTCGAGCCTGCGATCCGCAAGAACATCAGCTTCGCGTATTACGAAGCTGGACACATGATGTACATCGAGAAGAAGTCTCGCGAGAAGGCTCATAGAGACGTCTCCGCGTTTATCAACAACGCTTCAGTGAGAACCGAGAGAGCGAGCGGCCAGCAGTAAGCTATCGGAGCTGTTTCGTAAGAGCCTTCAGGGCAGATGCTACTGAGCGTGGCGTCTGCCCTTCGGGTAATGACCTGAGAGAGCAGGATAATTCTCAGCGCAAAGACGCAAAGGACCGCAAAGCTCGCAAAGGTTGCAGACGGCGACACTGTATCGCAAACTCTCCAATCGCTTTTTGAGTTGTAATATACTCTCCCCCGCCAGACGACTAATCCTCGACACCAAGATCTAAAGTGCTCTCGAACTGAGCGGGATATGGCAGCTCTAACCTACGATGAAGCCGCGCACCTGCTCCGCCGAATGGGATTCGGCGGATCGCCGGATGAAATCGCTGATCTTGTCTCGCGAGGCCGTGAAGCGGCTGTCGATGTTCTCCTCAACTATAACCAATCTGATAACAAGGCCCTCGACGATTTGCTCCAGCGAAGCTTCGATTTCTCCGATCCGAACGACAACACTAAATTCAACGGCGCCGAGCTTCAGCGATGGTGGTTCACCCGCATGGTCCACACGCGGCGGCCGTTTGAAGAGAAGCTCACATTGTTCTGGCACAATCACTTTGCGACCGCCATCTCGAAGGTCCCCGAGATCCTGATGTACGTTCAAAACCTGACGCTTCGTCAGAACGCGCTCGGCAGATTCGACGACCTGCTTTTGAGAGTTGCCGAGGACCCGGCGATGCTCGTTTGGCTGGATGGCATCACCAGCGTGCGAGGCAGGCCGAACGAGAATTTCGCGCGCGAGTTGCAGGAGCTGTTCACGATGGGCATCAACGACGTTGTCACCGGAGAAACGAACTATACTGAAGGCGACGTAAAAGAAATCGCTCGGGCGTTCACAGGGTGGAAGATCGCGCCGCCGAGAGGCGCGGCCAATCCATATGGTTTTACGTTCCTGGTGAATCCCGATGACCACGACAACGCGACAAAAACAGTCTACGGCCAGAGCGCGAACTTCGGTGGCGGAGACATCGTTGCGATCATCTCGGCTCGCAAAGCTACTGCGCGTTTCCTTGCTAAGAAGTTGATCGAGGCCTTTGTTTATCCATTGACCGGGAGTTCAACCGATAAAGCCACGATCGAGAAATTCGCCGACGTTTACTTCAGCACCAACCACTCGATGAAGGAGCTCGCCCGAGCGATATTCACCTCGGATGAATTCTTCAGCGAGCGAGCGCGGTTCGGGCTCGTCAAATCTCCGGTTGAGTTGATCGTGGGCGCGATTCGCATGCTCGGTGCGAGGTATAATCCAGGGACATCCGCCAGTCAGGAGAACGCAAACATTCTGGCCGGCGTGTCGGGACTGTTGGGTCAGGAGCTGTTCAATCCGCCGGACGTTTCCGGATGGCCTCACGGGCTTGGTTGGATAAACACGGCGTACCTGTTGATGCGTTTTACATACGCCGACCTGATTGCGATCTTCCGCACGAGAGATCTGAATTCGCCGGGACTCTGGCTGACTCAGGATCAGCTTCGGAGCTACACGAAAGGGAACGGCAAGAAGACCGTTAAGAGTTTTCTTTCGCTGCTCGGACCGCTGATCGTCGACGGTCCGGCCAATAAAGCATTGCGAGACTATCTTCAGACTGACGATCAGGGAAACTCGATTGAGTTTGTTCCCGACGACTCGACGATCGACAAAAAAGTTCGCGGATTGGCTCACCAGATAATGTGCCTGTCGGAGTTTCAGCTCAACTAATGCATTGGGCCTGTTAATGCGGCGAGGAGTAGTATCCGTGCAAATCCCTTCGATCCGTGGTCGATTCTTCCAAGCTGCAATAGACCACGGATCAGACGGATTTGACCGGTTTGCACGAATCATTTCTTCTCTCCAGGAGAATGTTTGTTACAGCCAAAAGGATCAAGGCGTATGCCGGTAACACGAAGACAATTCATAAAGCGCGGCGCGGGAATGGTGACCGTAGGATTGGTCATGCCGAAGCTTTGGACCACCGAAGCGCGCGGTCAAACGATCGCTGCCGATCCCGCTCGAAAAATACTCGTAGTCATTCAGCTCCTCGGCGGTAATGATGGACTCAACACGGTGGTCCCGTATACAGATACTCGCTACCACAATCAACGGCCGGTGTTGTCGCTAAAGGACTCAGATCTAAAAGATAAAACCGGCATCTCGACGATCATCTCAAATGAGTTTGGATTACATCCTTCTTTGAGCGAGATCAGAGACCTTTACGGAGCCGGGAAAGTCGCGATCACCCTCGGTGTTGGGTATCCCACCCCGACGCTCTCGCACTTTCTTTCGATGGACATCTGGCACACGGCCAATCTGTCGGGTCTGGGCGGTGAAGGCTGGCTTGGCAAGTACGCGGACATCGCGCTGGTGGGCAAGGCTGGTCTTACAGCAACGTCTGTTGGCGGCGTGCTACCGAAAACTCTCTTCTCTGATAAGGTGGTGGTCCCGAGCATCATTAACTTCGACCTCTACAATTTTCTGACGGACTTCAATTATCCGGGCGATAGCAACAACCAGTTGAACACATTCAACAGGACCGCCGGCCACGGTCTCTCAACCGATACCTACAACGGCGCCATCAACCATATTGGTCTCGATGCCGTGAGCGGCGCGCTCAAGGTCAAGTCATCGGTGGCCGGCTATTCCTCGCCCGTGACATACGCCGCAAACAACCCGCTCGCGCAAGGGATGAAGATGCTGGCGCAGATCATCACTACTGTCCCCGAAACGAGTTTGCTCTATGTCACGCTCGGTCCCTTCGATCACCACTCAGACCAGATCGCTCACGCCAACGGTCAGCCAGACAAGTTCAGCGGTCAACATGCCTCGTTACTCAAGTGGTTCTCGGACGCGGTGAAATCGTTCTATGACGATATGGCTCAACACGGACTCGCCGACAATGTGGTGATGATGCAGTGGTCGGAGTTTGGGCGCCGCCCGAACGAGAACGCTTCATTCGGAACGGATCACGGCACTGCGGCGCCTTTGTTTGTAATCGGCAATCCAGTCCGAGGAGGGCTTTACGGTCAGCAGCCTTCTCTGGCGGCTACTGAGCTTGATCCCGCAGGGAACATGAAGTTCACGGTTGATTTTCGATTGGTTTACGCGACGATCCTGGATCGATGGCTTGGAGTCGATTCGAGAACCATTCTAGGCGGACAGTTCGAGAACGTTGGCTTTCTTGGTTGAGCTTTCACATCCGCCGCCCGCTTTGCGTGCTCACTCTAATGTCAGCGCGAATTGTTCTTGTAGACTATTCCGCCCTTCATAACGAACACGACTCGTCTTACCGCGGTCATGTCTTTCAACGGATCTCCATCCAGGGCGATGATGTCGGCCTCCAAACCGGGCGCGATCGAGCCGATTCGGTCGCCCATCCTGAGCGCTTCGGCCGCCAATGAGTTCGCCGACACCATCGCCGACATGACGTCCATTCCGCCGTCTCGAATTCGATCGATGAATTCTTCGGCGTTGCGTCCGTGGGCCCCGGCGACAGCATCCGTGCCGAACACGATTTTCAAACCAGGAGTCTTCGCCGCACGTTGCACCAGTTCGTGGTTCAACGACAGTACTCTCTCCATCGCCGCGAATCCTTCTTCGGTGTAGCCCGGCGTGCCGAGATATCTTGCCTTGTTCAGCAGATAGTTTTCGATCACAAGTCCGGCCTGAGGATCAAGGTAAGTGCCTCGCGTTGCCATCAACTTCAGATCGTCGGCCGTCGCCATTGTCCCGTGCTCAATCTGCGTGCATCCAGCAAGCGTCGCCGCGCGGACCGCATCCTTATAAGCGTGCACAACCGAGCGGAGACCTTGCTTAGTAGCTTCATCGCAAGCCGCATTCAATTGATCCTGGGAAAGCGTCATTGCGCCTCCCTGACGAATACTTTGCGACGCAAAGATCTTGATGACGTCGGCCCCTGACTCCTTTTGCTTTCGCACAAAGGCTCGGATGTCTTCGGGTGTCCCGGTCCGTTCGCCTCGCCCCTGCAACGGCTCGACGGCAGTCAGTATGCGGGGTCCAGGCAGCAACCCTTTCGCGATGGCGTCGCGCAGGGGAACATCAGTAGGCGAACCCAGGCTCTGTACTGTTGTGAACCCCGCCATCAAAGTTGCCCACGCATTCGACGCCGATTGGTAAGCAGCATCAGGTGTTGTTTCTCCCGCGCCTGCGTTCTTCCCGTCCTTACCGAAGCTCCAGGTAATATGCACGTGAGCGTCGATCCATCCCGGCAACACCGTCAGACTACGCAGATCGTAATCCGGCCGCGCGCTCTTCGGATCGGGCTTTGTCTCGACTGCGACGATCTTCGAGCCTTCGATCACAATGCGAGCGTTGTGCAGCACGCGTCCTTTTCCATCGAGCAGCGTGCCGGCGGCGATGACTATTCGCTTAGGGCCTTTCTGTACTTGGGTCGTTGTCTCTGACGAAGACATTCGTTGGGCAGAGATTTGTAGAGTTGGAGTAGCGACTGCAAGAATGGAGATGCAAAGAATGAACTTGGCGTATCGCATAATCGAACAGATCTCCTTTTCGAAGCAAGTTGTGCGTAGGATACATCGACCAATACATTCAGGTCGAAGGAATTTCAACCCAAGGGGGTAGTGTTCGGATTCTGCGTTGTTTAATAACTTCCGCGTGCTTTGCGGTCCTTTGCGCCTTTGGGTATTGAAGGAGTAAGACCCAGTACTCAGCGCAAAGTCGCAAAGGACCGCAAAGCACGCGAAGACTGATCCGGGACGTTACAAGCCAGCAACCCAATAACCGAACACTACTGGTTGCTCCGGGGTTTTTCGGATCGCTCACAATCGTTCTGCGCGAGCCTCCCAAACGGTCAAGGGGTGGGACTTCCACAGCGCAGAGGCAGATTATCGTAGATGTTTCGATCCTGGATCGGGCACAGCAACAAGCCGGACAGAGGCTTGAATGATGCAGATCCCTTTCCGGCCGCGGCGTCGATCATCGCCTGAAGCCTGTAGGTGGGCGCGTTGTGCGTGAGAGTGAACGTGCTCCCCTTCACTAACATCTGGCCGCGGCTTCGCAACGGCGACTGGCCGGGCGGCAGTTGAAGGCAGCAGAAGCTATAGTCCCCTGTGAATGAGTTGATCAGCAACTGGACATTATGGTCACTGTCGCTTTGTAACAGGACATCGAATACGGTGATGGTGAACCCGCAAACCGCGGTGTTGCCCGCCGCATCTGTAGCGGTGCATGAGACTGTAGTCGTGCCCACCGGGAAGCACGAACCCGAAGGCGGTGCGCAGACAAAGGTTGCGCCGGGCAAATTGTCGCTGACCACCGGCGGCGGATAGTTTACGGTTGCGCAAGCATCCCTTGGCCTAGACGTAACTGCCTGAAGACTCGCTGGACAAACTATGGTTGGCGGTGTCGTGTCTGTGCCCCCATACCGTGCGACAGCGAAGTCGAAGCCGGTGCCGTTATTAAAAGCTTCTCCGGCCAGGACGATCTTGCCGTCACCGGCTTGAATAGCCATCGCCTTGGCCTTGTTAGCCGACAATTCGTTACTACCGATGTTCGTACTGATGATACCGCCGTTCCCGAACGTAGCGTCCAGACTCCCGTTCGAGTTGTATCGCGCAAGTGCAAAATCGCTAGACAGGAAAGCACCGACGAGATTGGTGGCGTAACCAGCGGCTACTATTTTGCCGTCGCCTTGGATTGCAACCCCAAAAGCTTCGTCGTCATTGCCGGCATTGCTGATGTTGGTGATCACCTTCCCGTCATCGTCAAACGATGTGTCGAGAGTGCCGTTGGTGTTGTAGCGCGCAAGAGCGAAGTCACCCATCCCGCTGCCAAATTGAGGACTGGGCTGAGAGTACCCGGCAACGACAATGCGACCGTCGGTTTGAATGCTGAGTGCCTGGGCTATATCGTGGCGACCGGCGAAATCTGTTACGACCGAACCAACACCGTTGAAGGTAGTGTCGAGGCTTCCGTCGGGATTAAAGCGAGCCAGTCCAAAGTCACGATCACCACTCTCAGAACCGCCCGAGTCTCCAGCGGCAACCAACTTCCCGTCATTTTGGAGCACCAGTGCGCGAGCCTCGCCATTGTATCCAACACTGGTAACGACCCTGCCGTCGCCGTCGAATGTCGTGTCCAAACTGCCATCGATGTTGTAGCGGACTAGCGCAAATGCATAACGGGAGCCGATGTTCGCGCCTCCTGCGGCAACGATCTTGCCGTCGGGCTGGACTACGAGCGCCAAAGCCTCATCCTGCAAACCAAAAAAATCCGTAGTTACTATTCCACCATTGCCGAAGGTCGAGTCGAGGCTCCCGTCCGCGTTGTAACGCGCAAGAGCAAAATCACTTAGTGAATTTTGACGCCCTCCGCTTCCGGCAACGATGACTTTCCCATCTGCTTGTAATGCGACCGCCCTGGCCAAATCTAAACCGCCGTCGGTGATGACCCGTCCGCCGTTGCCAAAGGAGATATCGAGGCTACCATCCGGATTGTATCGCGCGAGTGCGAAGTCACGCTTATTGCCTCCGACTGCTACGGTTTTTCCGTCTGCCTGGATAGCCAACGCATTGCAAGAATCGGCGCCCCCTGGAAAATCCGTGGTAACTTGACCTCCACTGCCGAACGTTGAGTCGATGCTGCCGTCGGCTAGGCACCGCACCAGCGCAAAATCAGAATCAGGATAGTCCGTCGAGACACTCCCGGCGGAAACAATTCTGCCATTGCTCGGCTGGATCGCTACGGCAAAGGCATCGCTGTCGCGATTATTACTGAATCCGTTGACTACTATTCCTGTACCGCCAAAGCTAGTGTCAAGGCTGCCGTTCGCATTGTATCGCCCGAGGATTGTGAAAAGTACGTCGCCCCCTGCGACGACGATCCTGCCATCAGACTGCAGGGCCACGCTCCTCCAGACGTCGAAGTCTCCACCCATCGTTACTACGATGCCGCCCACGCCGAACGAAGAATCGAGGCTGCCGTCCGGGTTATAGCGCACCAACAAAAAACTAATGAAGCCAAAGAGGTCGGTTCCGACAACCACAATCTTGCCGTCAGATTGCAGCGCGACCGCGGTTGCCAGATATTGAGAGCCGGTAACCACCCTCCCGCCCATTCCAAAACCGGTGTCTAAACTGCCATCGAAGGTGTAACGCACGACGGCGAACATATTCGACTTGAAGGCCGTCGTTCCCGCGGCGACAATACGACCGTCGGGCATTAGCGCGATGCCGCTGATTTCCTCGCCTTGACCATTGAAATCCGTAGTAACCTTGCCCTCGACTCCGAACGCAGTGTCGAGGCTGCCATCGGGGTTGTATCGCGCGAGCGCAAAATCGCGGCCGGTGCCGTTCCGATATGCGACGCCGGCGGCGATGATCTTCCCGTCCGCAGGTTGGATAGCAACAGCCCCCGCCCCGTCCCTTCCATCACTCATATCACCGAGATGAGTGGTAATCTTGCCGTCGCCGTCAAACGAAGGATCCAGGCTGCCGTCGGCATTGTATCGCGCCAGCGCAAAGTCTTGTCCGTTCCTGTCATTCACAACAACAGACCCGACAACCACAATCTTGCCATTCGATTGCAACGACACCGCGTTCGCGGTACTCGACCTGGTACCGAAAGCAGTTACCACCTTGCCGCCATTACCGAACGAAGAATCGAGGCTGCCGTCCGGGTTATATCTCGCTACGGCAAAGTAGCCGCTGTTTCCTCCCGCCACCACGATTTTTTCATCTGTTTGGATTGCAATCGCGTAGGCATGATCCTCCCCTCCGCGCAAGAAGTCAGTAGTTACTGTGCCGCCGGCACCGAAGCCGGGGTCTAAGTTGCCATCGGAGGCACGGACCAGCGCGGGCTGGCATAATGACGCGAGTAATAAACCCATCATCAGCGCTACGAGGACGCGCAAGCCGAAAGGGCTCTTCATTGAAGGTTTCGAACGTAGATTAGATGAACGATTGAAAGGCATGGTGTAAATCGCTCTACAATCCTGACACCGACATTGTTAGTTACGGAGTATTCAGGGCTCTATTAAGTCCTGCTTATGTAGAACCGCAGTCCGCGCAATTGAATACATATTCTAGCCAACAATAGATTGACGCGTCAATTAGAGTCCAGGAATGGAAATCGAGACGTTGCGCCGTGCGCTTTCACGCCGGTACGCGAGCTTCTTCCGACAACAACGGTTTATCACTGACATCTTGTCGACAATTAGGGTTGGCTGGCGCTAGCGCGCGCGTGGCACCAGCACGTAAGCAGACACCGGGCTCTCATGACCTTCCTTGTCGACCGCCTTCACACCAAACACAAGCTGATCGATTGAAGTGTTCTTCAACGTGAACTCTTTCACATTGCCCGCCCATATCTCGCGCTCCCAGTCAGGCGCGGTCGTCGAACGAACAACTACCACAAAACCTGCAAGGTCCGGTTCCGGATCGGGTTGCTCCCACCGCAGTACCGCATCGTAGCCGGAAGCCCCTCGGGTCAAGCCGGGACCTGTCGGTTGCGGGCGCGGCGTCGGAGCCTCTTCTATCTCGGCCGTCGTCGGTTGCGCTGCTGCTGCAGCCGGTTGCGTCCCCGACGCCGGCTGCGCTGTTGCGCCAGTCGTAGCAGCCGCTGCAGGCGCTGGGCGCGACACGATCGGCGCGCGAGGCGCTAGCGCCATCGCCGCGGCAACTGCTGCATTCATCTTCACCACTTTCGCAGTGTACGAAGGAGACGTGTTGGCGAAGGTGTCGGTAGGCGTGTGCTGATTGGCGAAGTTCTCATTAGGAGTCGTCACTCGAACCGCAGCATAGCCCTGCTGATTGAACGCGGTGTGATCGCCGCCGCGACCGAAGCGATCGGAACGGAAAATCAAATCGACGCTGAGCTCGGGAAAGTAACGCTCGCCCATTCGCTTTGCGAAGCGCGCGATCGATCTTGAAATTGAATCGTTCGGCTCCTCTGAGAACACGAGCACCCGGCGATTGTCGATCACGCCGTTGCCGCTGATTTCGCTGCCGATGATGTCGTTATTCAGGACGGCCTCTATCGTCTGGTTCTTGTCCTTGAGCCGCTTGGCCATCGCGCGCGCGCCTACGAGTCCCTGTTCTTCACCGGCGAATGCAACGAACACGAGCGTCGCGTCGAATTCGTATTGGCTGAAGACTCGCGCGCATTCCATCACGCAAGCAGTGCCGCTGCCATCATCAGTTACGCCTGGCGCCGGAAGCTCGGCGGCCTTCGCAGGATCTCGCCGCATTTCAGGCGGCACTTTCAGGTTAACGGTATCGTAGTGACCGGTGATCATGATCCAGCGGTCCGCGGCCTGTTGCATCTTGCCGGGCAGGATCGCGACGACGTTGCGCAGCTCGACGTCTTTGTAGATGCGCGCGGCTTTCGGAATGGTGTGTGTGTCGAAGCTTACTTCGAGCCGCGGGCTGTAGCTCTTGAACTGGTCGAAGATCCATTGCCGCGCCGCGCCAATCCCACGACTGGTTTGAGTAGGATCAGACAGAGTGTTGCGCGTCTCAAAACTCTCGAGTTTCTTTTCGATCTCGGCGATTCGATCTGCCGAGATCTCCGAGACGATCTTTTGAATCTTCGGATCCAATCGCTGAGATGGCTGAGTTTCGTCCTGTAGCGCTTGTGCCAGGAACGGGATAGTTAAAAGTAAAATGCTCGCGCCGATGATTATCCGCCTCATTTATTGATCCTCCGATGGTTCTCGTTGCGTGCTTTGCGGTCCTCTGCGTCTTTGCGTTGAGTATCCTTCCTCGCAAAGATCGCAAAGCCTTACCGACCTATTGAATGCCTTTTCGTATCGCGACTCCTGGAAGGCGGCCAGTCGTCTTACCTTGTTCCCAAACGGGCTCGCCGTTCACAAACACTCGCTCGATACCTTCAGACAAGAGTTGCGGCTCCTTGAAGGTCGATCGATCGAGCACACGCTTCGCATCAAAAATGACAAGGTCCGCTTTCATACCTTCTCGAACAAACCCTCGGTCGCTCAGCCCCAATCGCTTCGCCGGCATCGAAGTCATCTTGCGAACCGCCTCCGAAAGCGTAAGCCAGTGTTGCTCTCGAGCGAAGCGGCCGAGCACTTTCGTGAACGTACCCGACCCTCGAGGATGCCGCGAGCCTATGCCGCCATCGCTCGCCACCATAACCCATCGTTGCCGGTAGAACGCGCGAACGTCAGCCTCATTCATCGAGGTGCACACGATACCTGCCCCTCCATCGCGCACGATCTTTTGGTAAGCTTCGACCTCGGTGACGTTTTGCGTCTGCGCGATTTCGGTAAGCGTCTTGAATTCGAATTCAGGATGCGCTTTGCAATTGGTGACGAGAACGTGGCCCGCTCCACCGACATTGCCCAGCGAAGTCTCGACCTCTCGCTTGTCTTCGTGCTTTCGACTGGGCACCAGTATGGTGATCGTCGAAGCCCACGCCGTGTAGGGATAGCAATCGGCGGTAACGTCGCCTCCGGCAAGCCTGGCGCGATTGATCAGGTCAATGGCCTTGGTGGACTGGCCCCATACATTCTTATTCCCCATCTTTATGTGAGAGATTTGAACGGGCATTCGCGCTTCCCTGCCGAAGCGAATCGCTTCGCGCAATGCGTCCAGCATTCCCTCCTCTTCGTCGCGCATGTGAGTCATGTAAATTCCGCCGTACGGCGATGCCGCACGCGCAAGCGCGATCAACTCTTCGGTCGTTGCCAGACGTCCTACGTCATATTCGAGTCCGCTCGACAGGCCGAATGCCCCTTCTCGCATGGCCCGACCCACGAGTTGCGTCATCTTTGAAATCTCTTCCGGGGTAGCCGCGCGGTCATAGTCTTTGCCCATCACTTGCTGACGAACGGTGGCATGCCCGATGAACGAAAGCACATTGACGGCGGTTCCCTGCTGCCCGCGTTTACTCAAGTACTCCGCGATCGGCCAGGGCGAGCCGCCGTCCGGTCCTACCGCAAGAGTGGTAATACCCTGGGACACTTGATTAGCCGCAGCGGGTTCTCGCGCGAGCCCGTCTTCCGAGTGATTGTGAATGTCGATGAAGCCGGGCGCGACCACCAATCCGCGGGCCTCGAGTACTTCTTCACCGGCTCTCGGCGAGAATCTACCGACCTTTGCGATTCGATCTCCAACGATTCGAATGTTCGCGAGATAACCCGGCCGGCCGGTGCCGTCGATGATCGTCGCGCCGACGATGACACGTGACATGGTCTTCGTTTGCTGAGCTAGTGCGAGCGGTGAGGCTATCAAGCTCACCGCGCATAGCACAGGAACGACCATTCTCCACATTTCATGCATTCACCGGTTTCCTTATGTTGATTCGGAATGAAGAGGCTGATTCTACTACGCCGTTTGTGTCTTTCGCCAAGCGCGCATTAACTGTGATACGCTCGCCGCGAAATATTTGAGGACAACAATGAAGATCGACGTTCACACTCACTACTATCCCGAAATTTTTTTCGAGATGATACGCAATACTCCATCTGACTTCTCGTTCGCGAAAGATCCAACGGGTCGCACGATTATCACTCACCGGGGCGCGCGCTTCTTTGGGGTCACACAGCCGATGACCGACGTCGATAAAAGGCTGGAGGACATGGATCGTGTGGGCATCGGCGTCGAAGTAGTCTCCCTCTCGACGCCGAATATCTTTTTCGCGGACGAAACCCGCCAGCCCGAAGTCGCGAGGGTCCTCAACGATGCCTACGCCGAATTGATCGCAAAACACCCGACGCGGTTCAAGGGGTTCGCCTCGATTCCCATGGATGATTCGGAAGCAGCGATCGCAGAGCTTCATCGCGCGATCGATGAACTCAAGATGAACGGCGTAGTCTTGCTGAGTAACATTAGAGGGCGAGCATTGACCTCGCCGCTCTACCGCCCCTTCTTTGAAGAAGCGAATCGAATGAACCTGTGCATCTTTCTGCACCCGATGATTCCGGCGAACTCCGAGCCTTTCAAGGAATATGTGCTTGGACCTCTGGTGGGTTTTCCTTTCGACACGACGCTCGCAGTCGCGCGAATGTGTTTCGATGGAATGCTCCGCGACTTGCCAAACATCCGTTGGATCATCGGGCACTTGGGGGGTGCGATACCCTACCTGATGGAGCGGCTCGACAGCGGTTATCGCGACTTCGCCGAATGCCGAGTGAATATTGATGAGCCTCCAAGCAGATATTTAAAACGGCTCTATTACGATACCGTAACATTCAGCGCACACAACCTGAGGATGGCGCGTGATCTTGTGGGAACCGATCATATGGTGATGGGAAGTGACTACCCTCACATGCTTGGATCGATCGAGCGATCGGTGAGTTCGATTCAGGACCTGGCGATTCCGGAGTATGAGAAGGAGAAAATCTTCAGCAGCAACGCATTGTCGATTCTAAACAATGTTTGAATCTCAATAACGCAGGCGAGAGCGTTCAGAGTACCGACTTTAGTCGGGCAGTGCAGCACAAAACGGAAACATCGGAATAACAAGGCACTGCCCGACTAAAGTCGGTACTCTGAACGCTCGCTTCATGGCGTGTTGTTGATTCTACTTCTTTAGAAACCGTTCGACGCCGCGTTTGCAATCTTCTGTCATTCGTGTGATCGCATTCATCTGAATGCCGGCCTCGATCGCCGTTTCGAAAGTCATCCCGTCCATGTGATACAGCAGACTTTTTGCGAGGCTTATCGCTGAAGCCGACTTGCTCGCCATCTCCGTCACATAATCTTCGACCTCGGCATCGAACTGATTGTCGGGGAACACGCGATTGACCATTCCGATCTCGAGAGCCGCGCGAGCAGCGATGATCTCGCCTCGGGTAATCAATTCAAACGCCCGCTTCTCAGAAACCGAGCGCCTCAATATAGCCATCACCATCGCGGGTATGAACCCGATGTTGACCTCT
>WNFR01000767.1_pt1 | contig 32911 bp, 34 predicted proteins | sample 5400221 | NCBI WGS metagenome assembly WNFR01 (sample SAMN13153357, study PRJNA577476) | soil metagenome | isolation source: 40 cm soil under Madrone tree | place: USA:California | collected 2016-06-14
GATAAGCGTCGGGCCGAATGGCTCAACCGCCGCGCTGAAGGGCGAAAGCGAGTGGCGTGGTGGCATGATCAGGCTGCCGCTATCGAGGCGGAGAACGTGCGCGCCGGCATACCCGGGCTCACCGACGCCATGGACCGAGCCAACGAGCTGGAAGGGGAGATCCAAACGGCGATACGGGACTTGCCAGCGCGCGGTCCGGCTGGGATTGCGGTCAAGATCCGCTTGGCGTTGCGCCTCAACGGAAATGCTGAGGACAACCCCGACTGGGTCGACAAAATTAATCTGTCGGTCCTGCGCGATCTTGATCGCCTGGCCGGGAAAGGCGGTGCGTCATGATGATAATGGACGAGGAAAAATCCTGGCGTGAGCTGCCATTTCAACCCGAAGGCCTGGAGACTGGAGGCCCGCTGAAGGCGTGGTCGCCCATCAATCCGCCGGACACGACACCCGGTTACTGCGCGGCCTGTGCACTCGGGACCTTCTATGCCTGCAGCTTGATAGACCATCTGAAACAATACGCAGAAGTGCACGGCGACGAAATGGGCGAGCGCTTGACCGAGATCGTCGAAACCATAGTGCAGCGGGGCAAGCTCGAGCCGGTCGACCGGATGTTCCTCGGTGCGCTCGGCAGCTACATCGCTACTGGGCGGATGAACCTGTCGAATCGCTTTAATGCAGTTCCGATCGAGCCGCTCCTTGTCGACGACGCGGCCGAGCCTGGCACCGCATGAGCGCCGGTTGAGATAGAGAGCGACGGCCGGCGCGGCTACTATGTGGTTGCGCCGGCTAGCCCTCTGGCACCTCGGACGAGTCCGGTGGTTGGCCGGGGTCTTTTCCCTGTATTTCCAGCACTTCCGCCTTGGTGGCTAGCTCCACGGCGCGAACCAGCTTTGATTTCTTTTGGGCTTCGTCGGCGGTGTTCTTCGCCTCGGCTAAGAGACGCGTCACCTCCGAGCGCATTTCCTGCGGATCGTCTTTCATCGGGGGGGCTCCCGGCGTTAATATGGCGGGAGTCTTTCGCTCTCAGCCGGCAGGATGCCTATAACGCGATCCACCGATGGGCCACGATGCGCCCTGTCGAGCGGCATAGCGAATCAATTCGGGACGGCCGGCCCGGCACGCTGACGCACGGCGCGAGCTATCCGGCGCTGAGGGCGGTGAGGGCGCGGTCAGAGCGGCGGTGAGCCCGTCAGGTTGTCGCTTGCCCCCAACCGCCGCGGGGTGACATATGGAGCGCGCAGTACATCTAGGCACTCCCCAACTGCGCGAGATCAGCCCGGCCAGGTAGGCGGGGCTTTTCTGTGAGTCCCAATCAGGCGTCCTGCTCGATTGCTTCAACCCGGAAATGACCCTGCGAACCATCCGGCTGTTTCACCCAAGCGCCCTGAATCGAAACGCGCTGTCCCGAGCAGAGATCGAAGCTCGGAGCCACAATCCGACCCAAACAGAAAACACCTCCCGGATTCTCGGAGGACACCAGTGAGAAGCTTACGCCTCTCTCGCCTTTCTTGCCCTCTTCGACCTTGTCGATCTCGCCCTTCAATATCGCCACGATTCCCCCTGCACCCGAATTGCCACCGGACACCGTAGCACGTGGCCACGCGCGTCTATATCAATCCAGGTTTGTATATTGGCCAAATGTTGGACACTGCGAACCTGTCGCAACGTAAGTTATTGATTTAATTGGCGTCCCCGACGGGATTCGAACCCGTGTTACCGCCGTGAAAGGGCGATGTCCTAGGCCTCTAGACGACGGGGACGCGGCCGTGACGAAGCCCGCCTGGCGCGGGCGGGCCATGACTAGCGGCAGGGCGGGCAAAAGGCAACCGTGAATTCGAAGAAGGCGGCCCTCAACCGCCGGCCTTGCCCGGAATCCGGGCCGCGGCCATACTCCTGCTGCTATTCCGTATTTCTTTCCTTCCCTGCCACCCATGAGGACAATATGAGCATCACACGTATCGGCGTCGGCCCACGTATGAGCCAGGCGGTCGTCCATAACGGCATCGTCTATCTCGCCGGCCAAGTGGCCGAGAAGCCGGTGCCCTCGGTCGAAAAACAGACCCGACAGATTCTGGCCCAGATCGACAAGCTGCTGAAGCAGGCGGGCAGCAACAAATCCAAGATCCTGAAGGCGAACATCTGGCTGTCGGACATGCGTGGCTTCGCCGAGATGAACAAGGCCTGGGAAGCTTGGGCCTCCAAGGGGAATACGCCGGCGCGCGCCACGGTGGAATCGCGGCTCGCCACTCCGGATTACCTTGTCGAAATCATGGTGACCGCGGCGATCTGAGTTCTATCCAAACGCGGCGGTCGCACTCAGGCTGCGACCGCCGCATCGTCGATCAGAAGCTGCACGTCGTCGCGGCCCTGCCAGCGGTCGGCGCGCAGATGGCCGGCCAGATGCAAGGCCGGCCCGGCACGCTGCAATAGAGCGCGGCCGAGCTCGTTCTCCAGGCTGCGAAAGGCGATAGCCTTCAGTCGCGCGCCGTCGGCCCCGGAAATAATGCAACGAACATGGGCCTCGCCGGCGGGATCGGCCCGCACGATCCGCGCCGCAGTGAGGGCAAAGCGCGGCTCGGCATTGCCGCTGCCGAAGGGGCCCAGGCGCTCGATCTGCCGCAGGAGATGGGCGGTGGCGCCGCCGGGCTGCAGGGCCGCATCGAGATCCAGGATCGCCTGCGGACGCTCGCCATTCAGGCCGGCGCCCAACCGTTCGGCCAGGAAAGCCCGCAAGGCATCGAGCTTGTCCGCCGACGCCGTGAACCCCGCCGCCATGGCATGGCCGCCGCCGTTGACGAGCAATCCCGCCTGGCGTGCGGCGATCACTGCATTGCCCAGATCGATGCCGGCGATGGAGCGGCCCGAACCCTTGCCGATCCCCTCCCCCAGCGCGACCACGCAAGCGGGCCGGCCGTAACGCTCCTTCAACCGGCTGGCGACGATGCCGATCACGCCGGCATGCCAGCCCTCGGCGCTCACGAATACCAGGCCCGGCGAAGCTTTCGATTCCGCCTGGGCCATGGCTTCGAGCAGTACCTTATCCTCGATCTGCCGGCGCTCGGCGTTGAAGGCATCGAGCTGGCGGGCGATAGCTGCCGCTTCCAGCGGATCGTCGGTGGACAAAAGCCGCGCGCCCAGATCGGCCGCGCCCACCCGCCCCCCTGCATTGACGCGCGGGCCTAAGAGAAAGCCTGCATGGTAGGTGCCAGGGGCCTCGTTCATTCGCGCCACATCGGCCAGTGCTGCAAGGCCGATATTGGCGCGGGCCCCCATGACCTTCAGCCCTTGGGTTACCAGCGCGCGGTTGATACCCGTCAGCGGCACCACATCGCAGATCGTGCCGAGCGCCACGAGGTCCAGGAGCTGTTTGAGGTCGGGCTCAACCCTGCCATCCTTGAACCAGCCGGCTTGGCGGAGCGCCCGGTTGACCGCGACCGCCAGCAGGAAGGCGACACCGACGGCGGCGAGCTGGCCATGACCGGGCGCCTCGTCCAGGCGGTTGGGATTGACCACGGCGACGGCCTTCGGCAAGCGCGGCTCAGCCACGTGATGGTCGATGACGATCACATCGAGCCCGGCATCCGCTGCACCCGCCAGTGGCTCGAAGGCCGTGATCCCGCAATCGACCGTCACCACCAGCTTGATGCCCTCGGCCCGCAGCGCGAGCAGCGCCGGCAGATTGGGACCATAGCCTTCCTTCATCCGATCGGGGATGTAGATGCGGATGGGCCGCCCGGCGGCGGCGAAGAACCGAGCCAGCAGGGCCGAGGATGTTGCTCCATCCACGTCGTAGTCGCCGAAGACGGCGATCCCCTCCCCGTCCCTGACGGCGCGGGCCAACCGCTCTGCCGCGCCATCCATGTCGCGAAAGCGCGAGGGGTCGGGCAGCAGGTCGCGCAAGGTGGGATTGAGAAAACTCTCCGCCGCCTCGGGCCCGATGCCGCGGCCGGCGAGAAGGCGGCCGACGATCTCCGGCAGCGCAAGCCGCTGGGCGATTGCCAAGCCGGCGCGCTCGTCCCCCTGGCGCGCGCGCCAGCGCCGGCCGGTGAGCGACCGTTCGACGCCAAGAAAGGCTTCGCTCATGCAGCCAGCCGGCGCCGGTCAATCCTCATAGCCAGGCTTCAAGTCCCAGCTGTGATGGGCCTCGATCAACCGTACCGTGCCGGTCTTGGAGCGCATGACCATGGAATGGGTATAGCCGTTGGACCGATCGCGCCGCACGCCGCGCAGCATGGTGCCGTCGGTGACGCCGGTGGCGGCGAACATCACGTCACCTTTGGCGAGGTCGAGCAGCTTGTATTTGCGGTTCAGGTCGGAGACGCCCAAGCGCCGCGCGCGGCCCCTTTCGTCGTCGTTGCGGAAGACGAGGCGGCCTTGCATCTGGCCACCGATGCAGCGCAGCGCGGCGGCTGCCAGCACGCCCTCGGGCGCGCCGCCGCTGCCGATGTAGATGTCGACGCCGCTGCCGGGCCGCGATGTGGAGATGACGCCGCTGACGTCGCCATCGGAAATCAGCATGATCCGCGCGCCAGCCGTGCGCACCCGGTGGATCAGCTCGCTATGGCGGGGGCGATCCAGAATGCAGGCGACGATATCGGCGATATCGACCTTCTTGGCCTGGGCCAGGTTTTTCAGATTTTCCTCGGGCGCCGCATCCAGATCGACGATCTCATCGGGCAGGCCGGCGCCGACGGCGATCTTGTCCATATATACGTCCGGGGCATTGAGAAAGCCGCCGGCCTCCGCCATGGCGACCACGGCAAGGGCATTGGGTCCGCCCTTGGCGGTGATGGTGGTGCCTTCCAGCGGATCCAGCGCGATGTCGATGGCGGGGCCGCCCGCCCCCACCTTCTCGCCGATATAGAGCATGGGCGCCTCGTCGCGCTCGCCCTCGCCGATCACCACGGTGCCGTCGATGGCCAGGCCGTTGAGAGCGCGGCGCATGGCATCCACCGCCGCCTGATCGGCGGCCTTTTCGTCGCCCCGCCCCATGAGGCGCGAGGCGGCGAGGGCGGCTGCCTCCGTCACTCGGGCTGCTTCCAGCGCCAGATTCCGATCCATCGATGTTTTGGTCATAGCTTCAGCCTCCTGTATTCACGTTTTTTCTTGTTCTCGTTTCACGGCGATCGTTTCGCCGGCGCTTTCTTCTACAGCGATTCGATGCGGATCATATGCGGCGGCTCGACCACCGAACCCAGCGCGGTGATCCGCTTCAGCGCCCGGCGCATCGCCGCCTCTTCCGTATCATGGGTGGTGAGAACGACGGGGACCGCCTCGCCCGGCGAGCGGGCGCGCTGCAGCATGGATTCCATCGACACTTCCTCGTCGCGCAGCGCTGCCGCGACATCGGCGATGACGCCCGGCTTGTCGACCACCATGAGACGAATGTAATAGGCGCCCCTATGTCTTGTCATCGGGGCGGCCGGCAGCTTCTTCAGCTCCGTCGCCGGCACGCAGAACGTCGGCTGGCTGCGGCCTCGCGCGATGTCGATGAGATCGGAAACGACTGCGGAGGCCGTCGGGCCGGCGCCGGCCCCCCGTCCCTCGCAGAGATTCTGGCCGACGAAGTCGCCCTCCGTGACGATGGCATTATGGACGCCTTCGACATGGGCAATCGGCGTGCCCAGCGCCACCATACAGGCATGCACACGCTGCTCGATGCCATGGGGCGTGAGGCGCGCGATCCCCAGAAGCTTGATGCGAAAGCCCAACTCCTCGGCAAAAGCGATATCGACGGCGGAGACGTTGCGGATGCCTTCGACATGCACATTGGCGATATCGACTTCGCAGCCGAAGGCAACCCCGGCGAGAATGGCGAGTTTATGCGACGCATCGATGCCGTCCACGTCGAAGCTGGGATCCGCCTCGGCATAGCCCAGGCGCTGGGCATCGGCCAGCACATCGGTGAATTCGCGGCCGGTCTGACGCATGGTCGTCAGAATGTAATTGCAGGTGCCGTTGAGGATGCCATAGACGCGTTCGATGCGATTGGCGGCCAGCCCTTCGCGCAGTGTCTTGATGATGGGAATGCCACCGGCCACCGCCGCTTCATAACCCAGGCTGACGCCCTTGGCCTCCGCCGCGCGGGCGAGTGCCGTGCCGTGATGAGCCAGCAGCGCCTTGTTGGCCGTCACCACATGCCTGCCCTGGGCGATCGCCGTCTCGATCAATTTTCGCGCGGGCCCCTCCGCCCCGCCGATCAGTTCCACCACCACATCGACGTCCTTGAGGGACGCCAGCGCAAGTGGATCGTCATGCCAGCGATAAGGTGAGACATCGATGCCGCGACCGCGGTTGCGATCGCGTGCCGAGACGGCGGCGATCTCGATGGGACGCTCACAGCGGCGCGCCAGATCGGCAGCATGAACCTGCAGCAGCTTGATGGTTCCCGCTCCCACGGTGCCGAGGCCGGCGATAGCGATACGCAATGGCGCCGTCATACGCGCGAACATCCTTTGGTCGCCGTCCTGAATTGATGCAATGGCCGGCTCAGCGGTCGAGATAGATGTCGACGCGCCGATTTCCCGCCTCGCCGGTCGGCGAGTTTTCATAGAATGCCGGCGCTTGCGAACCTTCCGCCACGATGGAGACCGTCCCTTCCGACACGCCCATGCCGATCAAGGCGCGGGCCACCGCATTGGCCCGGCTCGCGGAGAGCTTGTAATTGGCCTGATCGCGGCGCGCCGGATCCAAAGCCGCGGTGCGCTGGCTGGCGTGCCCGACGATGCGCAGGCGGCCCCCCTGTTGCTGCTGCAGCAGATAGACATCATGCAGCACGTTCTTGTCGCGGTTGGAGAGTCCTGCCGAGGCGTCCGCGAAGAAGATGAGGGCGATCGGCTGCCCCGCGGTCTGTGTGGCCCCGGCGGGCGCGCCGCCGGGCTGGCTGGTATCGACGTTGGCGGAGCTCTGATCGGCGGTCATCGCGCCGCCCGCAGGCGCTGGCGGGATGGGATTGGGCGGCGGGGCCAGCGGCGTGGCGCCGACCGCGGGCGCGGGCGGCGTCACCGGCTGGGGCGGCACGGTCGCGGCGGGCTGCACCGCGGGCGCCTGGGTCGTCACCTGCGAACTTGTCGTCGGCTCCGGCGCGGGTTGATTGGTTGCGGTCTGGCTGACCGCCGATGGCTCGGGCGCGGGCGGCGTCACCGGCTGGGCCGGCACGGTCGCTGCGGGCTGCACCGCGGGCGCCTGGGTCGTCACCTGCGAGGTGGTCGTCGGCTCCGGCGCGGGTTGATTGGTTGCGGTCTGGCTGACCGCCGATGGCTCGGGCGCGGGCGGCGTCACCGGCTTGGCCGGCACGGTCGCGGCGGGCTGCACCGCGGGCGCCTGGGTCGTCACCTGCGAGGCGGTCGTCGGCTCCGGCGCGGGTTGATTGGTTGCGGTCTGGCTGACCACCGATGGCTCGGGCGCGGGCGGCGTCACCGGCTGGGCCGGCGCGGTCGCGGCGGGCTGCATCGCGGGCGCCTGGGTCGTCACCTGCGAGGCGGTCGCCGGCTCCGGTGCAGGTTGATTGGTTGCGGTCTGGCTGACCGCCGATGGTTCCGGCGCGGGCGTCGTCCCGGTTGAGGCAGCGGCGGCGGCGGGTGCCGGCGCGGGGACGGGCGCCGGAATGGGCGCCGGTACGGGCGTGCCCGTCTGCTGGGCCGTCACCGGCTGGTCGCTGTAGGCGGCGTTCTGGTTGTCGGCCACCAAGCCCGAGGTTATCTGCTGGCGATCGGCGCTGCTGGTCGTTGCCGGCGCCTGGTTCGGCACCGTTCCCAGATTAGGAAAGGTCTGTGCCCCGGTCGGCTGAGTCCCAGGTTGTGTCGTGGATTGGGCTGCTGGCCCAGGTACCGGCTCGGGAGTCGAACTCGAACTGCTGCCGAACAAGCTGTTGGACACGCTGCAGCCGGAAAGGAGCGACAGAACCGCGGCGGCCTGCAAGCCGGCCCGCAGCCCGTCCCTTAGGCTGCGCGAGCACCAAGATCGCTTCATCTTGTTCTTAACCTCGGTTCCGGTTGTCTTGCCTGCGGCGCGTCGTTATGTTCGGAAACCATAAGGACTCCCGTCGAAAAAGATCATAGAGGAAGCGGACATGACCGATCAACAGGCTCCGGACGTGAAATTGCCGGACCCGGTCGAGCTGTCCCGCGCCATGGCGCGAATCGCCGAGCAGTCGCAGAGGCTTGTCGCCGATTTCATGCAGCGCCAAGCAGAGGGTTCCGGGGTCGAGGCCGTTGCGGGCATGTCCGACCCGATGAGCATTGGCAAGGCTTTCCTCGAAATGACGGCCCGAATGATGAGCAACCCGGCCAAGATGGTCGAGGCCCAGGTCAATCTCTGGCACGACTACATGCAGCTTTGGCAGTCGACGGCCCAGCGGTTGGCGGGCGGCGGCGGCGAGCCGGTGATCGCCCCTACCGCCGAGGATCGGCGTTTCAGCGACGCAGCCTGGCAGGAAAACCAGCTGTTCGATTTCATCAAGCAGTCCTATCTGCTCAGCGCCCGCTGGGTCCAGTCGACGGTGCATAGCGTCGAAGGCTTGGACCAGAAGACGGCCAAGAAGGTCGATTTCTATACTCGCCAGTTCGTCGATGCCATGGCGCCAAGCAATTTCGTCATGACCAATCCGGAAGTCTTGCGCAAGACGCTGGAAAGCGGTGGCGAGAACCTGGTCAAGGGGCTGGAGAACCTGCTGAGCGATCTCGAGCGCGGCAAGGGCCAGCTGCAGATCAAAATGACTGATCCGGAGGCCTTCGAGGTCGGCAAGAACGTAGCCGTCAGCCCCGGCAAGGTCGTCTATCAGAACGATCTGATCCAGCTTCTGCAATATGCTCCGACCACGAAGGACGTGGCCAAACGCCCGCTGCTGATCATCCCGCCCTGGATCAACAAGTTCTACATCCTGGATCTGCGCGAGAAGAACTCCTTCATCAAATGGACGACGGATCAGGGCCATACCGTGTTCGTCGTGTCATGGGTCAATCCCGACGAGCGCCTCGCCCGCAAGACCTTCGATGACTATATGATGGAGGGTCCGCTGGCGGCCCTCGAAGCGATCGAAAAGGCGACCGGCGAGACGCAGGTGAACGTCATCGGCTACTGCCTGGGCGGCACCTTGCTGGCCTGCGCGCTGGCCTATATGGCGGTCAAGAAGATCGACCGCGTAGCCTCGGCGACGTTCCTCGCGACCATGGTGGATTTCACCGAGCCGGGCGAGCTGGGCGTGTTCATCGACGAGGAGCAGCTGCAAGCCCTCGAAGCGCGGATGAGCGAGAAGGGCTATCTCGACGGCAGCGCCATGGCCAATACCTTCAACATGCTGCGGGCCAACGACTTGATCTGGTCCTTCGTGGTGAACAACTATCTGCTGGGCAAGGAGCCCTTCCCTTTCGATCTGCTCTATTGGAATTCCGATTCCACCCGCATGCCAGCGGCGATGCACAGTTTCTATCTGCGCAAGATGTATCAGGAGAACCTGCTGGCGAAGCCCGGCGGCATCACGCTGATGAAGACGCCCATCGATCTGACAAAGATCAAGACGCCCAGCTTCATCCTGTCGACCAAGGAAGATCACATTGCGCCGTGGAAATCGACATACGCGGCGACCCAGATCTATGGCGGTAACGTGCGCTTCGTGCTGGCCGCCTCCGGCCATATCGCCGGCGTGGTGAATCCCCCCGCCTCGGGCAAATATCACCACTGGACCAATACCAAGACACCCAAGGACCCGGAGGCTTGGCTGGCCGGCGCCAAGTCCGAGCCAGGATCATGGTGGCCCGCATGGAATAGCTGGGTCGCTCAATTCGCCGACGGCAAAATTCCCGCCCGCAAGCCCGGCGACGGCAAGCTGAAGCCGATCGAGGATGCACCCGGCAGCTACGTCAAGGTCCGCGCCCAATAGTGCGGAACTTCCGGCAGGTTCATGACGGTGCTGATCACCTGCGTTCTTGAAACGCTGCGCGGATGGCGGGCGATGGCGTCGGCGGCGGCCGTGGCACTCATCTGCCTGCTGGCCGCGCCCGTTCTGGCGCAGGACTGGTCGGTCGTCGATGCGCCCGGCGCCGGCGACCAGACCAAGGCAGCCGTGACCACGAATATCGATGGGCACAAGCTTTTCATCTGGGCCAAGCATCTCGAGGATCGCAGCCTGGTCTTCGCCGAACTCCATCTGGAGAACGGCGACGAGTTCGCGGGCCGCATGCCGGTCTACCGCATCGACAGCGGCGATCCGGTGGACACCGAACTGGTCCGCCGCGCGGGCGAGAAGCAGGGCTCGCTCTGGGGCTTCGTCGCCGGCAAGGCATGCTTCTGGCTTATCTGGTCATCGAACCGCCAATCGGTCGACGCCAGCGATCATCTTGCCAAGTGGATGAACGGCAAGCTCTTGAAGGTGACATATCTCGCCTCGGACGGCAGCAAGAAGAATATCGAGTTCAGCCTCGACAGTTCGCTGACGGCCATTCAGCAAGCAACCGGCATCAGCCTGCCCTGATTCTGTCGCCCGCGCCGGCCCCCTCATGCTGAGCTTGTCGACTAATCTTCCGGTTCGACGTCAGGCTTTGCCTTGCCGTGTTTCGGACGGCGGCGATAGGCCCTCGGCGACGGCGCGGCTCCAGTGGCGCGCTGGCGGACGACGATGGCAAAGGGATTTCGCGGGTGTATTGTCGACGGCGCGGCCCTCGATGATTTGTTGGCGTTCGATCCCCCGCTTCGCTTTGATTTCGCCATAGCCTCAACCCGAATACGCGTGCCTATTCGGGCCGATAACTGGCCGCGAGCCGGCAGTAATGCTCGGCGGAATAGACGAAGCCGGCGATTTCCTTTTCCGTCAGGCCGCGCATCAGTTTGGCCGGGCTGCCGGCCCAGAGCTCGCCCGCTTTCACCCGTTTGCCGGGGGTGATCATGGCGCCCGCCGCGACCATGGCATGGGATTCGACCACAGCCCCGTCGATTACCGCGGCGCGCATGCCCACGAAACAGCCGTCCTCCAGAGTACAGGCATGGAGCATGGCCATATGGCCGATGGTGATGCCGGCACCGATGGTTGTCCGGTACCCGGGGGTCTTCGGATCGACGCCGGCCGGAAGATGATTGCAATGGACGATGGTGCCGTCCTGAATATTGGTGCCCGCCCCGACGCGAATGCTGTTGGTGTCACCGCGCAACACGCAGCCGAACCAGACGCTGGCCCTGGCGCCAATCTCCACATCGCCGATGACGACCGCGGTCGGCGCGATGAAGGCATCGGGCGCGATGCGCGGATGCTTGCCGCCATAGGGCATGATCAGAGCCGCCATGATTGCCTCAGGGGAATAGAGGCTGCTGGTCGAGGGATGTTGCCTCCGGCCAGCCCGCCATCACGTTCATGTTTTGCACCGCCTGGCCCGAGGCGCCCTTGACCAGATTGTCGATGACCGAAACGAGAATGGCCCGGCCCGGCACCCGATCGGCGAAGACGCCAATGAGGCAATGGTTGGAGCCGCGCACATGGCGGGTGGCCGGCGCTTGGCCTGCCGGCAGGACGCGCACAAAGGCCTCGCCCGCATAACGCCGGGCGAGTTCGTGGCGCAGCCCGTCGGCCACCGTCGCCTTGGCCAATCGAACATAAATGGTCGAGAGAATGCCGCGGCTCATGGGCATCAGATGGGGCGTGAAATTGACCGTCACGGGCCGGCCCGCCGCTCGGGCCAGGCCCTGTTCGATTTCGGGCGCATGGCGATGGCTGGCGATGCCATAGGCGTGGATGCCCTCGGTCACCTCGGCATAGAGATTCTGCTGCTTGGCATCGCGGCCCGCGCCGGTAACGCCGGATTTGGCATCGATGATGATGTCGTCGGATTCGATCATGCCCGCCTCGAGCAACGGCATCAGGGGAAGCTGGGCCGATGTCGGATAGCAGCCGGGATTGGCGACAAGGCGCGCCGTGGCGATTGCCGCCCGCGCCAATTCGGTCAAACCATAGATGGCTTCCTTCTGCAGATCCGGCGCGCGGTGCTCATGGCCGTACCACTGGGCATAGCTCGCCAGGTCGCTCAGGCGGAAGTCGGCCGAAAGATCGACCACCTTCAGACGCGCGGGCAGGCCGGCGATGACCTCCTGCGTCGTGCCATGGGGCAGGCAGCAGAAGACGAGATCGACCGCCGACCAATCGGCGTCCTCGATCTTGACCGGAATAGGCAGGCCGAGGCCACCCAGATGCGGGAAAATTTCCGCGATGGGCTTGCCCGCCTGGCGGTCGGCCGTGAGCAGACGCAATTCGACGCCGGGATGGCGCACCAGTAAGCGCAACAATTCCGCGCCGGTGTAGCCGCTGGCGCCCAGAATTCCGATCCGCAGTCTGTTGGTGATGGCCATCGCAAGCTCCGCCGTCGAAATACCCCGTAACGAAAAGGGGCGCCCCGGTCGGGACGCCCCATCTCAACACAATACGTGAGTCGTCCCTAGCGCTTCGAATACTGGAAGCTGCGTCGGGCACCGGACTTGCCGTATTTCTTGCGCTCGACCACGCGGCTGTCGCGGGTCATGTAGCCGCCGGCCTTGAGGATCCCGCGTAGCGCGGGCTCGTAATTCACCAGCGCCCGGCTGATGCCGTGGCGAATGGCCCCCGCCTGGCCCGAAAGGCCGCCACCGGTGACGGTGGCGATCAGATCGTACTGGCCCAAGCGATTGGTCACGCCGAAGGGTTGCGCGATCATCATGCGCAGCACCGGGCGGGCGAAATAGATCGCGCCCTCGCGTCCGTTCACCGTGACCTTGCCTGTACCGGGCTTCAGCCAGACACGCGCCACCGCATTCTTGCGCCGGCCCGTGGCATAGGCGCGACCGAAGGCGTCGATCTTCGGCTCGCGGGGTGCCGCGGCTATTTCGGCTGTCGCCGTGCCGGCGCCGGCGCCGCGCAGGTCCTTCAGATCCGTCAGCGTCTGAGTCTCGTTGCTCATGCCGCACTCGTCCTCTTGTTCTTGCGGTTCATCGCGGCGACATCCAGTGCTACCGGCTGTTGCGCCTCATGGGGGTGGCTGGGGCCGGCATAGACCTTCAGATGGCGCATCTGCTCGCGGCCCAGGGGCCCTCGCGCCATCATGCGCTCCACCGCCTTGGTGATCGCGCGTTCCGGATTCTTGCCGCCCAGGATCTGGCCCATGGTGCGTTCCTTGATTCCACCCGGATGGCCGGTATGCCAGTAGAACTTGCGATCGGACAGCTTGTTGCCGGTCAGATGCACTTTCTCGGCATTGACGACCACGACGAAATCGCCGCAATCGACATGGGGGGTGAACCCGCGCTTATGCTTGCCCCGCAACCGCATGGCGATGACGGAGGCAAGGCGCCCGAGCACCAGCCCTTCGGCATCCACGAGATGCCAGGTCCGGGTCACTTCGGCCGGCTTCATTGAAATGGTCTTCATGATATCGGCTAAACCGTTGGTCGGTTGGATCGGGCGCGCAGTATCGCCAAAATCCGCACCAGGTCAATGTAAAAAGCGCGGCCGCCAAAGGAGTTTCTCTCTGTGGTATCGCGCTACCGCCGTTTAGGCTGGACAGCGGTTGCGCGCCGCGTCCATCATTGCCAACTCCTCCCTTAGCCCCCTCGCTGAAATAAGGGTTGCCGCCGATGGATGATCATAGCAACGAGCCCCTTCTGCTGCGCCAGGTTCAAGAGGGCATAGCCACATTGACCCTCAACCGGCCCCAGGCGCGCAACGCCCTCTCCATGGCGCTCATGGGCGAATTGCTCACGAACCTGCGCAACCTGGCCGAGGAGCGCGAAATCAAGGTCGTGATTGTCGCCGGATCGGGGCCCGGGTTTTGTGCTGGCCACGATCTCAGGGAATTGCGCAGCCAGCCCCAGCGCGAAATATACCAGGCCGTCTTCAAACGCTGCAGCGAGTTGATGCAAGCCATCGTGGCGCTGCCCAAGCCGGTGATTGCGCAGGTCCATGGCATCGCCACGGCCGCAGGCTGCCAGCTGGTCGCCACTTGCGATCTTGCGGTTGCTGCCGAAGAGGCACGTTTTGCTACGCCGGGAGTCAATATCGGCTTGTTCTGCTCCACGCCCATGGTGGCGCTCTCCCGCGCCGTGCCGGCCAAGCAGGCGATGGAGATGCTGCTGACCGGCGATATGATTCCGGCAGCCCGGGCGCTGGAGATCGGATTGATCAATCGCGTCGTGCCGGGCACCGAGCTGTCCGCGGCGACATTCGCACTCGCGCGCCAGATCGCGGCCAAATCGCCACTGACCCTCAAGATTGGCAAAGAGGCCTTCTATCGCCAGGCGGAAATGGGCCTGGCCCAGGCCTATGATTATGCCAGCGAGGTGATGACACGAAACATGATGGCGGCGGACGCGGCCGAGGGTATCGATGCCTTCCTGGCAAAGCGTCCGCCGGTCTGGCGCGGAGAATAGCGGGGCACATGTCGGCTGCGAGGAACTACCCCGACGCGCTGCTGAAACAGATCCTCCGCAGCGTCAAGATCATCGCCATGGTCGGGGCCAGCGCCAATCCGGCGCGGCCGTCGAACGGCGTGATGCGCTTCCTGCAGGGCCGTGGCTATCGCGTGATCCCGGTCAATCCCAATCTGACCGGCACGACGCTCCAGGGTGAGCGCGTGTACGCTGCGCTCAGCGACGTCGCCGAGCCGATCGATATGGTGGACGTCTTCCGCAACTCCCAAGCGGCGGGCGGCGTGGCGGATGAGGCCGTCGCGGTCAGTGCCAAGGTCGTCTGGATGCAACTCGGCGTGCGCGACGATGCAGCCGCGGCCAGGGCTGAAAAGGCCGGGCTGACCGTGGTTATGGACCGCTGTCCTGCGATCGAAATCCCGCGCCTGTTTGGCAACAGCAGCCCTGGGCGGATAACCTGACGGCGCTGGCCGGCCTCTCGGAAGGAATCTACGACCGACGAATTTGGAGAATCGCCTTTGGCGGTCCCCCAAATCTTCGCCAACGCTGCAACGCCGTTACTCTATGCTCGGAATTGCCTTTGCCGGCTTTGTCGACGCGGCCAGGAGCAGCGTGACGGCTGGCGCACTGACCGCGGCGTAGCGACCTACCTTCTTCAGCAGGGCTCGTCGCGACTCGATTTCGTTTGGCTTTACTTCGGACACTTTGATCCCCCCTCGTGCGTGAAGGAGCCGATGTATCAGACAATCGGCCGGGGCACCACGAAGAATCCAAGGAGGGCCGTCGTTCAGCTGCGCACGGCCGCCATGAAATTGCGATAGAGCCGCCGCGCGTCACGATTGAGATTCCGCATTTCACTCGCCGCCGCGGCTTGTAATCGCGGCATCGACCCCTTTCCCAGCGTCTCATCGAGCGCACAAGCGTATTTCGGGATATCGGCCCATTCGCCCACGGTCTGGGGCAGAAGCTCGCAGTGGTATTGCATTCCGTAGGCGCGCGCTCCCACGCGCATTGCCTGCACGGCGCAAAGCGGCGATTGCGCCAGCACCGCGGCGCCGGGCGGCGGGGTTTGAACTTCGGCGCCGTGCCATTGCAACGCCTTGAAACGATCGTCGATGCCCGCGAACAGGAGATCCGCCCTGCCCGCCTTGGTGAGTTCGATATCGAGCACGCCGACCTCGGCCTGTGGCGCCTTGCCCACGCGTCCGCCAAGACATGCTGCAAGCAGTTGATGGCCGAGGCAGATGCCGAGATAAGGCATGCCGCGATCGAGGACCGCTTCGCGGATCGCCCGCTTCTCGGCCACCAGCCAAGGATTCCGATCTTCCTCCCAGACATCCATGGGACCGCCCATGACCCAGAGCTGGTCATAGCCCCCGATGGCGGGAATCGCTTGCCCCTCGTCGAGCTCGACGGCATCCCAGTCGATCCCGTCCTCGGCCAGGAAATCGCGGAAGATGGCCGGATGTTCGATGGCGATATGTTGAAAAACAAGAATGCGCATGGCCGGGAGATTGCCATTGGCGCATGCCGACGACAATGTCGCTGCGCCAACCAATTTCAGACCGCAACCGCTATCAGCGCCAGGCGGCCTTCGGATTGTTCAGCACCTTGGGCGTCAGCGCGAGGCAATAGCTTCCGGCCTGCCGGAGTGCGCGGCAGGCGTTACCGGCCTGTATCGCCGTCAGGCCGACCACAACGGCGCGATAGGATTTCACGCCCTTGTATTGCCGGGCAATGATCGTCGGGCGCCCGGCGCGCGAGCCGGACGGCAACAACTTCATGGCCTTGTCCAGAAGGGCGCGTGTCGGCGCCTGCTGGGGAAATCCGCCGAAGGCGATACCCCAGCCCGGCAGCCGCCCGGCCACCTCGCCATCGGGGCGCAGCGACCAGCCGGGCGCGCATTCCTCGTCCGAGAGCTGTTGAGTCGGGGCACCCAACGCCGTCTTTGCCATCTGATTCAATGTTACCGGATCCTCTTCGTCAGGCGCCACGGCAAAGCCTGCATCCAGAAGATCGGTCATCTGGCGATAGCGCTGGTCGCTGGTCAGGCCGCCCAAGACGACGCCGATGATCCGCCGCCCGTCGCGCTTTGCCGAGGCGACGAGATTGTAGCCGGAGCCGCAGGTGAAGCCGGTCTTCAGCCCGTCGGCCCCGGGATAAAGATTGAGGATGGCGTTGATGGTGGGCAGATTTTCCCCCAGATGGCTGACGCCTCGCGCGGAAAAGAACTTGTAGTACTGGGGGAAGTCGCGGATCAGCGCCATGGCGAGCACGGCCATATCGCGGGCGGTCGTCGTCTGTTCCGGATCGGGCAATCCGCTGGCGTTGCGAAAGACGCTGCCGGTCATGCCGAGGTTGCGGGACGTCGCCGTCATGCGCTGGGCAAAGGTCGTCTCGTCGCCGCCGATCCGTTCAGCCAAGACGACGACCGCATCGTTGGCCGAACGCGTGATCGTGGCCAGGATCGCCTGTTCCACGGTGATCTTCTCGCCTTTGGAAAGGCCAAGCGCCGAGGGTGGCATGGCCGCTGCATAGCCCGAGACGGTCAACTTCTCGCCCAGCTGCAGGTGTCCTGCGGCCAATTCCTGAAAGGTGATGTAGAGGGTCATCAATTTCGTTAGCGAGGCAGGCCGCCAGAGCGCGCTCGCCTGATTGGATTTCAGGACAGCCGCGGTCGCCGCGTCGATGACGATCGTGGCACTGGGCGCGGCCGAGGCACCAGCCATGCCGCCCGCGGCCCAAAGCAGCACGACCCCGAGAGCGATTCTCCACGGCCGCCGCATTACAGGGACGGGCGCCTGCCGATCCAGGGCCTCGCCGCTTCGATCTGGCTCGCCAGCCGGAAGAGGACGGCCTCATTGCCGAAATCGGCGCCGATCTGCACGCCAACCGGCAGTCCATCGGCGGTCCAATGCAAGGGAAGCGAGGCCGCGGGTCCGCCGCTCATATTGAACTGAGGCGTAAAACAGACGTAGTCGAACAGCTTGGTGAAATAGGCGTCGAGATCGTTGCCCATCATGTCGATGGCGCCCAAGGGCAAGGGCGGCCCGGCAACCACCGGCGACAGCAGCACGTCGTAGCGTCGGAAGAATTCGCCATATTGGCGGCCGATGCGATGGACGCTCAGGATCGCCGCGGCATAATCGGCCGCACTATGTTGCCGTCCTTCGGCGGCCCAAAGCGCGGTGATGTTTTCCACATCGCCCTGCCGCAAATCTTCGCGGCCCAGGGCTTTCAGGCGATAGCCGATGCCGGCCGCGAGATTGGCGCCGATTATCACGCGCAACGCCTGTAGCGCCGCCTCGACATCGATGGTCGGCGCCGCCTCCTCCACATGATGGCCAAGATCGGCGACCAGTTTCCCCGCCGTCTCTGCCGCGGCCCGGCACTCCGGCGCGATCGTCTGGCCCGCAGGATGACGGGTGGTCAGGGCGATGCGCAAGCGGCCCGGATCGGCACCCACTTCCCGCAAGAAGGGGCGCGCCGGCGGCGGCGCCCAATAGGGGTCGCCCACCGCGGGGCCGCTGGTGGCATCGAGCAAGGCGGCGGCATCGCGCACGCTGCGGGTGACGGCATGGCCGACGGCAAGACCGCTCCACCCCTCGCCGACATCGGGCCCGGCGGGATTGCGCCCGCGGGTTGCCTTCAATCCGAATAGACCGCAATGGGCCGCCGGAATTCGGATCGATCCGCCACCGTCCGTGGCGTGCGCGCCCGGCACCATGCCCGATGCCACCGCCGCGGCGGCGCCGCCGCTGGAGCCGCCAGCGCTATGGCCGAGCTTCCAGGGGTTGCGCGTCGGGCCGAAGCGAACCGGCTCGGTGCCGCAGTTGAGTCCAAATTCCGGCGTATTGCTGCGACCCACGATGACAATGCCCGCCGCCTTCAGCCGCTCGGTCAAAGTTCCGTCATGATCGGCGAGGAAGCCATCGAACAACCGGCTGCCATTGGAGACAGGCACGCCGGCATAAGGCTGATAGAGGTCTTTCAGCAGATAGGGGGCGCCCGCCAGGGGGCCGGCCGGCAGGCCGCGGTCGATCTGGTGGCGGGCCTGCTCGTCCATGCGCTGGACCACGGCATTGATCCTGGGATTCCATCGCTCGATCCGCTCGATGGCCTCGCCAAGCACTTCTCTCGCGGTTACGGCGCGCCGGGCAATCAGCTCGGCGAGACCCAGCATGTCGTAACCTTCATAGTCGCGAAATGCCATGACCGACCCTCCGGAATTGAGCCTAGCGCGAATTCGGCCAGGGAACCAAGCCAGCCGGCATCGCTGAGGCGGTGGGGACGCCGAAGAGGCAAGCTGATAGGCTTTAATCGAAGGTGCGACACCGGGGGGACAGCGCCGTGACAGCCCTTGAGGAATCAGCGACTGACGAAACCTCGACCCACGATCGGCCGTCGAGCAAGGCCGAACGGGCGGCCGCCTTCGAATTTTTGTGCCGGGCCCTGTCGCAAAAACGGGCAAATGAGTTGCCATGGTTGGGCGGCGGGCCTCACAATTGGGTGGCCCTCGTCGAGCAGGCCAACCGCGAACGGGTGGTAACCAACCTTCATGTGGCCTTCGTCGAGCGCGGCTGGCCCCCCGACGCACCGGAGGATCTGCGGGAGTATCTGGCTCTCGTCTACGAATCCAACGCTACGAAGAACCGGGCCATTCGCCAAATGGCCCTCGACGTGGCGGCGATCCTGGTCGGAGCCGGCGCAGCCTTCGCCTTTCTCAAGGGGGCCAATTGGCTGCTCGAAATTGCCGACGAACGGATCGGCGAGCGTTGGCTGTCCGATATCGACCTGGTGGTGGCGCCCGCCGACTGGACGACCGCTCTCGGCGCGATCGAAGCCGCGGGATTTCGGCCGGCCACCGATCCGGCGACCTATGAACGGCATTTCCACCATGTCCCCTTGGCCCGATCCGGCGATGTCGTCACCGTCGAGCTTCACCGCCATCTCGGCTGGCAGCGATATCAGCTGACCCCCGATGAGGTCGTAGTCGCGGCCCGGCCCGCGCCGGGCACACGGGCGCTTGCGCTCTCCAGCCCGGCTCACCGATTCATTTTCGGCAGCCTGCATGCCCAATTGCAGAACATGGAATACACCGCCGGACAATTCAGCCTGCGCGATCTGTGCGACATCCAATATCTGGCGGCAACCAAAGGCGATCGGTTGGATTGGTCGGCCATCGCCACCTTCGCCCATGACCGGCGTCTCTTCCCCTATCTCGCCGCCTCGCTTCATCTCTGCCATCGCCTGCTCGGCTTCGAAATTCCAGCGCCCTTTGCCGATAGCGCGGTTGCACGGCGGCATGCGGCGCGTTGTCTTCTGCAGCACCGGGGAGATTTCCGGCCGCGGCTGACGGGACTGGCGGTGAAGATCGCCTGGCTGCTGGACGGCGGGCGGCTGGCTTATGAATTGGATTGCGAGGAAGCGCCGTGGCTTTTGCGCCAGATCAGGATCGCTGGCGGGCGTCTGGCTTCGATCCTGCGCCGGCTTCTGAGGCGGCGGCGAGGCCTGCCCGATTCACCCTTCGCGGCCGACAACGCGTCGCCCATGGAACCTTGGCGCACCCCCGGCGAGGGCATCCAGAGAGGCCAGTGCTGCGGAAAGATCGGCGAAGGTCAGATCGAAGAATTGCAATGCCCGAGCCCATTCCACCACGTGGCCCGCTTCCTTCGCGCCCAACCGGCGCGGCACGGAAACGCATTCGGCGAACAGACGCTGCAGGCCCGCGCTGCGGGACAGGGGCGTCAGGGCGTTGGTGGGATAGGCATCGCCGGCGTATCGGGGGAAGACGACATGGGTGGCAAGGCAACGCTCGGTCGCGCGGCCGACGGGCGGCAGATAGCGGATACGGCGGCCGGCGCGCTCATGCACGGGCTGTTCGGCCAGCGATGGGTAGCGCCCGACAAGCACGGGCCAGCTTCCCTCCTTGATGCAGGCCGAGAGTGGGGCCACGCGCAAGGCGCGGGCATCGCCGCTCAACAGGGTGATCTCGTCGGTCCCGAAATCCCAACCGCGATGATTGAGCGCCGCCGTCAGGGTCGTCTTGCCGCTGCCCGAGGGGGCCGGCAGCATCAAGCCGCAGGCGCCTCGCGCCAGCACGCCGCTATGAAGCGAAAGGAGATGAGGCGTGGCATCGATAGCCGTCAGGACGAGGGTGGTCTCGAGCCGCGCCATCACGCCGGCGAGATCGGGGGAGACGCCCACCACCGACATGCCGCGGGCGATGAGATAGCGTTCGCCGACGCCGATGACAGTTATCTCCACGTCGGCGGGATGATCGCCCGGGTCGCCGAGCCGCGCGAACATGCCGGCAACGCCCGGCAATGGCGCTTCCCCGGTGAAACCGACGCGAAATCGCGTGTCGAACAGGCGATAGAAACGGTGGGCCACGCAGGGCGGAATACGCTCCAGGCGCTGGCCCTCGACGATGCCGGTCTGGTCGGCCGCCGGGGAGTCGGGCGCCGGTGCCGCCGCACCGGCCAGAATACCCTCCGCCGCAAACAGGGCCCGCGACTGCTCCCACCACGACCGGGCCTCGCCCGAGGGCGCGCCGGCGGCCACGAGTTCATCGATGATGGCGCTCTCCGGCAGCCCCTCGGACATGGCGAGCCAGCACAGGGCCGCCGTGGCGTTCAAGACATAGAAGCGCTGCACCGGTTCGCAAAACAGCACGCCGCCATCGTCGACCGCAAAAAAATGCGTGCCTGCGGCCGGCGCCAAGGCCGGCGTTGGATGATGCCGAAGGTCGGACAGGCTTTAAGCGATCGAGTGTTAGAGCGCGGCCGGAGGGAATCCGCAATCCAGCACGTCCAGACGCGTATTCAAAGACTTGATCGCCGCGAGGCAGATCCCGACCCCATCGATCATATCGATCGAACCGCCGTGGCCGATGTCCGTCAGCGTCGCTAATAGCGTTACGCCATCGGCAGCGCCTTCCGGATTCTTGAATTGCCGGCTCGAACTCGGGGGAATCGATGTGATCGCTGCCGCGCGCTTGCTGGTCGCCGCCAGCAGCAAGGTGACGGCCGGCGGCGTTACCGCGGCATATCGACCTAGTTTCTTCAAGATCGCGCGCCGCGGCATGTCGGCTTGCTCGGCCGTCGCCGGTGCAGGTACAGAGGACAAAGGCGGCTCGACCAATGGCTCGCTCATTTTTCTTCTCCCGATTTTTCGCGAAGATCAGCCTCCAGCGTCTCGACCCGTGCCGCCAGGGCCTTGATGGCGGCCAGACAGATGCCCAGCGCGTCGGTCGTATTGATCGTCACTCCATCGCCGACCCCAAAAGATGCTTTGAAATCCTCGGCATAAGGGCCGATATGCACCTGCTGGGATAGCCCGGTTTCCGCCTTATAGCGCCAGCGGTCGACGGGGAGCGCGGCCACCGCGGTCAATACGCCGGTCTCATCGACGCTGCCTTGGGCTGTCTTCAGCAGCTTGCTGGATGTGATGCCCGATATGACAGCTGCCTTCGACTTGCTGGCGGCCGCCAGCAGCAAGGTTATCGCCGGCGGTGTGACCGACGCGAATTTTCCCAACCGACGCAACGCAATCCGCCGGGCGCGGTTCGGCGCATCGGCTTGCGCCTTCGCTTCCTTGAACTCGTCCACGGAAAACCCCCATCTCGACCTTTAATCGCCTCGAATTAGAGCATAGACGCCGTTCTAGGGCAAAGCGAATGAACATGGCTCGACGTGGCAGCATGGCCGCCACGGGTCTGCTAGTTTGTCCCGTCAACCGAGCGGAGCAGAAAAACCGTGAGCGCCATTGCCTTCGAGCGGGTGGATAACTACCCCATCTGCGTGATTCCAGGCGCCGTGCCCGTCTTCTTCTGCGCCCAGAACGAGAGGCGACGACTCCCCCATTTTCTCGCCCATCATCGCCGCATCGGCGCGGGTCCGTTCTTTGGCATCGACAACGGCTCCAACGACGGCACCATGGAATACCTCCTGGCGCAATCCGACTGTCACGTGTTCTCGACCCGCGAATCCTTTGCCGCTGCCGGTTTCGGCATCTCCTGGCTGAATGAGTTTCGCGATATCTACGCCCGCGACCGCTGGTGTCTGTCGGTGGATGTGGACGAGGCCTTCGTCTATCCCGGCTGCGAATCGGCGGGCCTGTCCGATTTAACCCGGCATCTCGACGAGACGGGGGTCGAGGGCGTGTTGGCCCTCATGTTGGACATGTATAGCGAGCGCGCCGTCGCCGATACCGCCGCGCGGCCGGACCAACCCCTGATCGACCTATGCCCGTATTTCGATCGGCATTACGAGTGGCGCAGACGGCCGCGCATCCCCCTTCGCCCGAAGGCGTTTCCGTCGCTCACGTTCCATGGCGGGCCGCGACTTCGATGTTTCTATCCCGAATTCAAAGACACGGGCTCATTGCGTCTTGAATTGATCATGCGGATCGCCGCTCGGCTGCGCCTGCTTGGGCTGCCGGTTCCAGGATATCTTGCGACCCCGCCCTGGTTGAGCAAGATCCCCCTCGTTCGCTGGTCGTCCAACGCGCGCTATGTCAACAGCCATAGCACCGTCCCGATCAGGCTCGCCGGCACGACCGCCGTCGTGCAGCATTTCAAATTCCTGTCCGATTTCCACGAGCGCGCCTTTGCCCAGCTACGCAAAGGGGGGTCCTACGATCCGTTCAGCGAGCATGCGCGCTATGTCGCGGTGGCGGAGCGCGATCCCGCCATCAAGCTCTATTGCGAAGATAGCGAGAGCTATAAAGACAGCGCGCAGCTCGTGGATCTGGGGTTGATGAGAGACAGCCACGAATGGCAGGCAGCGCGGGCACCCGGCTTAGAGCAAAGCAGCGCCCGATCGTCCTAAGCCAAATTGAGTCAACACGATCAGGCACTGGATTTTCTTTGTCACCGGCCAGCGGCCGGCGAAAATGCCAACTTGCGCCAAGGCTGGCAAAGCGCCATGGTCACGCTCGCCGATCACGCGATCGGCCGACCCCCATTAGGCAAGGACTGAAGGATCAGCAATGAATCTGCTGCAATACGCCCTGCGCGCATACAATTTGCTTCTCGACCTGGTTCTGCTGATCCTCAGCCCATTCCTGGGGCCGCTGCATTATCTCCTCGTCATCGTCCTGTTCCTCGCCCTGGCGCTTGGCGGGCTCACCTATGTCCTGACGATCAGGCGCCGTCGCCAGCCGCCCGGGAACTAGGTTCGGCCGTTCAAGGCATGTCAATGCGTGCCGGTTCGGCTCGCGGGCGCCGCGAATTCCACAGGATCGCGGCCAGGTAGACGATCAGCATCAGGGCTCCCACCTCGATCTGGCTGGTGCGATAGGCCCAGTCGGTGATCGCCTTGCCGACGAGATCGCCCGAGGTCACCGTTGCCAGCAGGAAGCTGATCGCCATGACCGCGGCGCCGAGCAGCTTTGTGCGCCGATCCCGGAGCCAATACGCAACGGTGACCGTATAGGGCAACATGAGGGCGACGTAGTGCGAGCGGCTGGTCATGGGCGACAGCATCAGCATCGCGATAATCAGAAGTGATCCGTCCACGGGTATCGTCGATTCCCCGCGCGCCGAGACGATCAGGAGAACGCCCAGGACACCGACGAAGACGATCTGGGCCGTCCGCAGAATGACCAGAAAATCCTCCTCGTAGGGTGTCCCGTCGACAAGGCGGGCGATCGCCCCGTGGATCGAGTGGTTGAGGGGGTTGGGGCCAGACCAGAACGCCGCCTTTGCCGCGCCGGCGTTTTCAAGCAGCCCGCCGCCGGCTATGTCGCGCAACCAGCTCACGAAATATCCGTGATCCGCGCCCTGGGGCGTGAAGAACAGATCCGGCAGAAACGACAGGCCGAGCAACACAAGGATGAAAACTGCCGCGCCGACAAACCGCCGCTTCAACAGCAGATAGGGCAGAAAGATGATCGGCATGGCCTTCAGCGCCGCGGCGACGGCCAGCAAGGCGGCCCCGGTGATATCGCGCTTTTCGACAAGACAGAGAAGGCCGAACAGGGTCAAGGGCAGGACGAGCAGGTCGTAGGCCTGATTTTCGTACACCGCGAGAATGAACTTCAGGCTGAGGAGCAGGCCGACGATGCGAAGCCGGGCAAGGTCGCGCGGCGGCCAGGGCCCTGGAACCAGGTGCAAGGCCAGGGCCTCGGCCAGCCTGTAGGACAGAACCGTCGCTGCAAGCGTGATGAGATACCAGACGACGTTCCACGCCCCCGCGGAGAGCGTGGCGAAGGGGATCATGGCGAAGGCAAAGGCCGGCGGGTAGGTGAACGCCGGCGCGCAAGCCCGCAGCGCCTGTTGCAGAAGCAGGCACTCGCCCGCCTGCGGATAAAGCATTCCGGTCGAATCATGCGCGAAGCGCGGGAAATACACCGCCGCGGCAATCAGAAACACCAGCCAGAGGCCGTAGCGCCGGGCGAATTCATCGCGCTTCATCGGGCGTTCTCGTCACTCGGTGGAATTTGGATTCCAAGATGCATGATCGACCCGCCGCATCGCTCGGCTGAGCGGTGGAGAAAAGCCGCCTTCATTCTTACCAAATCGTATGCTGTCGGATAGGCGGAAGGCATTGCCGATCGGTATTCGCCATTCCAAATGCCGGGGGTGACCGGCGCTGCTCATAAGAGTGCGCCGTTCGGATCTCAACCAGCGTTTAGGAGAAACCGGATGAAACGGTTGATCATCGCGGCGGCAACGATGGCACTGATGACCGGCGCGGCGTTCGCCGCCACCGACATCGGAACCATAAAACAGATAGATTCCCGGAGCGACGCTATCACGCTGGACGACGGCAAGACATTCACGTTGGCGGAAGGCACCGAGGCGGAGTCGCTGAAGATCGGTCAGAAGGTCGACGTGACCTACACTATGAAGGCCGGGAAAAGGGTGGCAACCAAGATCGTCGTTACGAAATAGCGGGCTTTGGATGGCGCGAGTATCCGCCGTCGGATCCCTGCGGCGATCAAGGAACGAACACCGCAGCGAAGGCCAGCAAAACGCGAAAGCTAGGCCACCCTCTTCCGACGCCAATCCTGCAAATCTGCATCGAGGCCCTCGACCTTCGCGGACAACGCCTTGATCGCCGCTAGGCAGACTCCAACACCGTCGGTCGTGCTGATCGTTACCCCGTCTCCAATCCCGAAGGCAGATTGGAAGTCCTCGGCATAGGCACCGATATGCTCGCCCTGATCCAGGCCCGTCTCGGACTGGTAGCGCCAGCGCTCGACGGAAAGGGCGGCGACACCGCCCAGGATGGCCCCTGTGTCGATGCTCTCGCCGGTGGTTTTCAATTGCCGGCTGGATGGCGCGGCGCTTACCGCCAGGGCCTTCTTGGGCTTGGCCGTCGCCGCCAGAAGCAATGTGACCGTCGGCGCGGTCACGGCGGCAAACCGCCCGAGTTTCTTCAATAGCGCCCGCCGCTCCGCAGCCGTCTTCGCCCCGGCAGTCTCTTGCGATTGAATGATCACGTTGCACCCCTTGTCTGCCATTGGTTGGAAATCGGAGCCTACCCCCGACCGATGTGCCCGGCAACCGACGGGCGGCCCGCAGTGACGTGGCAGTCATGACCCGCCCGATTCCTCCCCTCTAGAATACGCTCTACGACCCGAGATTGCGCCGCTCTGGTGGGAAGGGCCTGGAAAGCGTAATGTGGTGCCTAAATTCGAAGCAGCCCGAGAATGGCAGACTCGGGAATATTTGAATGGGGCAGACCATATGAGGAAGCTTCCATGCGCAGTGTCAAAATTGAACAAGGGTTGCGGAATCAGAGCAAGAACCGCAGCCATCGGGGTGACGCTTGTCATGTCGCTCGGTGGTTGCGTCAACCAGCCGATTGGCCCATCCGTGGCGGTCATGCCCGCGCCCAACAAACCGTTCGAAGTATTTCAGCAGGACCAGAATATCTGTACGCAATATGCCGGCCAGCAGGTCGCGGGGGGCGCGCAAGCAGCGAACAGCGATGCGGTGGGTACGGCAGTGATAGGAACGTTGCTCGGCGCCGGGCTTGGAGCTGCGGTCGGTGGTGGCGCGGGCGCTGGTATTGGCGCAGCCTCTGGTGCGGTTGCCGGGACGGTCGTGGGCTCGGGCCCTGCCTGGGGCGATCAATACGGCCTGCAACAGCGATATGACATAGCGTATTCGCAATGCATGTACGCCAAGGGCAATCAAGTGCCGGGCTATTACTACGCTCCATCTGGGGCTTCGTTTCCGCCGCCGCCTCCTCCGCCGGCGGGGGGTTGAATGGCGCCGCGATCTGACCCGGATCACCGGCGCGATCGAAAGCCGTGGGGCAGCCCGCGGGACGGCGAGCCCCTATCCTAGATGCCCTTCCGATCTTCGCCGGCCTCTCGTGGGGATGCCGTCCCATTTTGGCTAATCACATCGGCCAGCGCATGAGCGAGCTCTTCCATGCCGAATGGCTTAGCAAGCTTCAGGTCGGCCTCGGTCCCCGGCGGCAATTCGGCATAACCGGTTGCCAGAATAATCGGCAAGTTTGGCCAGTCGACCCGAAGCGCCTTGATAAGCTCGGCGCCAGTCATGTTCGGCATCGCCTGATCGGCGATAACCAAATCCACGGCTTTGTGTTTCCGCCGAAGCACATCGAGCGCCTGCTTGCCTGAAGTCGCTTCGAGGACCTCGTGTCCGAGGTCTTCCAGCATCGCACTTGTGTTCATAAGAACAAGGGGGTCGTCATCCACGGCGAGCACGACGAGCGGATCATTGCCCATCTTCACCCTTGGGACGGCCGCTTCAGGCCGGCTCGGCTTGATGGTCGCCTCTGCAGTCGGAAGCCAAATCTCGGCGATTGTGCCCTCATTCCTTCGGCTTTTCAAAATGAGCCGGCCGCCCAACTGCTCTGCCAACCCATGGACCATGGACAGTCCCAGTCCCGTGCCCTTGCCCACTCCCTTGGTCGTGAAAAACGGTTCGGCGGCTTTCGCCAAGGTGGTTTCGTCCATGCCTTCGCCCGTGTCCGCCACTGTAAGGCAGACATATTTGCCGGGACTTAGATTGCTGCTATGCCCGGATGGGATGCTTTGCTGGCGTGCCGAGATGGTCATTGTACCGCCACTGGGCATAGCATCCCGTGCGTTTACCGCGAGATTAAGAAGAGCCATTTCAAACTGGTTCGTATCGACCTGAATCAAATCGAGACCACGATCGAAATTGGTCGCGATGGCTATTGAAGGCCCCAGGGAGCGCTGGAGGAGTTCAATCATGCCGTTCACAAGAGTGGTGACATCGACGAACTCGGGATTAAGGGCCTGACGACGGGCAAAGGCGAGCATGCGCTGCGTCAGTGAGGCGCCCCGCTTGGCCGCCTGAACGGCATTATCGAGGAGAGGCGTAATTCTCGGTTCTGCAGGCAGCCGCTTTTGCACAAGTTGAAGACTGCTGAGAATTGCCATGAGCAGATTATTGAAATCGTGCGCGATGCCTCCCGTCAGGTGGCCTATTGCGTCCATCTTCTGCGAGTGCACGAGCGCCTCGCGGGCCTGTTCGAGTTTGCGCTGCGCTTCTCTGCGCTCGGTAAGGTCCCGGGTGACCTTGGCGAACCCAACGAGTTCCCCCGATGGAGCCCGAATCGGATCGATCACGACATGCGCCCAAAAGCGGGTGCCGTCCTTGCGAACGCGCCAGCCTTCACTCTCAAACCAGCCTTCCAGCTTCGCAATCTCAAGGGCCCGGCCAGGCAAGCCCGAGGCGCGATCCTCTTCGACGTAGAAACGGGAGAAATGGCTCCCGAGGATTTCAGATTCTACATAGCCTTTAAAGCGCTGAGCCCCAGGATTCCAACTGGTTACCACACCTTCGGGATCAAGCATGTAGATGGCATAATCCGTCACCGCCTCGATCAATAGACGATATCGCCCGTCTGTTGTCTGGGATGCCTCAAATCGCCTCTTGTCATCCATGGGAGATCGTCTTCCCTATGTCCACCGAAAGGGAGCGTTTAGCAGGACGCACGATCCACCCGCGACCCTGATCTGCGGGCACCTCCAAGACATAATGCGATAGTGAACCGAAAGTTCGATCCGCCCCCGCGAAATCGACTGGGTCGATGAAAGCGCGCACGTCCGGATCCATGGTGTTCAACTCGGGACAATGGGTCGGCACTTGGCAGGATCGCTGACCCATGAAGACCGATTGGCTTGTCTTGCGTCTGCGCTGAAATAAGCGGAGCGCTGTACGGAGAGGCGTTAGTTTCACTTTTTACGCATTCGAGACGTAGTGTCGATTGTCGCAGTGTTGGCCGTTGTCACATACAACTTGGGTTGAACTGTTAGCGCATGCCGTCCACCGCATCACTGGTCGACAACACGGCATGCGCGAGAAATCGGTAGTTGATCATCGCCGCTTGATAGCCGTCGCCCCATACCGGATGCCGAGGTCCAGCGGTTGCGTCTTTGACCACCGCTACTTCGAACCCTTGCTCGATGAGCTCGCGCAGGTAGGATTCGACGCACATGTTCGCCAGCATGCCGCCGAGGATGATCTTGGCGATCCCCCGTTTGCGCAATTGCAGGACTAGATCGTTGGTCTGCGGCCCCCATACCTTGTGCGGGCTGACGACGACCGTCTTGCCATCTTCGATAAATGGCTTGAAGCGATCCAGCCAGTCCGCACCCGAGTTCGAGAAGCCTGTCAGATTCAGCGGTCCGCTTCGGGCAAAACTGTGGGTTCTGAACTCGTCGGTCTCGAGCGGTCCGTTGAACTTCCAACCGCCGTCGGCCGGATAGAAATAATGCGGGGAGATGAACACGTCATATCCGTTCGCCTTCGCGGCCTTGAAGATCCGGTCGATATTCTCGATTGTGCCGTTCTCGGTGACGCTCGCGCCGACCGCTCCCCAGTTCGCTCCCTTCTCACTCAGCACATCGTTTTGCGGGTCGATAAATACCACTGCCGTGTCGCTTTTTCGGATGTCCATGATTGTCTGCTCCCATCGCGGCCCGGGCATTGAATTGCCCGAGCCGCATCGCATCAATGTTGACCGACGTTGCGGTCGAGGAAGTCGTGAATAAGCGGCGCCATCACGTCGAGCTTGTCTTCCAGCGCGAAATGTCCGGTGTCGAGCAGATGCAGCTCGGCGTTGGGCAGATCGCGGAGGTATAGCCGCGCGCCATCCGCGGTGAAGATCTTGTCGTTCTGGCCCCAGACGATCAGTGTCGGCGGCTTGCGGTCGCGGAAGAAGGCCTGGAATTTCGGGTAGAGCGGAATATTGCTTCCGTAGTCGTGGAAGAGGTCGAGTTGGATATCCTTGTTGCCGGGGCGATCAAGCAGCGCCTGGTCGTGGCCCCAATTGTCCGGATCGATCCGGGAGACATCCGCGACGCCGTCAGTATACTGGAACTTGGTGGTGGCCGGCTGCACCAGCACAGACAGCGCCTCGCGATGAGCCGCTGAGCCGTCGGCCCAGTAGGCCTTGATCGGATCCCAGAAGGCCTTCAGCCCTCCTTCATAGGCGTTGCCATTCTGGACAATGAGCGCGGTGACGCGCTCGGGGTGTTTGAGCGCGAGGCGGTACCCGACGGGCGCCCCATAATCCATGACATACATTGCGTAGTTATTTGCGCCGAGCTGACCGAGCAGGCCGTCCACCAGGTCGGCATAGTGAGCAAAGGTGTAAGCGAACTTCGTGTGATCCGGCGCTGCACTCTCGCCAAATCCCGGATAGTCCGGCGCGATGACATGGTAGCGCCACATGATAGAGCGCTAACCCAGCAGGCAAGTATTCAGCGACGCGCCATGAGGTGTCGAACTTCCCATACGTCGGTGCGCAAAAGAGGATTCGGTCCTAGAAGAACCCTAGCGGACTTGGCTGCCGATCGGGGCCTGCCGGGCCAGATGAACACCTGCGGCCCTCACTAGGGTCAGTGACCCTTGCCATGACCGCCCCCATTTCCGTGGCCGTTGCCATTCCCGTTCCCACTTCCACCGGCGCTGCCGCCGCCGTTACCATTTCCGTTGCCATTCCCATTTCCACTTTCACCGGCGCTGCCGCCGCCGCTACCATTTCCGTTGCCCTTGCCGTTCCCACTTCCACTGCTCGTGCTGCCCGCTGGGTCCGCGGATGCGGAGCGGACATCGCCGCCATCGGCGTGCTGACGAAGGATCTGGATCGGGCTATCCGCCGCCGGACCGGTGAAGGCGAGTGGCACACAGTTGGGATTGCAACTCGCCGGGTCGTTGACGGGATCAGCCGGCGGCAAAGCGGCCGCCTGACGATCCGGCGCGGCGGGCAGATTAATCATCGGGGTGGGCGTGTCCGCGGTTGGTGCAGGTGGCCTGATGAGCGGGACCGGCAGCGCAGCCGGGAGATCAATCATCGGGGTGGGCGCGTCCGCGGTTGCCACAGGTAGCCTGGTGTGCGGAACCACCGGCACGGCCGGGAGATTAATCATCGGGGTGGGCGCGTCCGCGGTTGGTGCAGGCGGCCTGATGAGCGGGACCGGCGGCACGGCCGGGAAATTAATCATAGGGGTGGGCGTGTCCGCGGTTGCCACAGGTAGCCTGGTGAGCGGGACCGACGGCACGGCCGGGAGATTAATCATCGGGGTAGGCGTGTCCGCGGCTGCCGCAGGTAGCCTGGTGAGCGGAACCATTGCCAAGAACGGGCCCGACGGTGGTCGCGAATTGGACAGCGCATCCGCATCGGTGCCGGCCGAAGCCGGCACAGCCGCGACGCTCGTCGAAGCATTGCCCGGAAGTGGACTGATCAAAGCGGAATGAACCCCGGAAGCACCGATCGGCGAGGTCGCGGTTTCCGTGAGGATCGCCAGGGGATGTCGCGGGAGGGTTCCGTCATGGCTCAGCAGCAGATAGAGCACAACACCGGCCATGGCGGTTCCTGTCCCCAACAGCATTTCGCGGCCACGGCGAGAACGAAGGCGCGTCGTAAGCAGCGTTACTGGGCCCGGGGCCGGCGATTCAGCTTCGAGGGCCGGGGCTACGGATTTCGGCTCCTCGGCCATGGCGCTTCGCACCGCGTCGGCCGCTTGATCCGTCCGACTGGGCGGTAGGAATGTGGCCTCGGCCGGATCGGGCACGACGGCGGGCCCCGTCTTGCTCGCCTTTCCCGCAGCGTTGGAGAGGGATTGCAGCGATGGTTCGCCCGAGGGCGCGGACAGGGGCGCCGACGCCTCGACCCGCAACTGCCTTCCTGGCCCGCCGCCCACATCCCGTTCGAAAGCCGGGGGTTCTGGCGATGAAGGTTCGCGATCCGCCTGGTGCAACCGCGGACGTTGGACTGATGGCTTTTGGCCGGCAGTTGGATGGTCCGAGAGCTTCCTGGTTTTCTCCACGCCTCGGCGGCGACCGCCCATCTTCCGGTCAATAGCTTCTTCGGTCTGCTTCAATCGCGCCAAAATAGGTGGGCCGGCATTGCACGTGCCGAATGCAATCAACCCGTCCAGAAGCGCCAAAGCACCTCGCCGGGCGCCAATGCCTTCCAGGTCGATGGCCAGAGCACGGCCAATGGCCCATGCTATGGCTTCGTCCTCCGTTCCTTTGACCCCCGCAATCGTCGCGGTGAATGAAGTATAGAGGTCGCGGGCCAGACCTCGGCTGTTCGCGCCGAATCCCCCCGCCTGCAGATCGCGATCGAGCTTGGCAAGCGCGTCGTTTGCCCTGGAAGCTACGTGCATCAAGGGTTCCGGGCGAGCGTCGGCGGAGAAATCCCTCGTTCGTTGCCTAAGGACGTTAAATGCCATGTCGATGGATCGATAGCTTGTTCGGAAATTCGATCTGAATTTCTATCCGCCATGAGGAACAATCCATGGCGACCGCACGAACGGCGCTCCAGCTTCTCTAATGTAAGCTAGAGCGGTTGTGGCGTTCTTGTGTCAACAGAACAGGAAAGGTTCACTTCCGGCGCTTGGGCTCGCCGCCGAATTAGTTACAATTCGCAGCTGACACGAGGAGCCATCGAGAGAATGAGGCACTAAATTGAACAAGGGTGCCGTGTTGGGCGCGGGCGCCCTAATCGGTTCAATAACAGTCGCGTGATGCCCAGATCACGCCCTGAGGTTGGTTTGAAGGGCGCGCTAGAGGGTTATCTAATTGATCTAATTGGTGGGTGCGCCGGGGATCGAATCTGGGGCCCGCTCCTGCGCCAGTATATATGCGCACACGTGCCCGATGGCGACGGGAACCGCTGGCACTCCAACGAGAAACCAGATTGGCGTTGTGGCAACGCCGCCCATGGCTATCACCGCTATCATCGCCCAAAGAAGTAAGTTGCCAATTATCCAGCCAAGCGGCACCACATCACGCCTAAGATATTGCGCCACTGTCATATCGCCGGCCATCGGTCCCCCCCGGGCGTGTCGATAAGTCAATTAGGTTACACCCGAAGTTCTTACCAGATTCTTTCCGGGCCTTGCAGCACCAAGCGTGAAGTGTCTAATTCAAACCAATTCTTCATATTCATTACTCTCCAAATTTGCGACAATTTGGCATGGGTCTTTTGGTCAAATCGCATGTCGACATCAAATGCCCGTCATGCGGCAAAACCGGCGTCGCAAGTATAATTTCAGCAGACCTCGGCAG
>WNFR01001506.1_pt1 | contig 32907 bp, 23 predicted proteins | sample 5400221 | NCBI WGS metagenome assembly WNFR01 (sample SAMN13153357, study PRJNA577476) | soil metagenome | isolation source: 40 cm soil under Madrone tree | place: USA:California | collected 2016-06-14
GGAATCTTCAGCGGCGTCCTTATGCTTGATCATCAACCATTCGTTGCCTTTTTCGCTTTGCTTCAGTTTCACAAGGACAAAACTGCCCCGCAATTTCTCCCCGTTCAAGCTGAACTTGATTTCTCCCTTTTCCAATTGCCTCAGTGCGTCGAGATTACCCTCGACATGGAAAGTCCCACGGTCCCAAACCATTACCGTTCCCGCCCCATAATTGCCTTCGGGAATTTTTCCTTCGAAGTTGGCGTAGTCCAATGGATGATCTTCAGTTTGTACCGCCAGCCGCTTGTCGGCGTGGTTCTGGGAAGGTCCCTTGGGCACAGCCCACGATTTCAGTGTCCCATCGATCGCCAGCCGGAAATCGTAGTGCAGCCGCGTTGCCCGGTGCTTCTGAACCACGAAGGTGTCGCCATGCTGGGATCTGGGACGAACTTCCAACTGTGGGAGTTTCGGCTTTGGCAGGCGCGTGCGTTTAGCGGCTGGGGAGGGCTGGTCCTGAACCTTACCGGCGGCGGGTTGAGGCTCGCCCGAAGGCTCGGGGGTCCGGTCGAAGCGGCGCTTCCGCCGGTATTCTTCCAGCTTGGCCATGGGCACATTCTATCCCAGACGCTTCTTAAGTTAGCGGGCTTGCCTTTTTGACGCTTTTGGCCAAGATTTCGTCTTGCTTCTTATCCGGTAGGCGTCTAACCTAAAAAGACTCAGGAATAATCCCTGGTCTTGGCAAAGGAGAGCTCATATGGCCACGACTGTCTGGAAAGGGCATCTCACATTTGGCTTGATTTCGATGCCAGTGCGCATGTTTGCCGCCGCCCGCGGTGAGCGAATCAGTTTCAACCAGCTTCACAAGGAATGCCATTCACGGCTCAAGCAGCCACTGTTCTGTCCGGTCTGCAATCGGAACGTGGAGCGCTCCGAGATAGTGAAGGGTTATGAGTATGAAAAGGACCAATACGTGCTCTTCAGCGAAGAAGAGCTCGACAAAATCGAGCCTCCCTCCGCCCGCGTTATGGAAATTCTGGAGTTCGTGAAGCTGAGCGAGATGGATCCCCTCTACTTCGATTCCTCGTATTACCTCAGCCCTGAAGACGCAGGGGTCAAGGCCTACCAACTGCTCATGATGGCCATGGAACAGTCGGGTTACGCGGCAATCGCGAAGCTCACCATGCACCAGCGCGAGCACATCGTGATTGTGCGGCCCGGAACGAAGGGCATGACATTGCACACCATGTTCTATTCGAATGAGATTCGCGCGGCGGAGTCCGTTCCGACCGACAAGGTCGAAGTGAAGGATCAGGAAAAGAAGCTCGCGCAACAATTGATCGAAAGCCTTGCCGCTCCTTTCGAGCCGCAGAAATATCGCGATGAATACCAAGAAAATCTGCGAGCGATGATTTCCGCCAAGCTCCAGGGCCAGCAAGTGACCGAAGTCCCCCAGCCGCATCTGGCGCCGGTGATTGATTTGATGGAAGCTCTCAAAAAGAGCCTCGCGGAGAAGCAAGCTCCAGCACAGACCGCCGCCGCGTCTTCGGCGGCATCCGCGGCTCCGGGCAAGAAGCCTCCAGCTCGCGCCGTGCAGGCTGTACCCGTTGTGCAAAAGAGGGCAGGCAAGAAAGCAATCGGTTAGTCCCGCAATGGGTGCGACAGATCGATTCAGTCCGGAACATGTACAGCGAATCCTGGGCGTTACCGGGAAGCAATTGGACTATTGGGACCGCCTGCGCCTGGTCTCTCCCCGAAAAGAACTGGGAACCCGCTTCTACGATTTCCGCGATCTGATTGGCCTGCGCACGGTAAAGCAATTGATTGAAGAAGGAGTGCCCGCCAACCGCTTGAGGCGCGCGCTGACTGCGCTTCGTGAGAAGCTCGTTCAGGTCCAAGCGCCGCTTGCCGAGCTCCGCGTACTTTCTGACGGAAAAGACGTGATCGTGGAGCGTCACGGTGCGCGGTTGGAACCCCTGTCCGGCCAGTTTGTGTTGAATTTCGAAACGCGTGAGCTTGACGAAAAAGTGCGCGTCATCGCCGAGCGCAACGCCGACGATTGGCTGGCTCTGGCGTTGGAGTACGAAGCCGACAAAAAGACAAGAGTCGAAGCGATTGATGCGTATGAGCGCGCGTTGCGAATTGATCCTGCAAAGGTCGAGGCGCTGCTCAATTGCGGTACATTGCACTATGAGGACGGGAACCTCGAAAAGGCCTCCGAGTATTTCGGCCGTGCGATTTCCGCCCAGCCCGACAGCGCTCTGGCACACTTTAATTTGGGAAGCGTTTTGGAGGAAGTGGGAGATGTCCATGCGGCTCGTCAACTCTTCCGCCAGGCCGTTCGACTTGATCCGAACTATCCCGATGCGCAGTACAATCTTGCCTACGTCTGCGAAAAGCTGGGCGCATTTGCCGAAGCGCGGGAGCATTGGCAAACATACCTGAAACTGGACCCCGCTGGTCCTTGGAGCAACTACGCGCGGCAGAGGCTTTCTTCCTCCATACAAGCAAAATCGGCCGGCAACATCTGATTTGGGTCACACTTGAGGTTGCGCTTCTTTGGTCAAGGTAAGAAACGCCTCGGCGCGCCTTGGGTCGCCCCGCCACAACAGTCCTCCGACCACGGGGAAAGGATCATCGCAAATTTTTCAGCGCAGCCTCTGGATTGATCGAGAATTGCGATGAACGGCCGATCCCATGTCCATAAGCTGAGAGCTATGCATAACTGCCTGACACGGGAGAATTTGGCTCCCCGGGCTGGATTCGAACTAGCAACCCTTCGGTTAACAGCCTTGAGACCAACTTAATCACAATTTGCCGGAGCCGAGACAAATCGAGGGGAATCAGCAAGTTCTGATCAAATGGGGTTAATTCAGATTCACCTTCTCTTCTCAGTTTTCGTTACCATTTGCCGCCATTCATCACCATTCGCATGACACCTACATGACACCGCGGGTTGTCTCAGGTCTTTAGGGCAACTCCCCCCGTGCACGCTATGTGACTTCTTATCGTCGGAGTCCACAGACCTCTGCGTCTTTTTCCGAGCGCAGGGATTCCTTACCGTTTCCTCGATTGGGACCATTCATTTTTTTGCTTGACAATCGCAAGTCATCCCATATTATGGCACGCGTGCCACAATCTAAGACGTCAGCTTCTCCGTACAAAGTGCAGGTTCTTGACCGTGCTTTGGCGGCTTTAGCGATATTGGCGAACAGCTCGAGTGATTGCAGCCTCGCGGAGCTGTGCCCAGCCCTGAAGCTCCACAAGAGCACCGTGCACCGGCTCATGATGGTGCTGGAGCAGCACCGGCTAGTCGTGAAGAACCCGGAAACGGGGCGATATCGTTTAGGGCTGAGGCTCTACGAATTGGGATCCCGAGCGATCGATGGGCTCGACCTTCGCGGACGCGCGCGGCCCTATCTAGACCGCTTGCAGCGACAATTCGGGGAGACGGTTTTCTTTTGCGTTCTTGATGACGGCCAAGTTTTTTACGTGGAAAAGGTAGAGTCACAACAGAGCGTGCGCACGGCGTGCACCGTGGGAAGCCGCGCGCCAGCGTATTGTACGGCGGTTGGCAAGGCCATGCTTGCCGAGCTTGCGGAGGCGGAGGTGAGCGGCATCGTACGCCGCTGGGGGCTCAAGGCGGTCACCGCGAATACAATCACAACAGCCACTGCACTGAGAGCCGAGTTAAGGGCCGTGAGGTCGCGCGGCTACGCCATCGACGACGAAGAGAAGGAGGAAGGGCTTCGTTGCATCAGCGCGGCGGTCCGTGGGCATTCGGGAAAACTGTTTGCGGCTATGAGCGTTTCGGGGCCGGCGTTCCGCATGACTAAGGAACGAGTTCCAGAGATCGGCCAGGCAGTGATGCGGGCTGCGAACGAGCTATCCGCGGAGTTGGGGTACCAAGGTGCGCCGCTCGAAGTTGCGCGCAGGGCGGCGGGGTAGGCTGATCTGCTAACGGCGCCCGACGAAAGCCGGGCTTTTTTCAGAGCCGGAGAGCGGCTGAGACGGCGTCTCGCAATGCAGTACGCACGGCGTTGGATCAGAGAACTGCCGAGATTTTCCTCTGGCTGCCAGACTGAAACGGGGTGGGAAGAAACAGGAGGCCCGTCAGGAGGAATAAGGGGAAGACGAATTCTCTATTTTCGAAGGGGGTGTTCTCGTGAGAATGAAACTGTCCGAATCAAACCATGTTGTTTGGGGCGGTGAGTTTCTTGCATTTGTATTAAAGACGGCAGTGCTTATGTTCGTGGTCTTGTTGACGACTTTGGTTGTCGATAGGACAGAGGCCCAGAGCATCTTCGGGCGTATCGCTGGAACCGTCACAGATTCGCAAGGCGGCGTGGTCGCTGGGGCGAAGATCACCATCATCAATGAAGAGACGAAACTCGAAAGGCAAACGGCGACTGATTCTAACGGGTACTATGTGGCGAGCGATCTGCCTGTCGGGATCTATAGCGTGATTTCAGAGCGATCCGGTTTCAAGACCGTCAAGAAAACCGGAAACGACTTGGTGGCCGGCGCTCGCATGAGCGTGGACTTGAGCCTGGTGGTCGGTGAGGTCTCGCAAAGTGTTGAAGTAGCCGCAACAGCTGAGACAATCAATACCACGTCCGGCGAACTGGCGCGTGTCATCGATTCGAACCAAGTGAAAACGGTCGCGTTGAACGCGCGGAACTACATGCAGCTGCTTTCCCTTACCCCCGGTACGGCCCTCACCGTGGATGACCAACTTAGCTTGACCACCAGCTTGGCCATCAACAATCAGTCGGTCAACGGCAACCGGCCCGATTCGAACGCTCTGTCCGTTGACGGCGGCTTTAATATGGATTCGGGCTCGAACGCCAGCCAAGTCAACAACGTAGGTATCGACTTCATTCGTGAAGTCGCCATCAAGTCGTCAAACTTTTCGGCGGAATATGGGCGCAACTCCGGCGCCTCAATTAACGTGGTGACGCGCAGTGGGGGTGACTCTTACCACGGAACGGTTTTTGAATTCATACGCAACGAGAAACTCGATGCGAAAAACCCTGCCCCCGGCGCGCTGAAAACTCCCCTGCGGTTCAACGACTTCGGTTGGGATTTTGGCGGCCCCATCAAACGCGGCAAACTGTTCTTCTTCGCTGGTGAGGAATGGAAGAGGATTCGCCTTACGGCAACGCCGCAATCGAGAACTCTTCCCACTCCGGCGGAGCTGACAGGTGACTTCAGCGCGTTACTGGCATTGCCGACTCCGGTGCAACTCCACGAGCCGGGCAAACCGGGCACCCCTATTCCCGGCAACCGGCTCGATCTCGATCCGAACACCCCGCTTACAGCCGACGGCACAGCGATTGCCAAGATCTACAGCACGATGGCGGCTCTGGCGAGCGGGCTCTCCCCGGTTATTCCCAAGGGTGCCACGATTCCGACTGCCCTCAATGCGACTTTCCAGCCCAACAACCCCTTCAACTGGAGGCAGGACCTTGTTCGTCTCGACTATCGCTTCAACGACAAGCACAGTCTCTACGCGCGGTATTTGCACGATAACTTTGACTTGGTCGATGGTTTTGGGACCTTTGTGGACGGCGGAGTTTTACCGACAACGCCAACTCATCGGCTTCGCCCGGGGTATGGCATTCAACTCGGTGAAACCTGGCTCATTACGCCACAAATCGTGAACCAAGCCAAGATTAACGCCTCCTGGAACGGCCAGCGAATTCCTCCAGCGGGTGTCAACTGGCAGAGGGCCACCTACGGCTTCGCTTTCCCGCAACTGTTCCCCGGGGGACGATTTCCCGACGGAATTCCGGACATCAGCGTCGCGGCCGGCGGGGGCATGCCCGTCATTTCAGGTACGCAAGGTCCCGACTTCTCGCTGCTATCGCCTACGGTAGATATCGCTCCGGCGGACGACATCACCTGGCAGAAAGGCTCTCATACTTTCAAGACGGGAGTCTTGGTGGTCCGCAACCGTAAAGACCAGAACGGCCGGTCCAGATACAACGGCCAAGTTGCCTTCAACACCAGCGCGGCGAGCACGACAGGTACGGCCTTTGCGGACGCCCTGCTCGGTAACTTTCAATCTTACACCGAGGCATCGGATGACCCCATTGGGCACTTCCGATTCACGAACGTCGAAGCGTATGTTTACGATTCCTGGAAAGCTACGCGCCGGTTCAGCCTCGAGTTTGGCCTAAGGTATCAGCATGATGGGCCGACCTACACACAGGCAAACAACATAGTCAGCTTCGACCCAGCTCTATTCGACCCAGCGCAGGCCGTCACGCTTAACGCGAACGGAACCGCGATTGATACGACGAAGGGCGGCAATCGCCTCAATGGATTGGTGCGCGCAGGCAACGGTGTGCCGGCTGATCAACTCGTCCGGGTGCCCAACGGAAATAGTCCTTCCGTTTTGGCGGTGCCGGCAGGTGCGCCACGCGGTTTCTACGACGTGGAGAACTTGTTCGCGCCGCGCTTCGGTTTTTCCTATTCGCCATTCAATGACAACCGCACGGCCATCCGCGGAGGCATAGGTCTTTTTTACGATAAACCTGAGGGTAATATCATTTTCTCTCAGCTCAACATCCCGCCGTTTATCCAATCTTCGACATTCCAGAACGGCAATTTATCCAACCCTTCCGGTGGCGCCGCCGGGGCTGCGTCTCTCTTGGGGGTGTCTGCGATTGATCCTCATTTGAAGGTTGCACGAACCACGAGTTACAGCCTGGGCGTGCAGCGCGAGATGCCGTGGGGCGTTCTCTTAGAGGCGTCGTACGTTGGCAACGAGCAGCGGCATATATTGCGTCAGCCGGATATCAATCTGCCGACGTTCGCACAGCTTCAGGCCAATGCGGCGCTTCCGACTGCCTTGCCGTTGAACCGGCTGCGCCCCTACCAGGGGTATACCTCGATTCGGATGTATCTAAGCGACAGTACGGCCAACTACAACGCGTTCCAGATTTATGCGACGAAGCGGAAGGGCGACTTCATGGCCACCGTCAGCTACACGTGGTCGAAGACGCTGGCCGACTCCAGCGCTCTTGGTGCAAACCCCGACAATTGGCGCGATCGAAGGTACAACTACGGCGTGGCGGATTTTGACCGCAGGCACGTCTTCGCCACAACTTATTTCTACGACTCTCCACTGTTCCGGCACCGGGGCGGATTCGTCGGCACTGCGCTGGGCGGCTGGCAACTGAGCGGCATAACCCGTGTTCAGTCTGGACCACCCATAACGATTCTGGCGAATTCCGCGCTCGGTGGCAAGATTGGTAACGCGAATGGGAGCATCAACGTGGGCGGACGGCGCGCGGATAGAGTTCCGGGAGTATCGCTCGCTCCGACCGCTCCGGGTCAATTCTTTAATCCGCTTGCCTTTGCGACCCCGTCTCCAATAAGTCCGGGAACAGGCGGCGTGGGCACCTTCACCGGCCCATACGTTTTCGTGACGGACCTGTCGTTCCGCAAATACTTCAAATTGCCCAGAGAGAATATGGGGCTGATGTTCGAGTCGGACTTCTTCAATATTTTCAACCGCGCGAACTATTCGCTGGGCAGCCTGGGCAACGCGTCCTTGACAGTTGGCTCCGGCAACTTCGGAAGCTTTGGAAGCGCCAGCAACCCGCGCAATGGTCAGTTCGGATTGAAGTTTAACTTCTAAGCGTAGGGTCCGGAGCGGAAATATGATTTCCGCTCCGGACGCTCACCCTTCTGGCGGCCATACTCTGACTGTTTCAGTGCTAATTGTGTCCGCGGTCTGGGTTTTGCTTATGAACATGAACCGCATTGACGCAGCTTGATGCGCAGGTCATTTGGAGAGGCCGCTGAAGGAAACGCTGCAAAGGAGGACTTCATGAGTACGCAAACACAAGCCGCCGTCGAACGAATGATTTTTCGAAAGACGAACGCACAGACCGGGCGTCATGTCTCTGTGACGCCGCAGAACAGCACGATGCGGCATCTTGCCTATGGCCGTGTCATCCTGAATTTATCAAAACCCTCCATATCGTTCCCCAATGGAGACCGTGAAACCGGGCTGATTTGCCTGTCCGGGAAGGCCACTGTGAAGGCGGCAGGCCAGGAATTTGAACTCGGGAAATTCGATGCGATTTATATTCCACGCGATTCATCGGTTGAAATCTCAACGAGTAATTCCGTGGACCTCGCTGAATTCTCTGCCGAAGTCAGCGCGAAGTATCCATTGAAATTGGTACGGTATGCTGACGTCGAGAAAGATCCCGGCCTCAAGTTCGTGACGGGTGGCCCCGGTTCATCGCGCGAATTGAACATGCTCATCGCGAAGAACGTGGAAGCGGGTCGGCTCGTGGCAGGTTTCACTTACTCCGATCCCGGAAACTGGACAAGTTGGCCGCCTCATGAGCACGCGAAGATGCTGGAAGAAATTTATGTGTACTTTGACATGCCGGAGCCAGCATACGGAATTCAGCTGGTTTACAACGACACGGCGTACCCGGAATTGATCACGGCAGTGCGCGACGGCGATGCGGTGTTGATGCCGAGCGGGTACCACCCAAACGTTTCTGTGCCGGGCCACCGAATCGCATTCCTTTGGGCGATGGCGGCGCATCGCGAGGTCGAGGATCGGCAGTTTGGTGTGGTGAATATTCAGCCGGGGTTTCAACAGGGCGGGTCCGGATTGGAAGTAGGCCGTAAGTAAGCGATTTTCATTCCCTGCGCGAATCAGGAAAGAGCGAATCGATGAGCCTCGAAGCCTTCCAATTGAACGGCAAGAATGCCCTCGTGACGGGATCGCACAGAGGACTTGGCGCCGCAATCGCTGTGGCTCTGGCAAAGGCCGGCGCAAACGTGGGTTGCCACGGGCGGGATCCGAAACCGGGTCCTTCATGTGCCGAAATTCTTGCAGCGGGCCGCAAGACTTTCTATTTTTCCGGAGATTTGGCGGATTCGAAGGTGTACCCCGGTCTTATCGAAAAAACAGTCGCGGAGTTTGGTTCCATCGACATTCTTGTGAACAACGCCGGAGTGATTCGAAGGGCGCCTGCCTCGGAATATCCCACGGAATTCTGGGATGAACTGATCGCCGTGAACTTGACGGCGGTGTTTCGCCTTTCACAGCTTGCTGGTTGGCACATGCTGCAAAAAGGGACAGGCGGCAAAATCTTGAACATTGCTTCTCTACTTTCCTTTCAGGGAGGAATTCTGGTGCCCGCCTATGCCGCGGCCAAGGGTGGTGTTGCGCAGTTGACGAAAGCGCTTGCGAACGAATGGGCTTCCAAAGGGATCAACGTGAACGCGATTGCCCCCGGGTATATGGCTACGGACAACACAACGGTGCTGCGTAACGATCCGGTTCGCAGCCGCCAAATTCTGGAGAGGATTCCCGCGGCTAGATGGGGTGAGCCGCTGGACATCGCAGGCGCCGCGATATTCTTATGTTCATCCGCCAGCGACTATGTGCACGGACATGTTCTTGCCGTGGACGGAGGCTGGTTGGCTCGTTGAGGAAAACACGCGGGCAAGGATCACGCAAAGAGAGAGGCTTCTGCCGCAGTGTGAGTGGCCCGAGTAAATTGGAGAATGCAAATGAACGCGCCAACAAAAACTTTTCCCGATTTCGTGGTGGTAACTCACGAAAATGGCAAGGAGTCAGCGCCGGAAAGCGGGCTGAAACGCCGCGTGCTTGCCTACAACGACAAACTGTTTCTTGCGGAGCATGAAATGGTGAAAGGCTGGGTGGGGACGGTGCACAGCCACCCGCATGAGCAAGTCGTGTATGTCATGCACGGGCACCTCAAGATTACGTGCCAGGGAAGGACAGTCGACGTTCGAACGGGTGACACTTTCGTTGTGCGCGGCGGCGTGGAGCACGGTGCATCCGCAATCGAGGACTCTCGGGTAGTCGACGTATTCACGCCGTGCAGAGAAGACTACATTCGTTGAAGCGTTTTTGTTACGTAGTCTGCTCAGCGTATGGCTGTCGGGAAGCAGGCCACCTCAATTCACGAGCGATTCATCGGCGCACGATGCGAAAAAAAACATTCCAGATAGTAAAAATGCTCGGATTACTTCTTGCCGGTCCTCTCTGTGTGAGTTGCGATTCGTTCGCGCAAATGCAACATGACGAGCGGCGAATCCAGACTTCGGAACTCGATCGGCAAGTCCAAGATTTTCTCCAGAGAGAGGTGACGGCCCATGTTTCCGACATTAAGACTCTTGAGCCGCCGCCGGACCGCGTCGTTGGCGCGCTGACCATCGGAGAGTTTTCCTGGGGGACCTTCATGCGAACTCTCGGCGCCTATTCGGAGTTTATGGGGACGAAGACAATTGCGGGCCATGACGTCCCGCAAATGATTGGAAAAATGGCTCAGGTCGAATTGGACCACGGAGGAAAAACCTGGGCGCAACTTTATGCAGCGATGGCTCTCGAATGTTTTGGGACAAACCTGAAGCACAATGCATTGTGGCAGGGGTTGTCTTCCGAAGAGAGGCAAGCGTATCTCGCGTTACTTGACCCAAGCCGATTTTATGATTCAAAGAATCACAAGCTAATCCATCTCCCCGAAAACTATTTTGGTGTTGCAGCGCGCATCGCGGCAATTGACTACGAACTCGGCCTCAACAAGGATCGCGACTCACTGGATGACCTGCTGAATCGGGCGGCATCACAATTCACCGGCGGCGCACTCTTTGCAGACGATGCACTGCCGACCGGCCGGTACGATCGCTATTCCAATGAGTACGCCAGGGCCCTCTATGATGCTGCGGCACTCGCGGGGCGTGATGACCTTATGAAGGCCGTCGCGCCGTCGCTTAAGGAGCAAATGAAACTGTGGTGGGATTTGCTGTCGCCGGACGGCTACGGTTATTCCTGGGGACGCAGCCTCGGGGCGATCAGTTACATGGATACAATGGAAATCGCTGCCTTCGTTGGAAAATATCCCGAGTTCCGCCCAGCGCCGCTCCCGCAAATTGCTTCGGCGTATTACGCTGCATGGCGCTGGCTGCGCAATGATTTCAAGGACGAAACTCATCTTCTCTCGGTCTTTGCGTTTGGCCGGGGAGATTACGGTTACATCACCAGGGAGCGCGAGTGGCAGCAAACCACCACCTTCCTTGCAAAGGTTATTGATGCCCACAAGCAATTTACGAATGTGCTGGCAAAAGAAAATATCACAGGCTTTTCTTCGCATCTCACTCTCGCCAACGTCGCCCGTTTCGTCTATTTCCGCAACGATTTGGGACGAAAGTTTGGAGTGTGGGTGGTTCGACAAGGAGAGATGCATTTTGCCTTGCCGTTCGTAACAGGGCCGCGTGGAGCTACCTCCGATTACGAGCCGGCGCCGCACGGTCTGCCTGGCTTCGCGGTCCCGGTCGAGAAACCTTATCCCTGCCTCGTGCCGTTCCTTGAGCTGAAAGACGGAACGACAATCGCTGCAGCGGACGGCGCAGATGAAATTCATCCGTCCTTGGATGGGAAAAGTGTTACTGCCGTATGGAAGCGTTGGGTGGTCGTCGGAGCCAAAGCGGGCGAAACCATTGACCCAGGTCTCGTGACGGAAGTCACTTGGTCACTCACAAAGAATGGTCTTCGTCGGTCGGAGGTCATCACGCCATCCAGGTCAGTGACGGTCCGCCGTCTCTGGATGGCGGTGCCGACTCCGTCGGATCGCATCAAGACCTCGATTTTAGACAATGTTCGGAGCGATCGGCTGATATCAAAGGAAGGCACAATGGAGGTTCGTGTCCTTCATTCCGATTGGCCGTTGCAAATTTCTGCCTTTGCAACCGGCGATGATCCATTGGGCCGTGGGGATCGTGGGTCGCTTCCTTTGCATCTGCTCCTGGAGACAACAAAGAATCTATCCTTTGCGCCAAGTGCCCCGAAAAGGTTGGACATCGAGTTTTCGATTCTCGGCAGTCGACCGGATTAATACCGGCAGCGCGCACACGAATCAAGACATCGTAAGGTTTTCTGGCCTCGCGTGCACTTCCATGTGGCTCAAGCAGTGGAGTGTCGTGAAGGGTCTCGGACGCGGCCAGCTTCGTTAGGGATCCAGTCCAATGGACAACTCCGGCAAGCGCCGAGTAACAACGCCACCTATTACTCGCTTGGTCGAGCATTCGGGAACGAACCAAACGGTTCAATTCGTTCGCTCAAGGCTTGGGCCTAGAAATGGCAGCTTACGTCACCACTAACAACGCTTCCGTAGTCCCAAATCCGAAAGCAATACTACATTTTTATGACAGCGCATATTCACTCTGCGACCCATTCCCCCAAAAGACTTTCCCATCAACAACTTCCGCACGCGGGTCTCACTTCATATGCTAAAGCATTCGGTCGAGAGCCGAATGCTCTACCCAAACTCTGTAATTGCTTGAGGACAAAGAATTTTGGCTCCCCGGGCTAGATTCGAACTAGCAACCCTTCGGTTAACAGCCGAATGCTCTACCGTTGAGCTACCGGGGAACGGGCAAACAGATCTTTAATTTACAACAGTTTGCAGACTCATGCCACTCTCCTCGCTTTAGATTGGGGTCCAGCCAGGGTCCAACCGTTCGGGTTGCAGCCGAACGATACGTCCAACATAATTTCCACCAATGTTGTACGCAACCTCCTTCCATACGAATCGTCTGTGAACTACAAAGGTTCACTCGCATGAAGATAAACACACCATGAATTCGAGCGGCTTCAGCCGGCCCGTTCGACCAGTTCTTATTGCCCGAAAGATTGCCATCGGGATTATGATTCGGAGATGCGAGTGCTGCTGGTAGAAGACGATTCCCGGATCGCGCATTTTGTGGCGAAAGGTTTGCGGGAACAATCCTACGCTGTGGATGTCGTCGGTTCCGGCGAAGATGCGTTGTACCAGGCGGCCATCAACACCTATGACCTGGTCATTCTGGACGTGATGATCCCCGCTCCGGACGGTTTCGCTGTTTGCAGGGAACTGCGAAACAACGGCCAGCGCATGCCCATCCTTATGCTGACGGCGCGCGACGCAGTCGAGGACCGCATCGAAGGACTGGACCGCGGGGCCGACGACTACCTGACGAAACCGTTCGAGTTTCGCGAACTGCTGGCTCGCATGCGGGCTTTGCTAAGAAGGCCAACAAGTCTGCAGTCCGCCCGGCTGGTGGTGGCCGATCTGATCGTCGACACCGTGGGACAGACGGTGTCTCGCGGTGGGCAAACGATTACGATGACGGCGAAAGAGTATGCCCTGGTGGAATTTCTTGCACGCAACGCGAATCGCGTCGTGGGACGGGCGGAAATTGCCGAACACGTTTGGGACGACGCGTTCGATCCGTTTTCGAATCTAATCGAAGTGTATGTCAACCGAGTGCGGCGGAAAATTGATGCGGGAGCCGCGAAGCCTCTGCTCCACACCCGGCGTGGAGCGGGCTACGTGCTTTCGCTGAATGAAACACCCGCGGAAGCAAAACCAACTGCCGCGCGGAACCGCAACAATGCTTAACTCGGTCCGCATCCGGCTGACGCTGTGGTACACCGCGGCCATGACCCTGGTGCTGGTCGTACTCGCGGCCGCTACTTACTTCGTCCTGCGTCAAAATGTGGTGAGGCGCGCGGACGCAAACGCAACGGAACTCGCGGACTCTTTTCTGTCGACGGTGAATGCCGAACTCGGTGATGCCTCTCGGCCGGACAGTGTGGATGAAGGGATCGCGGCGGCCATTTCCGAGCACCGCTTTCGTGATGTGATCTTCCTGGTGTTTGATCCCCAGGGAAATCTGCTGGGAGTATCGGACACTTACCGATTGCCCGGACGCCCGGAAGGCCCCACGCGCGAATCGATCGCCGCTTCGCTGCGGCCTCTTGTAACGGCGCCGGATACGTTCAGGTCCGTGCGCGTCGGGGAGCACCAGTACCGGAGCTACGTGCGGCATTTTTCGGTCGACCAGCAGGCGGCCACGCTGTTCGTTCTGCAATCGCTGCACCGGCAAAACGAATTTCTCGAAACGCTGGCAGGAACATTCTGGATCGTTATTCCCCTGGCGATTCTTTTCGCCGGTGTGGGCGGGTATCTTCTGGCGCGGCGAAGTCTCTCGCCAGTGGTGGTGATGGGCGCACAGGCGAGCCGCATCGGTTCGGAGAATCTCTACGAACGCCTCCAAGTGCAGAATCCGCGGGACGAACTCGGGCAGCTGGCGGGGTCCTTCAATGAGTTGCTCGATCGCCTCAATCAATCCTTCGACCGCCAGAGACGATTCGTTGCGGATGCCTCCCACGAGTTGCGCACCCCGGTAGCCATCCTGTGCGGGGAAGCGGAGGTTACCCTGGCGCAGGAGAAACGCTCGGAGCAGGAATACCGCGAGTCTTTGCGAATTCTCGGCGAGGAAGCTAAGCGGCTGAAGCATATCGTCGAGGACCTCTTCACCCTGACGCGCGCGGACGCCGGCCAGTATCCGCTCCAGCCGCTTGATTTCTACCTCGATGAACTCGTTGGCGAGTGCGTGCATTCCGCCCGAACGTTAGCCCTCGCAAAAAAGATTTCTCTGAATTTTGAGGAAGCCTCCGAGTCTCCCATCCGCGCCGACGAATCCCTGTTACGCCGCATGATTCTCAATCTGCTGGATAACGCCATCAAGTACACGCCGGATGGTGGATGCGTAACCGTCATTTGCCGTCGGGCCGCGGACGAATACGTCTTGAGCATTGCGGATACAGGCGGAGGCATCCCCGCTGATCTTCAACCGCGCATTTTTGAGCGTTTTTTCCGTGTCGACAAAGCTCGTTCCCGTGCGGAAAATGACGGCGGCGGCGCGGGGCTGGGCCTATCAATTTCTCGCTGGATTGCAGAAGCGCACCACGGCCGTTTGGAGTTGACGTCCTCTAACTCCGGCGGGAGCACCTTCACCGCCTTTCTGCCAGCAGTGCCGGTTCCCTCCGTAACTAGCGGTTAATCCTGCGTTTATGTACGCTTCGTTAGCTTGAATTCTTCCTTGCCGTTCGTGTGTTTTCGGCCGGCCCTGGAGCCAGATCCATGAACTTGCGTCGCATCCTTGTTTATTCGCGGGGCTTGGTTGCTGCCCTTTTCCTGACTTACGCTGGCATGGTTGCAGCGCAGCAATCGCCAGCTCCCGCTGGTGCACCACCCGCCAGAGATACGCAACAGGGCGCGGTCGCCACGTCGCCGGCCATCCGCCTGACTCTGGAGGATGCTCTCGCGCGGGCCAGGAAGAACAGCACGCCATTTCAATCCGCTCAGACCGACGCCGCGATTGCGCGCCAGGATCGCTATCAGGCGGCGGCCGCGCTTCTCCCTTCCGTTACGTACAACAATCAGGCGATCTTTACTCAACTCCGTGAGGGAAACGTTGCCTTCATTGCGAACAACGCCGCGCACGAATACGTCAGCCTGGCCAACGTGCATGAATCGATCGATCTCGTTTCGATTTCGGCTTACCGCCGCGCTACCGCGGCGTCCGCTCTCGCCAAGGCGCGGGCAGAGATTGCTTCGCGTGGACTGGTCGTTACCGTGGTGCAGAGCTATTACGCTGTTTCCGCCGCGCAACTCAAGCTCGAAGCCGCGAAGAAAAACGGCGATGAGGGGGACCGTTTCCTGAAGTTGACGCAAGACCTGGAGAAGGGCGGGGAAGTCGCGCATTCCGATGTCATCAAAGCCGAGTTGCAGATGCAGGAGCGCCGCCGCCAATTGCTGGAAGCACAGCTGGGCCTTTTGAACGCACGTCTCGATTTTGCCGTCCTGATCTTTCCCGATTTCAACGACAATTTTGAACTCGCCGAAGATCTCCATGCGGGCGTTCCCCTTCCGACCCTCGCGGAAGTGCAGCAACGGGCGGCCCGGGATAATCCGGACCTTCGCGCCGCGCTGGCCACTGTCCAGCAGGCGGGACAGGATGTAAACGGCGCGCGCGCTGGGTATCTGCCTTCGCTCAGCTTTGATTACTGGTACGGCATCGACGCCCCGCAGTTTGCAGTGAACGGTCCCAGTGGAGTTTCCAATTTGGGTTCTTCGGCGGCCGCCACTGTCAATATCCCCATCTGGAATTGGGGCGCCACGCAGAGCCGCATCAAGCAAGCCGAGTTGCGGCGCACGCAAGCCCAACGGGAACTTTCGCTCGCGCAGCGCAAGCTCCTGGCCGAAATCAAATCTCTCTACGCCGAAGCAGACACCGCCCTGAACGAGCTCAGCGGCCTCAGCCGTTCGGCCGAACTCTCCGCCGAAAGCCTGCGTCTCACCACGCTTCGCTACAAGGGCGGCGAGGCTACCGTTCTGGAAGTCGTGGACGCGCAGACCACCTTCGCGCAAGCCAACACTGCCTATCAAGACGGAGCCGTGCGGTATCGCGTGGCCCTCGCCAATTTGCAAACCTTGACGGGGGTTCTGACCACTCCATGAAGCCCACCATGAACGCTACTGAAGAGTTTCTCCACGCGAGGACAATTTGTCTCTCCACCGTCGCAGCCGTGTTGTGCTTTGTGAGCGGCTGCAGCAACGCCGAAAAAGAAAAAGAGCCGGTGGTCTCGGTGCAGATCACGCCGGTCCAGCGTGCTCCCATCTCTCAGGTGATTACTGTGGAAGCGGTGGTCTTCCCTCTCGAACAAGCCACCGTGGCCCCGAAGATCAGCTCGACTATCAAGAAATTCTACGTTCAACGCGGCGCGCGAGTTAAAAAAGGACAGTTGCTCGCCGAATTGGAAAATAGCGATTTGTCTGCCGCCGCGGAGGCCAGCAAAGGTGACTTCGAACAAGCGGAAGCCAACTACGCTACGACCGTTGGTTCAAGCCTCCCGCAGCAAATTCAAAAGGCGGAGTTGGATGCCACTTCTGCAAGATCGAACTTCGAGGCGCAACAAAAAGTCTATGAGAGCCGCAAAGAACTGTTCCAACAAGGCGCTCTCCCCCGCCGCGATCTGGATTCCGCCGAAGTCGCGTTTCTTCAGGCGCGCAGCCAGAACGAGCAAGCGCAAAAACAACTTGCCGACTTGCAGCGCGTTGGAAAAGAGCAAGCGCTCAAATCCGCTCAAGGCTCACGCTCCTCGGCCGAAGGCCGAATGCGTGGCGCGCAAGCGCTGCTCAGCTATTCGCGAATCACTAGTCCCATCGACGGCGTGGTGACCGATCGCCCCCTGTTCGAAGGAGACCTCGCCGCCGCCAATCAACCTTTGCTCACGGTGATGAATACCTCCCGGCTCATCGCCAAGGCGCACGTTCCGCAATCGGAAGCCGCTGTCTTGAAAGTGGGTAACCCCGCGGAGCTGAAAGTTCCCGAGCTCGACGAGCCCATCAAAGGCCGCGTCAGCTTGGTTAGCCCCGCTCTCGATCCTGGTAGCACCACGATTGAAGTCTGGGTCGAAGCCGTCAAGTCGGACCCTGCGCTGCGACCGGGAATGTCCCTGGAAGTCTCGATGACAGCGAAAACAGTGAAGGACGCGATTGTAGTTCCCACTGCCGCTGTGTTCAAAAACGCTGAAGGCGCCGATTACGTCCTCCTCGCCGGGTCGGATGAAAAGGCCCATCAGAAGACAGTTCGGCTGGGCATTCGCAACTCAGAACTTACACAAATCGCTGGCGGCATCAATCCCGGAGATCCAGTCGTAACGACAGGAGGCTATGCAGTTCCCGACGGCACGAAGATAAAAATTGAGAAGCCTGGAGCTGAGGAAAAGGAAACGGTCGACAAAGACGAAAAGGACACGGGGAAAGGCGAAAAGGACGACAAGGCCGACGACGCTAAGAAGCCCAACAAGTCCAAACAGAAAACAGCGCCCGCAAAGAAAGCTCCTGTGAAGGGCAAGGAGTAACTGCGCATGGATTCTTCCCCAGTCGTGAACGGCGCAGCCCCGTCATCAGGTAAGCAGAGCGATCCAGGCACACCCTGGTTCCATAGGCTGTCTCGCCCCGTGTTGTTCCTGACCATCAGCCTGGCGCTTGTGGGAGGCTACCTCGCTCTTACGGTCCCCATTTCTGTATTTCCGAACACGGACTTTCCGCGCATCGTCGTCGGCGTGGACAACGGCGTGATGCCTATTGACCAGATGCTGGTCACCATCACGCGGCCGGTCGAAGAAGCAGTAAATAGTGTGCCGGGCCTGCTAAAGGTTACTTCCATAACGAGCCGTGGTTCCGCCGAGGTGGATCTGTTCTTCGACTGGAACTCCGACATGATTTTGACGCTGCAACGTGTGGACGCAGTTGTCGCTCGTTTGCAGGCGGACCTTCCTCCTACGGCAAAGGTGGAAACACACCGGATGACCTTCGCGGTCTTCCCCATCATTGGTTACAGTTTGACCTCCGACACCGTGCCGCCCAACAAGCTGTGGGAGATCGCCACCTACGACCTTAAGCCGCGTCTCAACCGCCTGAATGGCGTTGCCACAGTCATCATACAAGGCGGCCGCGTTCCCGAATTTCAGGTGACACCGGATCCGGCGCGCCTCCACGCATCGGGGATTACTGTCCCCGACATCTTGGACGCTATCAAGCGCACGAATCTCATCGATTCGCCTGGATTGATCGAGCACAGTCATCAGCTTGTATTGGGTCTCATCAGTGGGCAGGTGCGCACTCCGGAACAGATCGGACAAATTGTAGTCAAGAGTTCCCCAATGGGTATTCCTATACGTTTAGGAGACATCGCGAAAATCGCGCCGTCGGTCGCCCCGGTCTACACGATGGTGACCGCGAATGGCAAGCCGGCCGTGCTTCTCAACGTAGATCGCCAGCCCGAAAGCAACACGCTGGACGTAGCAAACGAAGTGCACGCACTCATCCAGCAACTCACCCCGAGTTTGCCTCCCGGAGTTCATCTCGAGCCGTTTTACGACCAATCCACGATCGTTCACGATTCCATCTCGAGCGTGCGTGATGCCGTACTCATCGGAATTTTGCTTTCGTCCATCATCCTCGTGTTGTTCCTGCGCGACTGGGGAACCTCGCTGGTGGCGGGCTTGGTCATACCGATAACTCTGCTCATCACCTTCATCGTTTTGAAATGGACCAATCAAAGTTTCAATCTGATGACTCTGGGCGGCCTCGCAGCCGCCGTCGGTCTGGTCATCGACGACGCCATCGTGGTCCTCGAAAATATCGTCTTGCACCGGGATGCGGGGCAAAGCCGGTTTCAGGCCATCCAGAGCGCTCTTAGGGAATTAACCATACCGCTCATCGGCTCGACCATTACCCCCATTGTCGTCTTTCTTCCCCTGGTTTCCATTACCGGAGTGACCGGGAGCTTCTTCCGCGCCCTCGCCGTCACCATGACCGTTTCCTTGCTGACTTCGCTTCTTCTGGCGTTGACTTGGACACCGACGCTGAGTCTTTACCTGGTCCGGCGGAAGGAAACTGCAGAAGCTTCAGCATCGTCCTCGGCGGGCGGTCCGGACGCTGCTGCTCTTCTGGCTGCCGAAGAAAAGGATCTCTCTGGTTTTTTCGGGCGCATCGTGGAGTTCTATGCACGCACCATGCGCGCCATTTTGAAGCGGCCCTGGGTGCTAGTCGCAAGCTCGGTCTTGGTCGTCGCCCTTTCGGTACTGTGTTACAAATTTCTCGGCACGGACTTTCTACCGGCGATGGATGAAGGCGGATTTATTCTGGACTACTTCACGCCGCCGGGCAGCTCGCTTGCCGAATCCAATCGCATCCTGCTGCACATTGAGGAGATTCTGAAGTCCACGCCCGAAGTCGAGAACACTTCCCGCCGCACCGGCTTGCAACTGGGGCTGGTTGCCGTTACTGAAGCGAACAACGGAGATTTCACCGTCAGGCTGAAGAAAGATCGCAAGCGCGACATTGACGACATCATCGCCGATATCAGATCTGAGATTGAATCGACCGAACCTGGCACCAAAGTCGATTTCGTCCAGCTCCTTCAGGACATGATCGGCGACTTGACCAGCGAGCCGCAGCCTGTCGTGATCAAGCTTTTTTCGCAGGACGGCAAGCTCCTGAATGAAACCGCGCCGCGCGTCGCCGATGCCATCGACAAAATCAAGATCGGCGGGAACCCCCACCCGGTCGTCGACGTCCTGAACGGGATCGAAAACACCATCAGCGGCCCGGCAGTGACGTATCAAGTGAATCCCACGGTGGCCGCGCGTGCAGGTTTCACTCCCGAGGAAGTCGCCATCAATGCCGCGGCGGTTTTGGAAGGTGAGCCTGCGGCAACCCCAGTGATTCTCAATGATCGTTCCTATACCATTCGCGTCCGCTTTCCCGAGCAAAACCGTTCTTCGCTTGACAATATGAGCAATGCTTTGTTGACGAGCTCGACTGGCCGCACAGCTACGCTTGGTTCTTTGGCGGCCATCAGCATGGATCCCGGACAGACGGAAATCCGCCGGGAGAATTTGCAGCGCCTGGTGCAAGTAACCGGTCGCTTCGAAGGTGTGGACCTTGGCACAGGCATCGCAGCCGTCCAGAAAACTGTGAACAATTTGCATTTGCCTTCGTCCATCCGTGTTGAATATGGCGGTCTTTATGCGGAAGAACAGAAATCGTCCAGCGATATGTTGGTGGTATTATTTTTGGCGCTGCTGCTTCTGTTTGCTGTGCTGCTTTTCGAATTTCGAACTTTCTCCGCGCCTACGGCGATTCTGGCATCCGCATTGCTATCCAGCTTCGGCGGATTTCTGGCGCTACTTATCACCAAAACCTCGTTCAATGTCGCTTCCCGCATGGGCATGATCATGGTCATCGGCATCGTGGCCAAGAATGGCATCCTTCTCTTGGACGCGGAGCACCGCTTCCGCGAACTTGGCTTCTCCGCTGAAGAGGCGATGATTCAGGCGGGACGCCGCCGGCTGCGGCCGATCGCCATGACGGCGCTGGCCACGGTCGCCGGTATGCTTCCACTGGCATTCGGCATCGGGGCTGGTTCTGCCATGCTGAAACCGTTAGCTATCGCGGTCGTCGGAGGAATTCTCAGTTCCATGGTGCTCTCACTCATCTTCACTCCCGCGATTCACTACTATCTGCGTCCCAAACAAGCGGCCGAGGCTTGATTTCGACTCGCGGAAGCGGATGATGTAGGAGTTTCCAAGAAAGCAGTCAGCTCAAATGAAGATCCTCGTAGTCGAAGACGAAACAGGAATGGCCCAGGTCCTCCGCCGCGGCCTCGAAGAAGACAATCACGCCGTTAGCCTGGCCTACGACGGCCTCTCCGCCATCTCCCTCGCCGAAGACCACCAGTTCGACCTCGTACTCCTCGATGTCATGTTGCCCGGACTCAACGGCATTCAAGTCGCTCAACGTTTCCGCGAAATCAAGCAGGACATTCCCATCTTGATGCTCACCGCCCGCGACTCCGTTCCCGACATCGTCAAAGGCCTCGACGCTGGCGCCGACGATTATGTGACCAAGCCCTTCTCCTTCGCTGTTTTGCTCGCCCGCATCCGCGCGCTGGAGCGCCGCGTCGCCGAGCCGCGCTCTCACACTCTTCGAATCTGCGACCTCGCCTTGGAGCTCACCCAGCGCCGCGTTTTTCGCGGCACTCGCGAAATCCATCTCACTCCCACAGAATTCCGCTTGCTCGAATTCCTCATGCGTCACGGAGACCGCGTCGCCTCTCGCCACGCTATCCTCGACGCCGTTTGGGGTCCCTCAGAAAATATCGAAGAGAACACCCTGGACGCCTTCGTCCGTCTCCTCCGCCGCAAGGTCGACGAAAACGAACCCATTAAACTGATTCACACCGTCCGCGGTTTCGGTTATTCTCTCGGCCCCGAAGCCTGACCATGAAACTGCCTCTTCGCGCACGCATCACTGCTTGGTACTTCGCCGTCCTGGTCGTCGCTTTTGCGTCCTTCGCCTGGATTAGTGATCTGGGTTTTCAGCACAGTATCGAAACCACCGTGAACGACGCCTCCCGCGCTAACCTCGAGAGCATTCAGAACGTACTCAAACGCACCGCGCCAACTGGCATAGCGGAGATACAGAGGGAATTAGACGAGCTTGGGACCGTGTGGGCCGGTGCGGCTCTGCTCGAAGTTTCGGACGCGAATGGAAAGATGCTCTTCCAATCGCTTCCCTTCAAAAACCCGTACGGCGCCGACAATCCGGCGACGAGGGATGGCATTAGTTTTGTCACCACGAACCTCGACAATTTGCAATACCGCATCGCCACACGCAACGTCGATATCGGCGGCCAGATTTTTCACGTCCGCGCCGCCGTCCCCACGGAACCCCTCGATCAAGCGCTCGACCGTTTCCGCCTCATCCTCAAGGAGACTTTGCCCTTCCTCATAATCCTCGCCTCACTCGCCGGCTATTGGCTCAGCGGGCGCGCCCTCGCTCCCGTCAACGCCATCATCGAAACCGCGCGCGGCGTTGGGGTCCAAAACTTGTCCAGCCGCCTGGCCGTTCCCCCAGCCAATGATGAATTGCGCCGTCTCTCCGAAACATTGAACGCCATGCTCGCCCGTCTCGAATCCTCCGTAAAACGCCTCACGCAATTCACTGCCGATGCTTCGCACGACTTGCGCACTCCCATCGCGCTCATCCGCACCAGTGCGGAGCTCTCGCTGCGACGCCCTCGCACGGAAGCCGAGTATCGCGAAACGCTCGCACGCATCTTGGCCACTTCCGAAGAGACCACTCACCTCATCGAGAACTTGCTGGCATTGGCCCGCGCGGACTCCGGCGCATCCGAGCTTCATTTTGAAAACATCGATCTCGTTCCGCGGCTGGAGAAGATTTCGGAAGAGGCCGCCATTCTAGCCTCCGGCAAGGGAATCGAAGTCACCAGAGAAATTGCAACTGGTCCCATGCGAGTCTCCGCCGATCCCGCCGCGATCGACCGCCTTCTCCTCATCGTTTTCGACAACGCAGTCAAGTACACTCCACGCGGTGGCCGGATCGCCATGTCCCTTTCAAACGGGTCGGGAAGCGCCCGAATTGAAATCCGCGATAGTGGCATCGGCATCAGCGAAAAAGACCTGCCGCACATTTTCGAGCGCTTCTACCGCGCCGATCAGGCCCGCTCGCGCGAGCCCGGCGGCTCCGGTTTGGGCCTCGCCATCGCGCGCTGGATCGTGGACTTGCATGGTGGCTTGATCGAAGCCGAAAGCAGACTCGGCGGCGGTTCCCTCTTTAGAATTTCTCTCCCAGTTGCTCCCAATCGCTAACGGCTTCTCTCCCTCTTCGCTCTCCAGCCCGAATTCGTACTCCAGCGCGCGCACTCAACCTGAATATTCATTCATCCTCATTTTAAAGATTCGTGAGTTGTTGTTCATCTCTCAGTAACAATTCGCGCCCCAAATGGTGGCCAAGGGTAGGGGGTGTCTCATCACGATTGCTTATTCCACCCTCGTCCTAACTACTGGCATTTCAGAAGCTTAGTGGTTTCCAAGTGGAGGGTGTGTAGATGTCGAATGGAAAGAAGATTTTATTGGCGCTAGCCGCCATAGTGGCCTTTGCGCTTCCTTCTCTCGCGCAGGAACGCAAGGGTTCAATCAGTGGACGCGTCGCGGACAATTCCGGAGGCGTCCTGCAAGGCGCGCGCATTGAACTCCACCCAATCGGAGCGATTGCTGCTTCCAATATCCAAGGCGAGTTCTTCATCAACGATGTTACGCCTGGTACATTCACGGTCAGCATTACTTACGTGGGCTTCAAAGACTTCACCAAGCAGGTCACTGTCGTTGGCGGGCAGATTGCCACCGTAGATGCCAAGCTTGAGGTCGAGTCCCAAAATCTCGAAGTGTTGGTTACTGCCGAGCGTGCCTCCGGAGAAGCCGAAGCCGTCAACCGTGAGCTCACGGCCGATAACATCGTGCAGGTACTGCCCGCGGAAGTGATTCGCAGCTTGCCCAACGCCAACATGGCCGATGCCCTCGGCCGCCTGCCTAGCGTCACCATTGAGCGCGACGAAGGCGAAGGAAAGTACGTCCAGATTCGGGGTACCGAGCCGCGCCTTGCCAACGTCACCATCGATGGCATCAATACGCCCTCCCCGGAATCCGGGGTGCGCCAGATCAAGCTGGATGCCATCCCGGCTGACATCGTCGAGTCCGTCGAAATCAACAAAACCTTGCAAGCCAACATGGATCCGGATGGTATCGGCGGTTCCGTAAACCTTGTCACCAAGACTGCGGGTGAGCGGCCTACCATCAACGTCAGCGGGATGGGCGGGTACACTCCCATCATCAATGGCCGCGGCCTCGTAGAAACAGCCGGCACCATCGGGCAGCGCTTTGGTGCCAACAAGCGCTTCGGCGCTCTCATTGGTGGCACGTACGATTGGAACGGCCGCGGCATCGACGACCTCGAACCTGTGCCGGACATTGCCACTTTGCCTGGGGGCGGCGCCAATACGCGCTACTTCGAAGCCATCGACGTTCGGGAATACCGCTATTACCGCAGCCGCTGGGGTCTTGCGGGAAGTCTCGATTTCAAGCCGTCAGATGGCTCGACCCTCTACATCCGTGGCCTTTACTCCGACTTCAAGAACAAACGGACAACACCCAAGGCATCAAATTGCTTGGTTCCAACGGCTGCGCGACCGATCCCGTTACTGGGCTCACGACAGCGCCTTGTACCGGCGTCCCGTCTTTCAACGACCAGATACGCCGTCCCGATTACGCCGTTGGGAGCATCCTCCTCGGTGGCAAGCACGTGCTTACCACCACCTGGTTTGCCTGGGATGCTTCCGTAGCGCGTTCCAGTCAGAAGGGCCAGGTCGGTGATCGCACCGCTTCTTTTAACGCGGACGGTCTGGCAACAAGTAACTGCCAGTATGATCTGGCGAACACAAAAAACCTTTACCAACCTCAGTGGACTCCTGCCTGCTTCACGGAAGCGTATACCAACCAGAGCAATTTCCCTCTGCACCGCATGCAGGTAAATCACGGCCTCAGCGCTCAGTTGAATCTCCAGGGTTCCGCTGCCGGAGCCAAGCGCTATCACCTCGGCTCCCATCTTTCCACCATCGAAGTCGGCGGCAAATTCCGCAACGCTCATAAGTTTGCCAACACCTCCACGGACACCTTTTCGCCCACGGGGATAGGGACGCCCCTGTTGTTGTCTCAGTTCCCCAACAAGTTGACGAATACCAATTATTACAGTGGTGCTTATAAATTGGGCCCTAACCCCAATTTCTTCGACATCTATAACGCGTTCCTTGCTGACAAGGCCGCCAATCCTGCCAACTATTCGCTATCTACTGACGCTTCCAGCCAATTCGACCTCATCGAAAAGGTCAGCGCTGGTTATGTGATGAACACCATTGATTTCAACAAGATTCGCCTGGTCGCTGGTGTTCGCTTTGAGGGCACCAATCTCGATACGGTGACTCCGGTTTTCGATGCGAATGGCAATTTCCTTGGTAACACCAAGCTCAACGGGTCTTACGTCAAAGTGCTACCGAGTGCTTCTCTGCGCTTTGCACTCAAGAGCGACACAAATCTGCGCTTGGTTTACAGCCGCGGTTATTCCCGGCCTGATCCGCAGGATATCGCCCAGGCGGTTTCCGTGGACAATACCGCCAACCCCATCCTCGTTAGCTTGGGCAATCCCAATCTAAAGCCCGAAACCGCGGATAACATCGATATTCTCCTCGAGCACAATCTGAATCCCTTCGGCATCATCACCGCGGGCTATTTCTACAAGAATCTGACGGCGCCTATCATCACGCACACATTTGATAATGTCACTACTGGGACCTTCGGTCCTGGTACTTGCACCACGACCGTGACTTGTCGGGTCTCCCAGCCCGTCAATGCCGGCAGCGCATGGCTCAACGGTTTTGAGGTTGCCTATCTCCAACACCTCACCTTCCTGCCCGGCGCATTCTCCGGTCTGGGGATTTCCGCAAACTACGGCTACACGGCTTCGCGGACTTCCTTTGGGCCCGACTTTGGCCGTACCGATCATCCTCGGCTCGTGCGCAACGCCCCTCACACTTGGAACGTCAGTCCGACGTACGATCGCGGTCGCGTCTCCATTCGTGTGGGACTTTCCTATAACGCTGAGAATATCGCTGGCTATGGGGACGGCACGCCCGGACCATTCGGCGACAACTACTTCTACCCCCACCTTCAGTTCGACGCCCAGGGTAGCGTCAAAATGGCCCGTGGCCTTTCCTTTGTCATGTATGGGCTCAACATCAACAACGAGGTCTTCGGTTTTTACAACGGCAGCCCTCAATACATGCTTCAGCGCGAATTCTACAAGCCGACGATCGCTGCGGGCGTCCGCTGGTCCCCGAGGCATGAAAAATAGCCCATCGGGCGTCGCCGTGGCGAAGTACTCTCTGTGCCTTCGCCACGGCCGCCAGCTGACACGGCCACAAATGCCAATTGACTCTCTATGATGAATCTGCTACTATCCTCACTGGATAAGGGTGCGCGGTTTTTCCGGCAGCGGCAGTTTTTTTGCCGCTTTGTCGTTTCTAGCGAGGCTCATTCGATCAAATTCGCAGCCTCCACGACCCGGCAATGTCCCTTTTTAAGTCATTTAGAATCAACATCCATCAAGGCGCTTCCAAAAACGGCGCTAACTANNTTCGCGTGAAGTCCACAATGACCGCGGTGATTCTAATCGCCGGATCCGTTATTGGTTTTCCTTCCAAGCCCGCAATCCCTTCGGGCGCATCCCCTGCGAATGAACAGTCCGCGATTCTGGTCGGCGCCGGTGACATTGCTGATTGCAAAGATCTTGCCGGCGCAGAAGCCACCGCCAAACTGCTCGTCCAAATCCCCGGCACGGTCTTCGCCGCCGGCGACCTAGCTTACCCGGATGGCAGCAAAGAGAACTTCGTCTGCTACGACAAGACTTGGGGCCGCGTAAAATCCCGCACCCGGCCTGCCCCCGGCAATCACGAGTTTCATGCCGCCGGCGCCACACCTTACTTTGATTATTTTGGTGCCGTTGCCGGCGACCCCAAGACCGGCTACTACAGCTACGAACTCGGCGCCTGGCACATCATCGTCCTGAACAGCGAATGCAAGGATGTTGGTGGCTGCGAAGCTGGCTCACCTCAGGAAAAGTGGCTCCGCGCCGATCTCACCGCGCATCCCGCCGCTTGCACGCTCGCTTATTGGCACAAGCCGCTCTTCAGTTCCGGTGGCGCGCACGGAAACGATTTAACGGTGCAGCCCCTTTGGCAGGCGCTCTATGAAGCCAATGCCGACGTCATCCTGGGCGGCCACGACCACGATTACGAGCGTTTCGCACCTCAGACTCCCGATGGCGCTGCCGACGCCAAGCGCGGCATCCGCGAATTTGTCGTCGGCACCGGCGGCAAGAACCACCGCCCGTTTGGAGCTCCTCACCCAAACAGCGAGGTGCGAAACGCCGATGCGTTCGGTGTGTTGAAACTGACTTTGCGCTCCGATGGTTACGACTGGCAATTCATCCCTGAAGAAGGGAAGAGCTTTACGGATTCCGGCAACGGGAAGTGCCACTAGGCCGATCTTGAGCGTAAGGAAAAAGGACTTGCGGCGCATGCAAAAGTATCAACGAACCTCTCGCGCTGCATTCATCTCTCACTTTGCTCCGCCTTGACATCCCGCCATTCGCGTTGTTTACTCGCCCTCGCGAGGAGGCCTGTCCCCATGACACCTAATACGCGTATCGCCGCCCCTATTGCGGCCGCAATTCTGTTATTTGCATTAAGTCCCGGTCTCCGGTCCCAAGAGGTCTCTCACAAACTCTCCGTCATGGACGAGTTCCAGATCCAGCTTCCCACCGATCCGCAAATCTCTCCCGACGGAAAGAAAATTGTCTACGTGCGGCGCTTTGCCGATCCCATGACCGACAAGCGCTATTCCAATCTTTGGATCATCAATTCCGACGGCACCGACCATCGCCCGCTTACCACCGGCAACCGCAGCGACGTTTCTCCCCGCTGGTCGCCCGACAACACGCGCCTCGCCTACCTCTCCGACGCCGACGGCAAACAGCAGCTCTACATCCGCTGGATGGACACTGGGCAAACCGCGCGCATTACCAATCTCGAGCAAGCCCCAGACTCCATCGCCTGGTCGCCCGATGGGAAAATGCTTTCCTTCTCATCTCTTGTCCTAGGCAAGGGCCCGCATATCGCCGATCTTCCGGCGCCGCCTTCCGGCGCGAAATGGGCCGATCCTCCCACCGCCTACGATCGTCTGGTCTATCGTTTCAATGGTTCGGGCTATCTCAAACCCGGTTACATGCAGCTCTTCGTCGTCGATAGTGAGGGCGGCGCCCCGCGCCAGGTCACCAACGGCAATTTCCCGAATGGCGGCAATGAGTTCGGCCCCAATCGCGTTTCCTGGACACCCGATGGCAAATATCTGATCGCTTCCGTCAATCGCCATCCTGAATCCGATCACGAATATCAAGACACCGAAGTCTATGAATTCAGCGTCGCCGATGGCGCGCTTCGCCCGCTGACCAGCCGCAAAGGTCCCGACAATTCTCCCGAAGTCTCGCCCAACGGCAAATGGATCGCCTACACCGGCTACGATGATCGCTACCAGGGCCATCAAACTACCAAGCTGTACCTCATGAACCGCGACGGCTCCAATTCGCGCTCTCTCTCCGATAAACTCGACCGCGATGTGCAGGACCCGCAATGGGCTCCCGATAACAGCGGCGTTTTCTTCCGTTACGACGATCAAGGCGACTCCAAGATCGGTTTCTATCCCGTCGAGGGCGTTGTCAAGAAAATCGCCGATCACCTCGCATCCACAACCGGCGCTGGCGGCAGCGGCACTTTTTCCCTCTCTCACACTGGCCTGATCGCCCTCACTTACGGACGCACGGATAATCCCGGCGACATCGCCATCTCCAACATGGGCGCGCTGAAAGTTCTCACTTCGCTCAATCAGGAATTGCTCGCGCAGGAAAAGCCCGGCCACGTCGAAGAGTTCTCCTTCGAGTCATCCAAAGACAATCGCAAGATCCAGGGCTGGATTGTCCATCCGCCGGATTTCGATCCCACCAAAAAGTATCCTCTCGTTCTTGAAATTCACGGCGGCCCCTTTGCCGACTACGGCGACCGTTTCGATTTCGAAAAACAGGTGTTGGCGTCCCGGGGCTACGTGGTTCTCTACATCAATCCTCGCGGCAGCACCAGCTATGGCGAGGATTTTGCCAATCTCATCCATCACGCTTATCCCGGCGACGATTTTTACGATCTCAATAGCGGCGTCGACGCCGTCATCGCCAAGGGCTACATCGATACCAACAATCTTTTCGTCACCGGCGGCAGCGGCGGCGGCGTTCTCACCTGTTGGACCATCGAGCACACCGAGCGCTTCCGCGCCGCGGCCTCGCTCTATCCCGTCATCAACTGGTACAGCTTCGCGCTCACCTCTGATATCCCTTTCATCACCAAATACTGGTTCCCCGGTCTCCCTTGGGATAACACCGACAACTACATGCAGCGCTCGCTCACCAATCTCGTCGCCAAAGTTAAAACGCCCACGTTGGTCATGACCGGCGAGGCTGACTATCGCACGCCCATTTCCGAAGCGGAGCAGTTCTACGAAGCGCTCAAGCTTCTCAACGTGGAAACGGTTCTCGTCCGCGTTCCTGAAGAACCGCACGGCATCGGCCGCCGCCCCAGCCATCACATCGCCAAAATGCTCTATATTGCCGGCTGGTTTGAACAGCACAAATCCAAGATGTAGCCCGGCTCTTTGCATTTATCCTGCGTTTATCTGCTCCCTTATATAGGTAGTTGGACCCTGGCTCGAGACAAGACAATAATTCAAAGAGAGAAAATCATGAATAAACGTTTCACGCTGCTCAGCATTTTCGGTTTGCTTGCCATTGCCATCGCTTTTTCTGTTGTAGGCTTTTCGCATGCGGCCACACCGGCTCCGGCCGGCTCCGGCTATCACGTCATCAAAACTGTTCCCGTGGGCGGCGATGGTGGTTGGGATTACGTCTATGTGGACAGTGACGCTCGTCGCGTTTACGTCTCGCGGGGCACTCACACTATGGTTCTCGATGCGGACACCTACGCCGTTGTCGGCGACATTCCCGACACCCAGGGCGTCCACGGCGTCGCCATCGCTTCCGACCTCGGCCGCGGCTTCACCAGCAATGGCCGCTCGAACGATGTCACCATCTTTGACCTGAAAACGCTGAAGCCCATCGGTAGCAACGTCAAGACCGACGGCAATCCCGACGCTATTCTTTACGACCCCGTCACCAAGCGCGTCTTCACCTTCAACGGCCGCGGCAAAAACGCCACCGCCATCAACGCCGCCGACAGTACCGTACTCGGCAACATCGACTTGCGCGGCAAACCTGAATTCGCCGCTGCCGATGGCAAGGGCTCCGTCTATGTGAACAATGAAGACAGCTCCGAGCTTCATCATCTAGATGCGGCAACCCTCAAGGAACTCCACCACTGGCCACTGGCGCCTTGCAAATCACCTTCCGGCCTCGCGATGGACGTCAAAAATCGCCGCACTTTTTCCGTCTGCGACGAGAAGGTGATGTCGGTGGTGAACGTGGATACCGGCAAAGTCGTCGCCAATCCCACCATCTGTGAAGGCCCAGATGCTGCCGGCTTCGATCCTTCTTCCGGTCTCGTTTTTGCTTCCTGCGGTGACGGCAACCTCACGGTCATTCACCAGGATTCCCCGGACAAATACACCGTCATCGAAAACGTCCCCACCAAGAAGTCTGCCCGCACCATGGGCCTCGACCTCAAAACTCACAACATCTTTCTTCCCGCTGCTGATTTCGACGCGCCTGCCGCCGGCGAGCGCCGCGGCAAAATGAAGCCCGGCTCGTTCGTCATCGTAGTCGTTGGAAAGTAGTCCGAAAGATCAAGCACAGCGCAAGAACGCGCCTGCCAAAAACAAAAGCGTCCCGGTGAGGTGACTCACCGGGACGTCTTCTGTTTAGGGATTGAGGGAACTCTTAGTGCACGACTCCGACGTTGTGCACGCCGGACACGAACGAAAAGCTCGCACCCGCCGTCTGCGGCAGCCACCACATCTTGCGCACCCATTTGTGCTGGCTCATCATCATCTGCTTGCCCAGGAAGTCCATAACCAACGGGCTCACCTGTGTCGCTGCATAAATCGCATTCGAATTCGCGAACGGCCGCAAAAATGGGTTGGCTTCCTGGCCGTACCCACCGGCCACCGCCCGGTGCGTCGACCAACCATCAAACGCCGCTCCGCTGCTTCCTACGATCGCCAATCCATACCAGATCTTCCGTTGCCGCGGGGTCTCGCGCGGGCCCGTGAATACCGGCTTTATCGGTTGTAGAGGCTGCGCCGCCGGGCTCAGTGCGATCGGCTCGGGGTCGGCTTTTACTTTCGGCGCCGGCGCGGAAGGCAGCGCCGCAGCCACCAATGTCGAATCTTTTGTTGCGCTATCGGAAGAAACCGCAGGAAGGTCGTTTACCACTTTCGCCGTATCGTCCATCTGCGGAATGGAACAGATCAGCAGCAAGGTTGCGAGGACCATTTTGTCACCTCAGTATTGCCTGTGGGTCTTGCAAGTCCATCCCCACTCGCAATGGGGAGAATATACTGTACAAAAGGACAGGCAACACTGGCCCATTGGTCACATTCTTATTAGTACCCTCCTCTGGCACCTCCGTTTCCCTTTTTTAAAACGGCAGTACTAGGCCATAAATGTGAAAATATTTTTACATTCTCGCCCGCGCGCTAACTCCCACCGCACACCTGCGAACCTCGCATTCCTCCCTCTCCGACTCTGCTATAATCCCTTCGCTGATCCCTGCTCACCAGGGACCGCACGACACGATGCCCGGCAACGACTCCTCCGCCGCCAAACGCGCTCGCACTCCGCAGCGCACTCCCCAGCCTCCCCGCTTCATCGTCATTGAAGGCCCTCTGCGCGTTGGCAAAACCACCCTCGCCCGCATCCTTGCCGAGCGCCTCCACGCCCGGCGCATCTATGATTGCGAGGACAATCCCTTCCTCGCCGACTTCTACAACGCCAAGCCCGGCTCCGCCCTTCGCGCCCAGATGCATTTCCTCATCGAACGCCAGAAGCGCCTCCGCGAGGCTCTTGCCGTCGAAACTCCCGGCCCGGTCCTCTCCGACTTCCTCATGGAAAAGGATCGCATCTTCGCCAATCTCAATCTTGACGACGCCGAACTCAAGCTCTACGAGCGCTACTACGAGGCCTTCACCGCCGACATTCCCGCCCCCGACCTGGTCATCTATCTCCAGGCCAAGCCCGAAGTCCTCCGCGCCCGCATCGCCAAGAAAGCCTCCCGCGACGAGTCCCACATCGCCCCCGAATACATTGAGGAAGTCGCCCGCGCCTACGAACATTTCTTCTTCCGCTACGCCGCTTCCGACCTCCTGGTCATCAACACCTCCGACATCGACTTCGTCGAGCGCAGCGACGACCTCCAGCTCCTGCTCAAGCGCCTCCAGGAGCCCGTCAAAGGCACCCAATACTTCCTCCCCGCAGCACCTCTGCGCCCGACCTCGAATTCGCGTTTGTATCTGCGACTTGTCGTGGCAGCTTAGGCTTTGGCGCCTACGTTTGGAAGAGATCTCCAGCGAGGTATTTGAAACCGGTATCCACGGCCACGGTCGCGACAGTGCTCCCGCGCCCGAGCTCCTGTGCCAACTGCAACGCGGCCGTCACGTTCAAGCCGGACGACGTGCCCGCGAATATTCCTTCCTCTTTCGCCAGCCGTCGCGCCATCTCGCGAGCCGCTCCTTCATCAACCGTCCGCACTTCGTCGAATTCGCCATCCTTCAGGTGCGGCGGCCGGAATCCAGCGGCAATCCCGTCGACGCGGTGCGGCCCGCCTTTCCCCGTGGTGAGCACCGGCGAAGTTGCAGGCTCCAGCGCCACAATGCGCGCCCTGCACCCGGCTGCTTTCAGCGCACGAGACACACCGGCGATCATCCCGGCCGTGCCCACCCCGCCGCAGAACGCGGCCAAACCGGTGCCCGCCTGTTCCACCAGCTCCGTTCCGATTCCCATGTATGCTCGAATCGCGTCCGCGTTATGGAACTGGTCGGTGTAGAACGTGCCCGGCTGC
>WNFR01000768.1_pt1 | contig 32905 bp, 23 predicted proteins | sample 5400221 | NCBI WGS metagenome assembly WNFR01 (sample SAMN13153357, study PRJNA577476) | soil metagenome | isolation source: 40 cm soil under Madrone tree | place: USA:California | collected 2016-06-14
GTTTCGAGTTTCCGGTGGTCATACCGCGAGGGTCACACCCGTTCCCATCCCGAACACGGAAGTTAAGCCTCGCCGGGCCGATGATACTGCACGGGCAACTGTGTGGGAACGTAGGTCACCGCCGGGATTAAATTACAAAAAGGCCGCCCTGAGTAATCAAGGCGGCCTTTTTGTTGTGTGCCGAGCAGGGTCGATAGCTTGGAGGTGAAAGTCCTCTTCACAACCTGATAGGGTGAAGTGATAGCGAAGCGCAAGGGCGTCGCCGCGAGGCGGGGTCTGAAGGAAGCGTGGAGCAAACACGCGAGCCGATGAACAAGAACTGGATAAGAGGCCTACGGTGCCGGGCGAGCGAGCAACTGATCGCGAAGCCCACATCCATCAAAAGCACTGGTGGTAAATCCAGCGGTTGTGCGTGGAAGGCGATCGAACTTACCTCGGGAGAGCTGCTGCATGTCACGGAATCGTTGACCCTGAGGGTGGTGGTGTGGCAGGGGCGAGCGGGCGACCGCTCCCCCCTATGCCGATTTGGGGCGAAGATGTTTCGAAGACGGGCCGCAAAAAAAAAAGAGCGCGAAAACGAAAAAGTACTATTGACCTCGACCATTTGCAGGACTAACGTTGTAGTCTCCACCCCGGGCCAATTAATTCTTCCAGAGCGAGGCCAATCATGACCACCAACATTGCCCCCCACCCCTTGGATATCGCGGCACAAGAAAGATGGGAAAGATTGCGAAGCCACAAGCGCTTCATCTCCCGGGTGAAGCTTCTTGTTGAGTGGGAACATGGCGGAGCGAAAGAACGCGCCAACGCCGTCACGGTGGACGTGAGCCACTCCGGCTGCATGGCGGTGGTGGGAGCGGACCTGCCGTTGCGCAAGCTCGTCCGGCTGATCCATGCGGAGACGGGCCGCAAGGCGGAGGCCGAGGTTGTCTGGCGCAGCCATGAAGCGTGGGATGCTGGCTTCGAATTGGTTAGCCCGGATCCTTCGTTCTGGGGTCTGCACTAATCGTCTGCGCGCCCCCTGATTCGGATCTACTGAGGCAATTTCTCCTTCGGTAAGCTCTTCTAAATCGTTTCGAGATTCTGGAAAGCGTCGTCTTTTTGACGTAGTCCTTTGTCACGGCGACGGGACCCGAGAGAATTGCGGGAATGCTCTTGTTCCCGATGGATATCGCAGCAGTAGTCTTGGCGGCATCTCCATTCGCCCCTGCCACCGCCGATTCGGCGCCCAGAAAGAGCTCTAATTTTTTGGTGAGAGCAAATGATCGAGTCGTGGCGAGATGCGTTCCGCGAGATGCGCGATCCAGAGTGCCGCAAGGATCCCGGTAAAAACGTCCATGGTGTAATGCGCGCGCAAGATCAGGACCGTGGCCACCTCGAAGAAGACGAGCAGGACAGCGGCGGCTGTGAACCAATTTCGGTGCAAGCGAGATAGCTCAATCGCCCCGAAAACCGCGATGGCGGTATGTCCGGAAAAGAAAAAATCGTTGGCGACGTGATAGGTCACCAGTAGCGAGGGGAACCCGGGATAGTGCCAGATCATGTTCGCTGGCGGAGGCAACGCGCAGATGGCCTGCATCAATTGACGCAGGGTCATAAGCAGGAACAATCCGAGGAACGGGCGAACGCTTCCGCCGAAGAGCCATCGTCCGATGAGAAACAAGCCCAGGGTGTCGATCAGTGCGGAACTCACGATGAGGAGCGCGTTGGCGGCTCCGGAATTGCGAGCGAAGTAGGAGTTGAGTCCCGCGGTCAGGTTCTGGAGCGCATCGCCGATACCGGATCCAGGAGCGGTTCGCGCGCCAATCAGTGATTGCGTCCAGAACCAGAGCGCGAGGACAATTCCAGCCACAAGAAGCCGAAAGAGCAGGCCGCGCCGGTGGCCGGAGTTTTCGGCCTGTGTCATAGAGCCCTTTTGATCGCCAGTCAAAATTAAGCTATTCGTGGAGCATGTGTTGCGTCATCTCCAGCGCCAATCCGCGCGCTTTGCGCAAGTCGAGCTTTCCGGTGCCGAGATATGGAAGCGTCTCGATGCGCAGGAACTGGTCCTTCCGTGGCCGCCACAGGGCGGGCAGGTCGCTCTTTCCCAGTTTCTCGAGGCATTCTTCCAAGTGCGGCTCGTCCAGCGTGTGCAGCACGACGAGGCGTTCGCCTTTCTTCTCATCGGGCACGGCGGTGACGACAAAGGTCTGTTCCGTGGCGCCGGCCAGTTCCTGCAGGAGGTCCTCGACTTTGATGTGCGGCACCATCTCACCGCCAATTTTGCTGAAGCGGCTCAAGCGGTCGGTGATGCGCAGAAAACCATCTTCGTCCAATCTCGCGACGTCCCCGGTGTTGTACCAGCCGTCGCGGAGAACCTCGGCGGTTTTTTCCGGCTTGTTGAGGTAGCCGCGCATGATGTTCGGGCCGCGGACGAGCAGCAGGCCTGGCTCATCCACCCCAACCGGCTGCAACGTGTCGGGGTCCACGATCTTCACCGTGATTCCCGGCAACGGGTGGCCGATGCTGCCGCGCTTCGCCCCGACCTGGCGGAACGACGCCGCGCGAAAATCGATGGTGTTCACCGTAACCGCAGGAGAACATTCGGTGCAGCCGTATCCTTCGTGCGGGCGAATGCCGAAGTGATCTTCGAAAGCTTGTGAAATGCGGTCGGGCAATTTCTCCGCGCCGGCCATGACGAAGCGCAAGCTGCCGAAATCTTCCGGGGTGCAGCGGCGCGTGTAGGCATTCAAGAACGTCGGCGTTGCGAGAAGCATGGTGACCGCGTACCTGTTGACAAGAGCGCCGATGACGCGCGAATCGAGCGGATTCGGATGAAAGACCACGCCGATGCCCGTGGCGGCGGGCAAACACAGCGTACCCGTGAAGCCGAACGAGTGAAAGAACGGCAGGATGCCCATGATGCGATCGTCGGCGTGCAGCATGAAAACCTGGTTGAGCTGCTCCACGTTCGAAACAATATTGTAGTGCGTGAGGATGACGCCCTTGGGGTCGCCGGTCGAGCCGCTGGAAAAAATAATCGTGGCGATGTCATCCAGCGACGCGGGGCGATCGCAGCCAGCAAATTTCGCGATGGCCTTCGTTGGCAAGAGGCTCGCAGCCAAGGCGGCGGTGACACGTTCACCGAAGCCGGGATCCTTGGCTATGTCCTCGATGAAAATCGTTTCGCCGGGAGGCTGGATCTTGACCCTCTCCAGAAAGACCCGCGCAGTGACTACCGTTTTCAAGTTGCACTGTTGCGCACAGGAAGCCAGCGTTTCATTCGAAACGGTGTAGTTCAGGTTTACGGGCACCTTGCCCATCAACATTGCGGAGTAATTCACGAGCGCGCCGGGCACCGAAGGCGGCAGCAGGATACCGACCATTTCCTGGCCTTGCCATTGCTTTCGCAAGCGCCGCGCGAGCACGAGGGCCCCTGCCAACGCCGAAAACCAACTCAGTTTCGGCCTCTGCCCGTCGGCCATGGCGAAGCGGAAAGGGTGCCTCCGCGCCGAGTAGATGAATGATTCGGGCAACGTGTGCATGTGTTTCTTGCGGCGCGCGAAGGCTTCTGCGCCGAGATCCTGCACCGCGCGGCGGACTTCCTGCGAAGACGCCGTCGGAGGCAGCGGCTTTCCAAAGGTGACTCGCACTGGGTAAGGAATCTGCCGCGGAAATTTCCAAAGAAATCGCCCGCCGGCAAAGCTGAAAATCGAGCCCCACACGCCGTCCAGATTCACGGAAACGATGGGCACGTCGACGCCCTTGATGATGCGCTCCATGCCGCGGCGGAAGGGCAGCATCTGGCCGATTCGCGTCATCTGGCCTTCCGGGAAGATGCAAACAATTTCGCCGTTCTTCAGTGCGTCCGTAGCCAAGCGCAGAGAATGGATCATTTCGCGCGGACCCTGGTCCGACGCGATGGGAATCACACCCATGATTTTGGCAAACGGTTTCACGAGCGGGTGCTCGTAAGAGCCCTTAAACATAATGAAGCGAATCGGACGATCGATCGATGCGATGAGCAGAACCGCGTCAGCCATGGAGACGTGATTGGGGGTAAGCAACGCTCCGCCACGCGCCGGCACGTTTTCCCGCCCTACGACGTCCAGGCGGTAGAGTGTGTTCGTGGCAATCCAGAGAAGAAGTCGCAGCAACGAATCAGGTAACAGCCACAGCACATAGGCCGTTGCTCCGAGCGTCGCAAGCGCCGACCAGAAGAAAATTCCGCCCGGGCTGAGGTGGGCAAAATGAGTGGCAGCGTAATACACACCGGAAGCAGCGCCTATGCCCACAAAAGAAAGCCAGTTCGCCGCGCCGATGACGACGCCCTTCTTGTCTTCTTCCGGCCGGTGCTGGATCAGGGCGCTGATGGGCACAATAAAAAATCCCCCGAAGAAGCCCAGTGCGGCCAGCAGCAACAACACAGCGCGGAACGACAAGTCCGGGATCGCGAGGCAAAGTCCGAGGACTGTCATGCCCAATGAGCCGAGAGGAATTAATCCATACTCGATTTTTCCGCCCGAGAGATATCCCGCGGCAAAGCTGCCAAGGCCTATGCCGATTGCCACTGCCGCTTGAAGGAAACCTCCCTGCGTCGAGCGAATATGCAACACGTCTTGCCCATAGATAAATATGTTGAATTGCAGCAGCCCGCCGACGAAAAAGAAGTAGGTGTTGCCCACTACCGCCAGCCAAAGCACGCTGTCGCGGCGAATCACTTTCATTGGCGACCAGACGTCGATCAGCGAGGTGAGATGGAATCTCTTGGCGGGGTCGGCTGCGGGTGCGCGGCTGATTCCAAAGCTCCAGACCAAACCGACAGTCGTAAAACCGAGCAGCAGCGCCCCCGAATAGACCTCGCGCCCGTCGAAAGCCTCGGCGAGAAACGAACCGCTCATGCTCCCGACGATGATGGCAAGGAAAGTCCCGAGCTCGAGGACCCCGTTGCCCCACGAAAGCTTTTCCGGCGGAAGCAACTCCGGCAGCAAACCGTACTTGGACGGACCGAAGAGTGCTCCCTGCGTGCAGACGAGAAAGATCGCCGCCAGCGCCAATTTCAGATTTGGTCCCACGAGCGCTGCTGTCGCGAACAGCATGACGCCCACTTCAAACACTTTCGTCCAGATGGTGACGCCACGTTTGCTGAACCGGTCCGCCAGATATCCGCCCGCCAGCGAAAAGAGAATGAAGGGGGCCGCAAAAAGCACGCCGACAAGCAATTCGAGCTGGTCACGCTGTGCCTTGTCTTTTTCGACCGCAAGAATGAGGTAAATGACGAGAAATTTCAGCGCATTCTCGTTGAACGCGCCCTGGAACTGCGTAGCGATCAGGCTCCAAAAGCCGAGCCGCCACTTCTTTTCGGGCGCGGGGATGGAGAGGTTTTCGTCAGCAGGCATGCACGCTCACCCAAGCGTTGCGATTAGAACGTAAGCAATTCAATTAGTCTAGCAATCCTAATCGATCCAAAGGGCAGGGCCTCCGGCGCCTGTGCCGAAAACGAGACGCCGATGTGCCCAGCGCGACCGTGCAAATTCGCGATACGATAAGCTTCGCCAAAGGGGGCGGAATGAACGCGGAGCGCAGAACTCAGACGGTCTTGATTACCGGTGCCACGGATGGATTGGGGAAAGCTGCGGCTCTCCTGCTGGCTGAAAATGGCTACCGGGTATTCGCCGCGGGGCGCTCTGCGGAGAAGCGCGCGCAGCTTGATGCGTGGGCGAACGAAAAGAGACTGCCGCTCGAAACTCTGGAGATGGACGTATGCGATGACGGTTCCGTGCAGCGGGCGGTCACCTCGGTCTATCAGAAAACGGGCGCGATCGACGTGCTGATCAACAACGCGGGACTAGCCTATGTCGCGACCGTCGAAGACATGACCATGGAAGACTGGCGGCGGCAGTTCGAAACCAACTTTTTCGGTGTTGTGCGCGTGACCCAGGCGGTGCTCCCGAAAATGCGCGAGCGGCGCTCCGGCCGCATCGTCATGATCAGCTCGGTCTCCGGACTCGTGACCCCGCCGACGCAAGGCGCTTATAGCGCCAGCAAACACGCCATGGAAGGATTGAGCAACGCCTTGCGGCACGAATTGTATCCCTTCGGAGTCAAGACCATCTTGATCGAGCCGGGATACATCGTGACGAATATGCAGCAGACCGCCGTGCAAGTAGCTCAGCCGTACCAGGAAAAGATCAAGAGCGGGCCGTACACCAAAGTGTACGCGGGCTCCTGGTCAGGCGCGAAGAGCAGCCGCGCAAAGTCGAAAACTACACCGGAAGATTGCGCGCGAGTCATTTTGAAAGCCATTCAAGTACCCGTGCCCCGGGCGCGCTACGGAGTAACCCCGCTGGCCACAACGCTCAAATGGGCTAAGCGTCTCCTCCCCGACGGCGCCATTGACGCGATGATCCGCAGAAGGTACGGAATCACGCGCGAAGAGTGAGCGAGTTCACCTCTGCAATAAACGTCGGCATGGTTTATGGTGTCCCTACGGATTCGAAACCTGGAAGGAAAGACTGTTCTCACGCTGTTCCTGCCACATCTTGGACCACGCCTCATGAACCGGGCTTTCAGCGTAGTCGGCGGCGGCTTCTGCGCCGGTGAATTCGATGGCGTAGACGCCGCTGAAGTCCTTGATCTGATTGCGCGCGGTTTTCAGCCACACGTTCTTGATGCCGGGAATTTTTCCGGCCATGTCCTTGATGCCGTTGATGGCGCGTTCCCGGTCGTAATTCGAAACATTATCCCTGAATTTGTAAACGACCACGTGCAGCACCGTTTTTGGCTGGCCGAAGCGGTTCTGTACTGGCGCGCTGCGTCCGTGCAGCGAACCTGCGGCGACTCCCGCAACGAAAATCGCCGCGCCCAGCACAATCTGCGACGCGCGTTTCATGGCTGACGTCATCTCTTCCTCCACAATAGGAACCCTGCCAGTCTATGCAAGCCACGCCGGACGAAGCAACTCGCTGTAACAACGGAACGCAGTCGCTCCCCCAAATGGTTTGACGGAGCAGCGGCATGGCCGTTACGCTCCCAAGGCAGATTCATCGAGGGCGGAATGGATTGGCCGGGCAGAAAATCACAAGAGCAACAGGCGGAACCTAAGGTGTTGCGGCCGTTTCCACGCATCTGGATTGGTTATCTATTGGGCTTCGCCACGATGATTGCGGAAATGATCGCGCTCAAATTGCATCCGGAACTAGCCAAAGAACCATTGCTCATACCTCCTTTGTATCTGTTTCTCGCGAATTTTATCAGCCTCATCTATTGGCTTGTTTGCGTTTATGAGTATCGTGTCGTCCTCTCGCAGGCGACGGCCGGCGCATATCCAATTAAGCCTCTGCGTGCGGCGTGGTTCCATCTGATTCCCATCTATGGCTTGTACTGGATTTTCAAATGGCCGCGGGAACTGGCCCGCTTTGTGAACAGCCGCCTGGAAGCGCCGTTAATGAAGCCCGATCGAACGGGGTTGGCGGTATTCATCGCGTTTATTGTGTTTCTTGTGCTGGACCGCGGACTTGGCATGATTCTGCTCTTCTGGGCGGCATCGTATTTGTCGCGTTGCCTTCGCTTCGCCCTGGCGGCGAGGCCGGCATCGCCCGAGGGGCAACTGCCTTCTTCGTGAACATTCGCTCTGAGGAGAGTAAATGCAAACAGGGATACGCTGGATCTTGTCATTCTGTCTAGTCGCAAGCTGTGCGCCTAGAGGGCGAGCTCAAGGTCAGGATCAAACAAAGCAATTGGCACACGACATTTTCAAGCAGCTCATTGAGATCAACACCACCGATTCCGTTGGCAACGTGACGACCGCTGCGGAAGCGATGGCCAAGCGTTTGCGCGACGGAGGCTTCGCCGAAGGCGATATCAAGGTCGCGGGACCCAATGAACGGAAAAAGAATCTCGTCGCGCGTTTTCGCGGAACCGGAAAACGCAAGCCCATCCTTTTCATCGGGCACCTTGATGTGGTCGAAGCGCTCCGATCGGACTGGACCACCGATCCTTTCGAATTCATCGAAAAAGACGGCTACTTCTACGGCCGCGGCACGGAAGACATGAAGGAAGGCGACGCCATCCTGGTTACCAATTTCATCCGCTTGAAAAAAGAGGGATATCTGCCGGACCGCGATCTGATTCTCGCGCTAACCGCCGATGAGGAGGGCGGCTCTTCCAACGGTGTGGACTGGCTGCTCAGGGAACATCGTGACTGGATCGAAGCGGAATACTGCATCAACCTGGATGGCGGCGAATTCGAAAAGGACAAAGACAAACGGCTGCTCGCGGGAATTCAACCTAGCGAAAAAGTCTACGCGGATTTTCAATTCGAATCGCTGAACCCCGGCGGGCATAGCTCCGTCCCCAGCCCGGACAACGCCATCTATCACTTAGCTGGCGCGCTGTCCCGGCTGCAATCGTTTTCCTTCTCTACAAAAATCAATGAAATTACGCGGAGCTTTTTCGAACGGAACGCGGCGCTGACGACGGGGCAGGTTGCAGCGGACATGAAAGCCGTGGCCAAGCAACCGCCGGATCCTGCCGCAGTGCAACGGCTCTCGGCGTCGCCCTATTACAATTCGCTTCTGCACACCACGTGCGTTGCCACCATGCTTTCCGGTGGTCATGCGCCAAACGCGCTCCCGCAAACCGCGCGCGCCAACGTCAACTGCCGGATTTTTCCGGGGGAAGACCCCGAGGAAGTACACAAGACACTCGAACGCGTGGCGAACGATCCAAAAGTCAAAATCACCATCGTTCCGCAACGCACTCCGGATGGAAAGGTAGTGCCTGTCGTGCCGGTGCCTCCGTCGCCGCTGCTCCCGGAAGTGACGCAGGCCATGGAGAAAGTCTTGAACGTCACCTGGCCCGGCGTTCCTCTCGTCGCCACCATGTCCACCGGGGCCACCGACGGAAAGTACACGCGCATCGCCGGCATCCCAACGTACGGCATCTCTTGCATGTTTTTTGACATCAACGACAATCGCGAGCATGGAAAAGACGAGCGCGTCGGCGTGCAGGATTTTTACGACGGCGTGGACTTCAATTACAGGCTGATGAAAGAACTCTCGTCGCCGCGATGAGGAACGCGCTGAAGAATCAAAAGGTGGCGAGCAAAGGAAAACGGCCCGGAGAAGAGGGCTTCCCCGGGCCGAACCATTCGTAACGGTTAAATTGGCTTACTGCGGTTTGCCTGGCGCGGATGCGCCGGTTTTCGGGTCGGTCGGGGGTGCCGCCGCGCTCGCGGCGATGGGTTTCGACGCATCGGCGCCGTAACGCGTCAGGTACGGCATGAACGGGGTGACTTCGAACGGCATCTTCTCGCGTTCCGCTACCGTACCCACCGGCTTGCTCTTGAGGAGATCCAGCTTGTCATTCCACGGATCCAGCTTCACGCGTCCGCCGATCGGCAGCGCCGCGATCATCTGCGGATTCTGCTTCTGATCGACCGGTATCGTCGACTTGAGGTCGGCGATCACCGGAACACGATTGCCGAGGTGCCCGCTAATCAGGTTCGGAATCTCTTTCTGGCGTGTCGAGAGCGCCGTCAGGAAAAGTCCCGCATTGCCGAGCTGATTCTTGTAGGGAGAATTGTTCAGCAACTGCATTGCTTTGACGCCTGCGGAGTTCTCCTCATCGGCAGTGCGCTGAAACCCGAAGTGCCGGAAGGTTTCCTTGTCGTCGATCAGCAATTGATCAAAGAAAGCATAGCTGGAATCGAGCCGGTGTCCGAGAACGACGTGGCCGAGTTCGTGTGCAAGCATGGTGGCCAAGCTGGCCTCATCGGGAAGTACGTCGATCAAGCCGCGGCTTAGCACGATGGTATGGCCGACGGTGTAGGATTCCAGCGTCGTGGTTGTCATGACACGGCAGCGAACTTCGGGTTGGATATCGAGATTGTTGGTAACTTCCAAGTTGTTGATCACCGTTTCCAAAACCTTGTCGACTTCGCCGCGCGGCGCGATCAGGCCGATGCGCTCCAGGCGATCGACGACGTTATCTTCCGCCTGGCGGTCCCAGGAACGCTGCGCCTGAATGGGTGTCAGGTCGTTCGCCGTCTTGGTGTCGTCCTGCACCGGAGTCTCGATCAGAATCTTGCTGAGTTCCTGCTCCTGGCTGGAGCGGCCGAGGTTGTAACCCCACAGCCGCGTCTGCGCCTTGAAGTCCAGCTTCTTGGCCAGGGCATAGTGCAAATCTCGTTCCTCGCTGTATATGAAGGAAGGCATCCACTGGCCCGGTTGCACATTGGTGCGCCAGCTGTCGAAGTGAAAATACCAGCTCGAGTGCCCGCCGCCGCCGTAGGCGCCGTTAAACCGGACAATATTGTAATCCTGATCTTCGACCCAGATGCGTCCAAGGAACCGGCCCTTGCCGGACTTGTCCTGAGGTGTGACGTCGAACACCAGGCAGCGCACTTCGCCGAGGAATTCCCGGCGCACGTAATCGAACTTGTAGTGCTGCTTGTCGAAGCCGTTCGCGTCGAGGAAGATCATCTGCAGGAAGCCGTCCGGCAGGAACTGCATCGCGAAAGAAAAGAAGTTGCCGATGGAGCCGATGATCTTCTTCCCTTTGCTGTTGGTGTCCGTCAAGGAGACCAGCGAGACGCCTTTCGAGAAGTCGGCGCGACCGAGGAAATACTTGTCGCCGGCGGGTGCGTAACCAAGATCCTTATCGGGCTTCAAGTTCTGGATGTACGTCTCAACCAGCGGCGAATACTGTTTGATCTGCTGGTTGGCCCGGTTTTCGTTGGTGATTACGCGGTCGATGACGTCGTCCATGGTCCGCGGACGATCGGCCGGATTGGGGGCGTCCGTGGCGGCAGTGGCGCCCAGCCCGCTCAAGATCAGAATGAAAATAGTAGTTACTACCTTACGCATTTTCTCTCTCCCCTCAATAAGCCAAACGGAATTCAATTCGAACGCGAGCCGGGAAATCCACCGGCTGACCTTCGCGCCTTGCCGGCTTGAACTTGATCTGCTGCGCTGCCCGGGTTGCTGCTTCATCGAGACCGTGGCCCAGACCGCTTACGACTCGGTTCACCTGGACGCTGCCGTTCGCCAGGAACACCATCTCGATAACAACGTCACCTTCTATTTTCAGACTACGCCCTTCCGCGGTGTACTGCGGATGCGGTTTTTCCAAGATGTCAACAGGGGTGGTGGCGCTTTCGGTCGACGCTTTCTTCTTGGGTGCCTCGGCCGCGACCGTTTGATCCGCGAAGCCGGTGGACTGCAGCGCGCCGCGCTTGGCGCTTGGCGGAGGATTCGCCGTGCCGTTACCGAAGCCCGTGCTCGCCACCGTGCCGCGAATTCCTTTATCGCCGCCCGTTCCGTTGCCGTATCCCGGTCCACCCGGCAATGTGGGCAAACCAAGACGATTGACGTTAGTGGCTTTGTTCGGATCACCCTTACCGGCGATTCCGTTCGGATCGCCGAAGCCGCCGGTTTGCACTTGGTTCACCGGGGCCACGACGGTTGGCGCAGCTGCGCTGCCCGACCCAAGATTGCCGACTTTCACATCTTCTTTCGGCCGCCTCGGTTGATTCTTCGGCGCATCGATTTTCGCTTGCTCGAAAACCGGATTGAGTTCCACGGGCTTCGCATCCAAGGTCTTTGGCTTGGGTGGCTCTACTTTTGCCGCGAGGAAAACGTGCGTCTGTTTCGGATTCAGCTTCACCGGTTCAGGCTCCACCGGTTTTGGTTCCGGCGGCGTAACTTTGGCCTTCACTTTCACCTTCGGCGGCGGTGGAGGTGGTGGTGGCGGTGGCGCAATCGGGATTTCCGTAACCGGCTGCATCAACTCCGTGACACGTAAATGTAATGCCGTTTGCATCTGCGTCGGGAAGATCAGAGGAATCATGAGCAAGAAACCAAAGATCGCCAGTTGCGCGGCGGCGCTCAGGCCAATGCGGTCCCAGCGTGGCTTCGGTTCAGGGAGCAATGCAAGTCGTGCCGGAACCGATCTGGTGCCGATGGCTTTCTTCCACGCCTGTGGATCGCCTGTGCGGCCCCGCCTTGACTCAAAACCGACGCCCATCGATGTCTTACGTGGTGGATCTGCAATCATGGTTGTCATCCGCGTGCCGCCTCGTGAAATTCCGGCTACGAAACATGGGCGGCCTAGGAGTCCCTAGCGCTTCCAAGTCCGCAAGCAGAGTAAGAAATGCGCTCTAGCGGTACCAGAGTACTGGGGAGGCTGACGGAGCCCGAATAGGACTTTCGTACTAGCGTCGCGAAGTCGCTAATGCTCCCGCGAGAGCACCCGCTGCGCACCCAGTTCTAACCCGGCGAGGCAGTTTCAGTTGCGAGTCTGGGGACGCAACACCCCCCTAGGATACCGCATTTCCGGGCGGGGTTGTCCGAGATTTGCACACCAATTTCCTTCAGCTGGGCTTATGCTCTAGGATGCAACTTGTGGCCCAGGCGTTGGATCGTGTCTATCGGTGGCTTCGACCCTCTCGCTTCAAAAATGACTGAAGACGCGCCAAATCGTGACGGTGGGAATCCATTGGTGGATCCTTCCCGGCCGCTCGACGGCCAAACCTCTCTCCTGGAATGGTTCTACGCCCAGTCGCAGGCAGGCCGCTGGGGAGTTCCGCGGGAAAAATTTGCGGCCGCGCTCGAGCGCAGCGCAAAGAAGGCCCTGACACCCGGAGCTGTGACACCGCAACAGCTCCAAGACTATCTGGGCGCGTTGCATCTCGAAGATCTGGCCCTGGCTACCGCCTGCGCCGAAGGAGACGAGGCGGCTTGGGAGAATTTTTTCACCAGGTACCGCGCTTACCTGCGCGCGGCGGCGGCCGCGATTCTTCGCTGCAAAGCGGGTTCCGCGGATGCCTGTGATCTCGCGGATTCCCTTTTTTCAGAGTTGTACGGATTGGCGGGCGGCAAGGGCGCGGAACGGTCGCTCTTCCGTTACTTCCATGGACGCAGTTCGCTGAAGACCTGGCTCCGCGCCGTTCTTGCCCAGCGGCACATCGATTCCATCCGTGCGGGCCGGCGTTTCGAAGAGCTTGGCGAGGATGAGACCGGCGATGAACGGCAGAAGACGCTGCTCGGACCGCAGATGCAGCCTGGCGATCCGCATCGCGAGCGCTACGTCGCGTCATTCACACGGGCATTGCAGACGGCGCTCGAACGCCTCGAACCACAGGAAAAGGAGAGGCTCCGCCTCTATTACGCCGAGGAAAAAACACTTGCGGAGATCGGACGGCTGCTCGGGGAGCATGAATCCAGCGTTTCGCGTCATCTGGACCACGCGCGGCGCGATTTACGGCGTGCCGTGGAAGATATTCTTCGCCACGGTATCGGGGCGGCGAACGGTTTCGCGGTTCAGCCCGGACTGAGCGACGCGGAGATCGCTCTCTGTTTCGAATACAGCGCGGCGGACAACCCCCTCGATTTGGAAAAATTGCTGCCGCGCTCAAAATCGCCGGGCCCGGCAGCCGGAAAGCGGACGTCGTGACCGCGCGTTGCAAGAAAGCTATGGAGTTTCGTTCTAAGGATGGAGAAGATTATGGCGGCTGACGAACGCGATCGGAGATTTGACAAAGCGCTTGCCCGCCATCTGCGCTCCGCCGCGCCTGCTGGTGAACCTGCGAGATTGCCCGCGGTCCCCGCCTCGCAGGGCGGTGCATGTCCAGATTCGGAGACACTGGCGGCCTATCACGAGCGGTCTTTGCTTTCCGAACAATTGAATTCCTTAAAAGAACATATCGTGGGCTGCGCGCATTGCCAGGCCGTTCTCGCGCAACTCGAAGCCACGGACGGGATTTCACTGCAAGCCGCTGAGCAAGAGGAAGTCCTCGCTGGTAAGAAATCCGAGCAGGTCATGACTGTGCGGAACCTCGAATCATTCCCCGCAGCCGCTGCTCCGAGCCAGAGCCAACGCGCGGCGGCAGCGGCGCCACCCAAGAAGTCACGCCGGGCTCTTCTTCTGAGGGGCGCGCGCTGGCAGTGGCTCGCTCCCGCGGGAGCAATTGCCGCAGTGCTACTCGTTTGGATCGCGCTACACGAAAACCAGCCCTCGCCTCTTCCAAGCTTGAAGGAAGTCCAAGTCGCGACGAGGCAGCCGCCCCCTCCACCCGCACCGTCGGTTTCGACAGGGGCACAAGCCGTCTCTCCGTCACCGAAGGTGGCCCTCAAGAAGCCTCAATCCGCGGCCGATAAATTTGCCAGCGCGAATACCCGGAGCGCGGCGGAAGCTATGAAATCGACCGAGAAGCAGCAATATCTAGCGCGGGCTTCACCTTCGAAACCGTTGGCCGATCAAGAGAGCGGCCTGCGAAAAGATGTAGGGCGCGACTCCTCCGTTGATTTGCTGCGCGCCGAAAATCAGGCCGATCTCGACTCCCAGACTGCGTCCCGCGCAAAGCAAGAAAACGCTGAAGCGCAAATGCAGGCACAAGCCGCAAATGTTCAGTCACAGAATCAATCCAATTCCAACTCTGCAAAAATACCGGGTCCGGCCCCACTCGGCCAGGCAGAGCCGAAGAAAATGAAGGCTGCGTCTGCGGCACCGGCGGCTCCTCCTTCACAGCCAGCGGCAGTTGGCGGTGTTGCATCCAGCTATAACGGCTCCGCTTCCTTGGAAGTCGCACGGGAGATTTCCAATCCGCGTTTGATCTCACCGCCGGGCTCAAGCGTCATTTGGCGCGCCGGCCGGAGCGGTCTTATCGAGTTCTCCAAGGATGGCGGATCCTCCTGGTCCCGGCAAACGAGCGGCGTGCTCGCCGACTTGCTGACCGGCTCCGCTCCCTCGGACAAAGTCTGCTGGATTGTGGGCCGCGTCGGGGCCATTCTTCTGACCACGGATGGCGGCGCGCATTGGACATTGGTTTCTTCACCGTTGTCGGAGGATTTTGGCGGGATTCGCGCCACCGATGCCCTGCACGCCACGATTTGGAACGCCCGGAATACCAAGAGTTTTGAAACCAGCGACGGCGGCCTGACTTGGAATCGCGTCCCGCATCCATGATCTGGAGGGCCCCAGCCCGAATTGTCCAGTGCAAGAATTTTCGCCCCCATCGTTCTAAGAGAGAAGGCAAATCCAGATCGAGGTGAAAGTGATGAAGATCCCCGGGAGTCAGACAACGAGTCGGCTGTTTTGGATGATTTCCGCTCTTGCGGTTCTCGCCGCCGGCGCGGCAATTCGTTATCCGGCGGCCCGCGGTAACAAAGTCTATGCCGCGCAGGAAAAGGACGCGGCCCGTTCCACGGCCGGCGATCAATCCACAAGCCTGAACGATCAGACCGATCTGAACGTTACCGTCTACAACTCCAACATCGCTCTTGTGCGCGATGTTCGCCAGCTCGTGCTTCCCAGCGGCACGTTTCGCCTGAAATTCATGGATATCGCCGCTACCGTCAATCCCGCGACGGTTCATTTCCGTTCCCTGAACGATCCGGAAAAACTCGGCGTCATCGAGCAAAATTACGAATACGACCTCCTCGAGCCCGCGAAACTCCTGCACAAGTACGTCGGCAAGGAAGTCACCCTGGTGCGCTCGTATCAGGACAACAACACGACCAAGCGCGAAGAGATCAAAGCGACCTTGCTTTCCGATAACAATGGTCCCGTCTGGAAGATCGGCAACGACATCGTGACCGGAATGTTTGCCGAGAGTTATCGGTTCGCCGAAGTCCCCGCGAATCTCTATGACCGCCCCACGCTGCTGATGTCTCTCGAAAACTCCGGCGCAAAAAAGCAACATATCGAAGCTTCCTACCTCGCGAGCAATTTGTCCTGGAACGCCGATTACGTTCTTACCGTCTCGCGCGACGACAAGAACGCCGACCTGGATGGCTGGATAACGGTCGTCAACAACAGCGGCACCGCGTTTCACAATGCGCGGCTCCAGCTCGTCGCTGGAGAGCTGAATCGCGTGGCTGACCGCGGGACCATGGGAAGGTCGGATATGAGCGTAGCTGTTCCCATGGCAAAGGCTGCTCAGCAATTTCAGCAGGAATCTTTCAGCGAATACCATCTCTATTCCCTCGGCCGCAAGACTTCGGTCGAGGACAAAGAAACCAAGCAGATCAGCCTTCTCCAAGGGTCCGGCGTTCCCGTCGAAAAAATTCTCATGGTCAATGGCCAAAGCTACTACTACCGCAATCAACAGACTCCCGGCGCCCCCCTGAAAGACCCCGTCATGGTCTATTACAAATTCAAAAATGAAGAGAAGAACGGCCTCGGCATTCCGCTTCCTGCCGGCAACGTCCGCGTCTATCAGAAAGACTCAAAAGGCGCCATTCTCTTCGCCGGGGAAGATCACATTGATCACACCCCCAAAGACGAAGACGTGAACATCCACATCGGCAACGCCTTCGACCTCGTCGCTGAGCACAAGCAGACCGACTACAAGCGCATTGACACCCACACCTGGGAAATGGAATTCGAAATCACCCTGCGCAACCACAAAGACGCGCCCGTCACCGTCCAGGTGAACGAACCCATCGGCGGCGATTGGGAGATGCTCTCCTCAACCTACAAGTACACGAAGACGGCGGCCTTCGCCGCCCAATTCATGGTGCCGGTCGCGAAGGACGGCACCTCGGTGCTGAAGTACCGCATCCGCGCCAGGTGGTAACAGGTCGCTCCAGCCGGAACGTTAGCCAGGCCCTGCCCCTGCTCCATCCCGTGGTATAATAATTCCAGGTCATACTGTGACCTGTTACAAGAAGCGGCAGCCTCGGCTGCCGCTTTTTATTTGGAGTGCGGCAGCTTGCTGCCGCTTTTCGGTCCGTTTCGTCGTCGCCATGCAAGGCATCCTAGGCCCCGGCCTGGCGCAAAAAAAAGACGCAATGTCGTTTCCGTAGTTCTGTTAACACCTAAGTTCTTTAGATGCAACACTTCCATGCCATCTCGCATGTGTTGCATCTAAAGGACTTGCACAATACTTAAGTTCTTTAGATGCAACTTATAAAAAACAGGGGGGTACCTTACCTGCCGTCTCCTTGGCGCGTCTCGGCCACGAAGATCATTTCCGGCGAATCATCCCGGATCGGAGTCCGGTCGAAATTCCCATACAGCGCCGTAACCCGGAACCCGCATCGCGCTAGGAGGTGTTCGACCTCATACCGGAAGAAATATCGGAGCGGCCACGCAAACACCATCCGCTCCTGGCGGCCATCCCGATGCCTGATGGAAAAAATCATCTCTACGTCGTTCCGCTGCTCCGCGCGATGGAAAGCGGCCACACGCTCCGTGATGCGCACCTGCCGTCCGTCCGTGGTTGCGTACTCGGTCACCAGCATCTCTCGCATGTGCACGGGATCGTGCATTCGCTCGGCATCCGTCTGGAACACATCCAGGATCAGCCGCCCGCCCGGCGCGAGATGCTTGCGCACACAATCCAGACAATCCACCTGCTGCTGCACTTCCAGAAGGTGCTGAAATGGCCGGAAGGGAATAATGACCAGCCGAAATGTTTCGCCCAGATCGAACCGCGCCATGTCTCCCTGAACGAGGTGAACGCGTTCACGCGCTTCTTTGTTGAGCGCCGCGCGCTTTTTCACCGCGCGCTCCAGCATGCGCTCGGAAAGATCAAGCCCGGTGATCCGCTTTCCCGCATCCGCCAGCGCCATCATGATGCGCCCCGTGCCGCAACCCAGCTCCAGTACGGGATCGCCGAACTCGCGCACGGCTTCGCGATAGAACGCCACGTCCTGCAGCCGCGCGCTCACGACCGGCGACTCGTCGTAATAATCCGCGATAAACGAATCGTACAGCGCCAGATTCATCTCAATGTTCGCACTTTCATGTACAAGTATATGTTCGCCGAGCGTATCTGTTGTACGACGTCCCGCAGTTCACCAGTCACGAGTCACCGATTACTGCGTCCGCCTCAATCTCCACCAGCATTTCCGGCGCAATCAGCTTGCTGACTTCCACCATACTCGTCGCCGGCCGGATCTCCCCGAAAAATTCTCCATGCGCTCGTCCAACCTTTTCCCATTCGGCGATGTTTGTCACAAAAATGCGCGTCCGCACAACGTCTTTGAGGCTCGCGCCGGCCTTGACGAGCGCCGCCTCGATGTTCTTGATCGTTTGCACCGTTTGCGCGCGCAAATCGCCCACGCCCACGATCTTTCCATCCGGCCCCGTCGCCGTTGTTCCCGACACGGTGATGACATTGCCGATTCTTACTGCCCGCGAGTACCCCACAATCGATTCCCACGGCGCCCCGCTCGAAATGTTCTGACGCATCATCCTGGTCTCCCCTTGTCGAAATCACAGAGAGAATAATCTACTCTCTTCTTGTTCGGACGTAAGAAAGTGGTTGGCGCCGCGAAGTAGGGGAACTCCTTGGGAAGATGCTAAACTGATGGCAATTCGGCGGAGAAACCGAGACGATTGATGAAGTGCAATAACATTCTGGAAGCGGTCGGGCACACGCCCTTGATTCGCCTGAACCGCATCAATCAGGGCCTGAAGCCGCAAATCTACGTCAAGGCGGAATTCACCAATCCGGGCGGCTCCGTGAAAGATCGCATCGGCATCAGCATGATCGACGATGCCGAGAAAAAGGGCCTGTTGAAGCCCGGCGGCACAATCATTGAAGGCACTTCGGGCAACACCGGCATGGGCCTGGCGCTCGTCGCGGCGGTGCGCGGTTACAAATGCGTTTTTACAACCACCGACAAGCAATCCAAGGAAAAAGTCGATCTCCTGAAAGCTCTCGGCGCCGAGGTCATCGTCTGCCCCACCGCCGTTGAGCCGGAAGATCCGCGCAGCTATTACTCGGTGGCAAAAAAACTTGCCCGCGAGATTCCCAATTCTTACTACCCGAATCAATACGACAATCCCAGCAATCCCGAAGCTCACTACCGCACGACGGGCCCCGAGATTTGGGAAGACAGCGAAGGCAAGGTCACCCACTTTGTCTGCGGTGTGGGCACCGGCGGCACCATCAGCGGCGTGGGAAAATACCTGAAGGAAAAAAATCCCAGCGTCAAAATCATCGGCGTCGATCCCTTTGGCTCGCTCTACTACGATTTCGTCAAGACCGGGCAAACCATCAAGGCCAAGACGTACGTTGTGGAAGGCATCGGCGAGGATTTTTTTCCAACAACTATGAATCTGAAAATCCTGGATGACATCCTTCAGGTCAATGACGAGGAATGTTTCGTCGTCGCGCGCCGCCTGGCCAAGCTGGAGGGCCTGTTCACCGGTGGCTCCGGAGGCGGCTGCATTTCCGGTACGTTGCGCCTGGCCAAGGATCTGGGACCGAATGACTTCGTCGTCGCGCTGCTGCCGGACACGGGCACACGCTACCTCAGCAAGGTCTATAACGACTTGTGGATGCACGAGCGCGGCTACGTTGACGCGGCTACCGCCATCACCGCAGCGGAAGTCGTCAACGCCAAACACGCCGCCGGCAAGGTTCGCGAGCTTGTGATTGCGCGGCCTTACCAGACTGTTTTCCACGCCCTGAAGACCATGCAGGAGCAGGATATTTCGCAGATCCCAGTATTTGAGGAGAATTTTCCGATCGGCACGATCTACGAAGACCAGATACTCACCCTCGCCTTGCAGGGCAAGGATCTTCGCAAGCTCGTCGTCCGCGAAGTCATGAGCAAGCCTTTGCCGCAGGTGCCCAAAACCGCGCCCGTCGAGCGCGTCACCCACATCCTCAGCCACGAGAATCCCGCGGTCTTTGTCGACATGGGAAATGCGCATTTCGAGATCCTCACCAAGTACGATTTGATGAGCACTGTCGCCAGCCTCATGGAACAAAAACGTTGAGCGCATTTCCCGCGCGAAATTTTCAGTAGACAGGAAACACGAACTGTGAAGATTCATGATTTCAACGAGCGTCTGAAAGACGCGATTCTCATTGCCGACGGCGCGATGGGTTCCATGCTGCACGAAGCGGTTGGCTCACAACGCTGCTTCGACGAGGTGAATTCCACCGAGCCGGAAGCGGTATTCCGTGTCCACCAGGCTTACATCGAAGCGGGCGCGCAGATCATCGAAACCAACACCTTCGGCGCGAATCGCTTCAAGCTCGCGCCGCTTGGTCTCGCCGAAGAAGTCCAGCGCCTCAATAGCCGCGGCGTGAAGATCGCCCGCGAAGCGCGCGAATCCGCCTCCCGCGAAGTCTTGATCGCCGGCTCCATCGGCCCGCTGGGCCTTGGCGTGCAATCGCGCCATCCGGCTCCGGAAGAGATTCAGGATATTTTTCACGAACAGGCGCTCGCGCTCGAAGAGCGCGGCGTGGACTTCTACATCCTCGAAACGTTTTCCTATATCGAAGAATTGCTCCTCGCTATCGATGCGATTCGCTCGTTCTCCGGTTTGCCCATCGTGGCCCAGCTCACCTACGCGGAAGAAGGCACGACGTACGGCGACGTCCGCCCCGCCGAAGCCGCGGCGCAGTTGAAAAACAAGAATGTTCAAGTGATCGGCGCGAACTGCACGCTCGGCCCGCAAGCGCTTCTGCGGATTCTTCAGGAGCTTGCCGCCGTTGATGATCTTCGCGTCAGCGGCATGCCCAACGCGGGCTTCCCCAAACGCGAAGGCGACCGCATCGTCTATCCGAAATCTTCACCGGAATATTTTGCGCTCTTCGCCCGCGAAGCGGCCGCACTCGGCGTGCGCATTCTCGGCGGATGCTGCGGCACGACGCCGGCGCATATCCGCGCCATGGCCGAAGCAGTGAAATCGCTTCGCCCCGCGAAATCCCATCCCGCCGCGCATTCGGTCGAGACCGTCTTAAGACCAGCGCCGGCTGCCCATCGCGAGCCGGAGAGCAAGTTCTGGAAAAAACTCCAGAAAAAAGAATTCACCGTCTGCGTAGAAATCGATCCGCCTAAGGGACTCTCTCTCGACCGCATCTTCGAGCAGGTCGACAAGGTTATGGCGTCCAAAAAAGTGGATGCCATCGACATCAATAGCGGAGCCATGGCCCGCGTTGGCATGGACGCCTTGATTGTGGCCGGCGCGCTGGAAGCCCGCGGCATCGAAACCGTTCCTCATCTCACGACGCGCGACCAGAACATCATCGGCCTGCAAGCTGCGCTTCTCGGCGCGTGGACCGTCGGTGGCGTCCGCAACGTGCTCGCTATCACAGGTGATCCACCTTCTGTAGGTGATTACCCGGAAACCAGCGGCGTCTACGAAGTCGACTCCGTCGGCCTTGTCAAAGTTCTTAATCGCTTGAATCAGGGCACCGACTGGGCAGGAAAAACTCTCGGGGGCGCAACGAATTTTACGATCGGCGTGGCCCTGAATCCCGTTGCCGACGATCTCGACGACGAAATCGAGCGCTTCCACGCCAAGGTAGAAGCCGGCGCGCATTTCGCAATGACTCAGCCGCTATTCGACCCCAAGCATTGGCACGCTTTCCTGAAAAAACTCGGTGGCAAGCCCGCGATCCCCGTATTGATCGGCATCTGGCCGCTCAACAGCTACAAGCAGGCGCTGCGCTTGAACAACGAAGTGCCCGGCATCGTCATCCCTGAGCCTCTACTGAAATCGATGGAAGCTGCGGGGGCCGCCGCACGCGATCGCGGTTTCGAAGTAGCCCGCGACATGCTCACCTGGGCCCGCACCGAACTCGCCGGCGCCTATCTCATTCCACCTTTCAAGCGCCACGAAGAAATCCTGGAAATCCTCTGACGCGCGGTTACGGGCTTGTCTTCGATGCCGCCACCGCGCTCGTATGGTCGTGAATGATCTTCCAACCATCTGGGAAGCGTTGCCACACCAGTGTAAACACTCCTCCGACGTCATCTTTTTCCCGCTTCAAGTGCCACCGCCCCAGGACGAGCGCCGCGTCCGGCCCAAAAAACCGAAACTCCAGCTCCGAAAAATCCAGCTGTCCCAGCGCCTCTCTGCCGGGATAATTTTTCTTGTATCGCGCCAGCACGTCATCCCAGCCGCGCACCACCCCGCTGCTCCCGGAAAACGTCAGTTCCGGCGAACGCCAATATCCCACCAGAAACGCGTCCACATCGCCGCGGTTCCATGCGGTTTGCTGGGCGCTCAGAACAGCGTTGATGGCTTCCCGGTCGGTCTTGCGCCCATCAGCGGGCGTGGCGAACACCTGTGTTTGCGGAAGGAGGAAGGTACCCATTGCCAGTGCAACAGCCCCCCATACCCAGCAACGAATCGCTCCCATGACCAGTCTCCTTTGTAAACCCCTTGTAAAACTTTTGTAAATCCGTTGTAAACCCTTGTGTGCAGGGAGGATAGGCGACGGGCACATCCCAAGCAAGCCTTCTTGCTAGTCACCGCTCCTTCGCGTAAACCACATGGTTCCAGTGAGTTACATTCGATAGTTCCAGACCGCTGGTACTTCGGGGCTATTGGTATATATTTTGCTCCCTGCCAGAATCCCTTTAGAGGTTGAGGAATGTTTAGCGCAATGCTGCTTTCGATCTCTATCGTGGCTCTGTCCCAGTTTGCCCTTTACTACTGGCGGGCGGTCCTGGCAGGCGTTGCAGCCCAGCCGGTTTCTGACCGCGTGCTGGTTGCCGCCCAGGTAGAGAATGGGCGCCTTAGACCTCAGGATTTCCAGACCTTGGCCGGCCTGCATGATTTGACCCCGGATCTTCATCTCAATCGCAGCGGATTGGGTTTGGTACGCCTCTATTACTGGGTTATTGAGGGCCTCGATGCTTTCCTGGGCGAGAGGATTCCTGGTTTTGCCGTCTGGAGCGAACGCGAGCGCATCATCTGCGCCCGTTACGCCGCCGTCCAGGTCGACCGCCGCCTTCAGGCCAATCTCGACCTCGCGGCCTCACTGCGCTCCTGCTGATTCGCTCGCCGCATTCCCAATTAATAATCGTTAGTACGCCCAGCGCAGCAGCACTCCGCCGGTCGTGTAGCCTGCGCCCACGGTGACGATCAGCACCAGATCGCCCTTGTGCAGGCGCCCCTGTCCCACGGCATCTCGCAGCCCCAAGGGAATCGTAGCCCCCGTAGTGTTTCCATACCGGTCAATGTTCACCATAACCTTGGAATCTTCGATCCCCAGCCGCTCCTGCGTCGCTCTAATGATACGCAGGTTGGCCTGGTGCGGCACCAGCAGTTTCAGATCTTCCTTTGTAAAGCCATTTTTTTCAAGTAGATGAGCCGCCATCTCCGTCATCCGCCGCACCGCGTACTTGAACACTTGTGATCCTTCCTGATGGACATAGTGCATCCGCTTCTCGACGGTTTCCTGGCTGGAGGGATGGAGCGACCCGCCGCCTGGCATGTAGAGAAACGCTCCCCCCGAGCCATCCACGTCGTGCTCGAAATCGAGGATCCCTTCGTTCGGGCCCGCCGCCTCGAGCAGCACAGCTCCCGCGCCATCGCCGAACAGCACACACGTCGCGCGATCCTTGTAATCCAGAACGGAAGTCATCGTGTCGCTTCCGATTACCAGCACTTTCTTGTGCGTGCCCGCGCCGACGAACTGCGCGCCGACGGTCAGCGCGTATGCAAAGCCGGAGCACGCCGCGGACAGGTCAAAGCCCCAGGCCTTCTTCGCGCCAATGCGCTCTTGCACTAAGCAGGCGGTGGCAGGAAAAAACATGTCCGGAGTAACGCTGGCGAGCACGATCAGGTCGATCTCCGCGGGATCCGTCTTGGTTTGCGCCAGCACCGCGCTCGCCGCTTCTGTCGCCAGGTGCGAGGTGGCTGTGCCCTTCTCCACGACGTGGCGTTCCCGGATGCCGGTGCGCGTGCGGATCCATTCGTCATTGGTCTCCACGATTTTCTCAAGATCCGCGTTGGTCATCACTTTTGGCGGAACGTAACCGGCTACACCCGTAATTTTTGCCGCGATGCGGTGGGACATGACACTCCTTGCGAATGGCTACCCGGAGCAAAAGAACCTGAATTTTATGCGATAGCGCCGTAGCGTTACAAGGCGAAGGCCGGTTCTCTTCAGAACCGCAGGAGGTAACTCAATTTGACAAAAAATAGCCGGCTGGTCGGATTATTGGGCGTGCCCTGCGCGGTAACAGAGGGAGGCGGCCCCGGGCGCAAGTTGAGATCGCTATAGCCATTGTTGTAGCCGAGATAGATCGCCGTGCCGGGATGCAACAGATAGGTGAAGAGCACGTCCGTCGTGAATTGCTTGGTCGGCGCGAAAGGCCCGTTCACGTCATCGGAGCCGCCGAGGCTCCTTTGCACATCGAACAGCTGCGAACTGGCGATCGTCGCGTTGTAATCTAGAATCAACCGGAGCGACAATTCCCTCGTGAACTGGTAATTCAGCTTCGCGCGATTCAGGAAGTTGTTGAAAACGCTTTGCCCGGGCGAAAACGGCGGCGTTACCCAGCCCGCGCGCGTTCCCAGCCGGTAGTAAATCAGCGTCTCATCAAATCGGAAGCGCGCGGAAGGCCGCAGAGTAAATCCGAAATTTACGCGCTTTGCGCTTCCCAGAAACGGCTGAAATGGCACCAGCGACTGCGCCGGAAAAAAATTCTCTCCGATTCCTTGCGTGTACCGCGCGGAGAAGGAGATCCATTTGTACGGCTGCGTCGACACCAGGAATGACGTGCTGTGCTTCCGGAAACCGATATTTTCGAAAAGTTCGTATGCCTCTCCGCGGCTGATGCTGATGGTCGTCTGCTTGGCGAAATCGACCTGAAAGCCGAGCGCCGCGCCCCAGTCCTGCAGGATGCCGGCGTGGTTCCAGTCCACCGTCTCGCTGAATGAGGGGCCAAAATCAATGATCTTGCTCTTCTCGGGCCTCCACAAATACGCGCCGTTAGCAAAGTTCTGCCGGATGTCTATGCGATTTACGAATCCCAGCTCGGTGCAGAAATTCGGCGAGAAATCGTTGTAGTAGGTGGAAAAACTGAAATGCCGGCCGCTGTACGATGCGTCGGCCCACAGTGCATTCCCCTGCTGCGACCCGATGGCCGGATCTATCGACGCAAACGACAGGCAATTCCGTTCTGCGTTGAGATCCTGGCGCGTCCAGCTGTGCACTCCCTGCACATCGACGACCCAGTTCTTCGAAAATTTCAGCCGTGCATCCAGCGAAGCCACGCGATTGCTCGTGTCCGCGAAATCGCGGCTAGAAAAAAAACCGCCGATGTACGACTGATTGCCGAATTCGCGCGTCACGCGCACCACGCCGTCCGCCGCTCGCGTGTTGTAAGGGCCGCTGGTGAATCCCTGCCCCGGCCGCCGGTCGTCGATGACCAGGGCGCCCAGCGTCCACTTACCGAGCTTTCCCGTCACGCGCGTGCCGAACTGCGGGTCCGCGATGCGGCGCGAAAAAAACAAATTGATCGGCGCCGCAAAGAACCCCGCATTTTCAATGAAGAACGGCCGTTTTTCCGGAAAAAAAACAGCGAAGCGCTGGTTGACGGTGAGCTGCGGGTCGTCGGATTCCACCTGGCTGAAGTCCGGATTCAGCGTGACATCGAACGTCACCGAATCTTTGGCCACAAACTTCGCATCGAGGCCCGCGCGGTGCTCGAATTTATCCACGAACCCGGGAGGGCCGCCGCCCGGCTGATTCAGAAAGTGGTCGTTGGCCAGCAGCCCATAAGGAATGAACTGAATGTTCCGCCCTGGAGACACGTTGTCCAGGCCGGCAACCGGAGCAAATTGCTGCGTCAACCCCTCCACGCGCTGCGTCACGTATGGCCAGTAATCGTATTCGTTCTTGCGAAGAATCGTGCGATAAAGCGCCACTCCCCAGGTTTGTTCCGGATCGCTCGAAAACCGCAGGCTCTTGAACGGAATCGAAAAGAAGACAATGTAGCCCTCGCTCGTGACTCGGCCCGCGTTATCCCAAAGGGTGTCAAAGCTGAAGTCGTATCCTTGCCCCTCGGTGTAGATCGCATCGGTCTGCACCCCCAGCGGATTGGAGGAGAAGAAATACGCGCGGTGAAAATCCCGAAACGTGTCCAGAAGCACACCCACGGCGTCGTCCTGATCGGAGGCCTCGCGCTTGGAAAGATGTGCGCGGACCTCGCCCGCTTCATCGTGGCAAACGAAGGCGGCGTAAAGATTCTTGTCGTCGTAGGAGAGGTAAGCGGTAGTGGACTCCGTCGCGGGCGTACCGTCCCCGGGAGCGTTTTGGCGGAAATCGGTGACCGTCAGTTCCGCTTCGCGCGGATGATTCTCCAGGAAATCTTCCAGTTTGGGCGCGTGATGCACGCGTGGAATCTTCGACAGCGGAATCTTGGCCGCATTAGGCGGTGGTGCGGCCGGGGCCTGCGCGGAGACACGTGTCACCGCGGCGAAAATGAAAATAGTCCCAAGAACAGAATTCCGGATGACAGGCGCCATTGAGGATGCCTTTATATATCGTTTACTGTTCATTGGCGCAAGTACAAAGTGGTACAGGTATTGTCTTGTTTAGTACCACAGCAGCATTAGCTCGCGGAAGCCCCGGTTTGACCACTACGAAGCTGGCGGAAGAATTTCATAGCGCCACGAAAGCGTGGCCGTTTTCCTGAGCATGGCCGCGACGGAGCAGTACTTGTCCTCGCTGAGTTGGATGGCGTGCTTTACCGCCGCGTCGTCGAGGTTGCCGCGGAAACGATAGAGCATTTCCAACTTCGTCCAGACCGCGGGCGGCTCCGCCGCACGTTCGCCCGAGCAAATGACTTCCAGGGATTCGAGCTTCTGCCGCTTCTTTTCCAGGATAATGACCACGTCGGTGGCGGTGCAAGCCCCCACCGCCAGCAGCAAAAGCTCCATCGGTCCGGGCGCCTTGTTCGAGGCACGGTCGGAATCGATGGTCAGCGCGTGTCCGGACGGGCTCGTTGCCACGAATTTCTGTTCGCCAATCCACTTCACGGATCCAGTCTGCATGCCGCCCCCCAAAGTGAAAGGATAACAGCAGGTGGAACTTGAAACGAGCCACCCGGAATCCAATTGGCTTTCGATTCGTTTTTGGTTTAAATTGCGTGGCCCGCCCGGTAGTCTCGATAGCGTTCGGGAGGAGAGAAGAAATGCAAATTCCAATCTCAAAGGCAAAGCGCCGGCTCGCGATAGCCGCGCTTGGCTTGGTGGCGATTCTTTGGCCATCGACAATCGGAGCCGGAGCCCAGCAAAGCGTTATGGCTGCCGATGGAAAAGATCAACCCTACGTAATTGAGTACTACTACAAGGCGAAGTGGGGCCACGCGGAAGAATTCCTGACGCTCTTCAAAAAGAACCATTACCCGGTTCTGAAAAAAGAGCTCGAGCTGGGCCGCATGCTAAAGGTCAGCATGACCGTTCCGCGCTATCACACCACCGAAGACGGCCGTTGGGATTACCGGGTAACCATCGTCTTCAAGAACGCGGCGATTGCCAACGACAATTTTGACAGCGCCGCGCTGATCAAGCAGCTCTATCCCGATCAAGAAACCTACAAGAAAGAAGAACAACGACGCTTCGAAATCCTGGAAGCTCACTGGGATTTGCCGATCAAGGACTCGGACTTGGATGCCCGCTAAGAAATCATTCTCGCGCCGCATCCTGGGTCACGCTCGCTCTGCATGCCAACGCGGGCGGCGGGGAGAAATGGGAGCAGCCCCGGAAAAACCAGGGCTCAGGAGTTACGCTGTCCGGTGGTCGCGGCAACTTCGATGATCGGGTTGGGCAGCGACCGCATGGTCCGGACGAAAAGTTCCACGATGGCTCCGTCAAATTGCGCATTCGCGCAGCGCTCCAACTCGGCGAGCGCGTCGGTTGCGTTGCGGGCCTTCTTGTACGTGCGGTCGCTGGTGATCGTGTCGTAGGCATCGGCGACCGCGATGATGCGAGCCCCCAGCGGAATATTCTCCCCGGTCAATGCGTCTGGATAGCCCGAACCGTCAAAGAATTCGTGGTGGTGCAGCACCATTTCGCGGATGCGCGCGAGCGGCGTCAGCGGGTCTAAGATCTTCGCGCCAAATGCAACGTGTGATTTCATCGTCTCCCACTCTTCGGGATTGAGCGGGCCGTTCTTATTGAGAATACTTTCCGGGATACCAACCTTGCCGATGTCGTGGAGCACGGCGCCCAGGCGAATCTCTTCGATTTCGGCGCCTTGCATCTCCATCGCTTCCGCGATTAGCGCCGCATACGCGGAGACTTTCTGCGAGTGGCCTTGTGTATAGTGATCCTTGGCATCGATCGCAAAGGCCAGCGAAGTGACTGTGTCCAGCACGGCCTGCGGCAGAGCTGGTGCGCCCTGGGCCGGTGCCGTAGGTAGCTTGCCGTGATTAGGCTCAGTGGCCGCGATCGATTCGGTGAATTGCCGCAGGCGCTGGTAGATCTCTTCAAACGCCTCGGGGCCCGTCGAGAATAGCCGCTTGAGCGTCACGCCCAGGTACGCTTCGAGGACGTCACGCTTCCATTTCTTCGCTTCGTTGGGATCGAAGTGATCGGCGGTTGAGACGGCGTTGCCGCCCTGATGTTTCGAAAGATACATCGAAGCGTCGGCCACTTGGATGAGCTCTTGCGGCGACGAGCCGTGGAGTGGATAGCACGCGATGCCGAAGCTGGCACTGATATTTTTCTCGCGCAGCAGCGGATCGGCGGCTACCCAGCCGCGGAGCTTGCTGGCCAGTTGCCGCGCATGCTCCATATTTGTTTCCGGCATCAGAATGACAAACTCGTCCCCGCCGTACCGGGCCACAACGTCGGAGCGTCGGCAATTCGTTTCCAGAATCTGCCCGACGCGCTGGAGAACGAGGTCGCCCTCGAGGTGCCCGTAGAAATCATTTACGAATTTGAAGCGGTCGAGGTCCATGAGCACCAGCGCAAAAGCGCGGCCGGCTCGAGTGGACCGCTTCCATTCCGCGGACAACGCTTCCATGAAAAAACGATGCGTTTTCACGCCGGTGAGCCCGTCGGTGATCGCCTGTTCCTGCGCCTTCTGGAAAGAAAGCGCGTTGTGCAGCGCCCCGGCGATGAGGTCGGCCAGCGTGCGCAGCAGGAGAACTTCTTCCTCGGAGAAGTCCACCGGTACGGACGACTCGATATAGAGAATGCCGTGAAGCTGCTCCGCGTAAAAAACCGGCAATGCGATAGCCGCCACGGAATCCGGCAATAGCGGCTTCAGCGCACCGTCGGCCGGAGAAGCAGCGCGGTATGCTGCCATGTGGCCATTGCGGGCCACGTGGCCGATCAGGCCCGCGCCAATGGAAATGCGCCGCCCCAGGCTCCCGCGGCGCTTTCCCGCTTCGGCTTGGATCACCACTTCGCGCGTCGCGTAGTCCAGCACGCCGATGCCGATGTGATCGTAGGTCAGCCCGGCTTCCAGTTGTTCGGTGATTTTGGCGAGCATCTCATCCGGATTAAGCGTGGCGATGGCGTTCCGCGAAATCGTGTTCAGCAGCGAAAGGTGCCGCGCCTTGGTGCGCTCTTCGCTGAACAACCGGGCGTTTTCAATTGCGATGCTCGCTTCGCTCGCAAGGACGCGCAGAAGCTCCAGGTGCCCTTCGTCAAACACGCGCTCGTGATCGGAGTACACCGCCATCGCGCCAATGGCGTGATCGTAGGCCACCAGCGGTACGCCGCAGAAGCAACCGGTCGTGCGCAGAGGCTCGACGCCCAGTTTTTTCATCTCCCCGACGTAATTATCGCGGATGAGCACCGGCTGCCGCGTTCGAATGATGTACTCGGTGATGTGGTTCCCGGCAGGACGCGCGCGCTTTGGCATGCGCGCGCCATCCACGATCTCGAGATCGAACTGAATTTCGTCGCGCAGCGGATCCAGTTCCGCGATGTAGAAGTTTTCCGCGTCGAAGAGCCGCCGCAGCTCCTCCCACACTTTCCTCGTCAGGTCTTCTTTGTTCAGCGTGGAGCTGAGCGCGCGGCCGATTTCGTTCAATACGTGAAGTTCTTCGGACCGCCGCGAAGTCTGCTGAATCAAGTAGCTGTTCTCGACTGCCATGCCGATCTGGTGGCCGAGCGCGAGGAGCAGCCGCAACTCCGCGGGCGTGAAGCGCCGGCTGTCCGGTGTCCCAAGAAGCAGCACGCCGAAGGCTTGTTCTTTGGCTTGAAGACTAATGGCCACCACGCTGCGCAATCCCTGGGCGAGCGCAAGTTCGCGGAACCGGCGGATGGACTGTTCTTTTTCGAGCGCCGAGAGGGAGTCGTCGCGCAGGTCGCGAAATCCCAGCAGGCCGCCGAGACGCGACACCAGGTGGACGAGATAATCGTCCAGACCTTCGTTCTGGGCGGCGCGGCAGAACTCATCACTCAAGCCCACGGCAACGACGGAAGTCGGGCCCTGCGGATCGCCGTGGTGCAGAAAGAGCGCTCCTGCGGGCAACCGCACGACGCCCAGCACGCGGTCCAGCGCCTGCGACAACATGCGCTGAATCTCGCCGCCCACAAAGCTGGAGGTCGCCAGATTGAGATTCGAAAGCGCCAGCATGTTGCGCTCGATGCGGCGTTTTTCTTCTTCGTATAGCGCCATGACCATGAGCATGGCTACGAACGCGCACGGAGCAGCCGCAACCACGCTCATGCCTGCGCCTTGGAGTTCCGGCGTCGCGTTCAGGATATGGAGCGCGATCCACAGCACTCCCCAGGAAGCGAAGGAAACGCCTAGGAGCCGGTCGGCGAGCGTTTCCTGCCGCCGGCTTTCCTGCCAGAACACCACCGCCACCGCGATGTACAGCAAAGAAGCGGGAATGACCGCGGAAACGGAAATCGCGTCGGTGGCGTTGGCTGCGGTCCACAGTCCGAAGAGTAGGCCCACAACCAGCCCGGGAATTTTCCAGGGCTTCCGCTGGGAGTAAAGCTGTGCTCCGAGAAAAAAGAGAACCCCGGAGAGCGCGAAGAGCCAATGATCCAATGCACTCTGCAGCGGGCTCGCCGCTGTACTTGGATCTAGTGCCGGCCCCACGTAATGAAGCGCGAATACCGCCCACGCGGCTGTCCATAGCAGCAGATATGTCTGGCGCTTAATGCTGTGTATATACGCGAAGAAGCCCGCCACTAAAGTGGTGGCGATCAGCAGCGCTAGTGAAATAAAACTCTGATGCATCAGGAACACATGCGATTCTCCGCCCGCATTGCGGACGACCTTCGGCAAGTCACGAAGGCACAAAAGTCCCTCGTGCTCCGCCGTACAACCGCAACCCCGCCGCTCGCACGAGAGGACAGTCGTGCGGCGACGCGCGAAGGTCGCGCCTGTACACAAAACAAAGTCCTCGTGATTATGGATGACGGAATTTTCCGGAAGCAAGCGTACCGGCGTACTGGTAGCTAAAGAGACAGCATCCCTCAGGTAACCGGTTCAATACAAAGGGAGATACGCCCTCGTCGTTTTGGTCAATCAAGCGCTAGTTAATCGGCACCTGACTTGCCCTCCTAATTCCAGGCGGTGATGCACCGCTCCCGCTCGCACCATTTGATCGGGATACCTTTGTTCCTTGTAGATGAATTCTCAATTATTTCACCGGATGCAAAAACGCTGCCCTCGTGCAGGCGGATGCCCATTCGAATTCTCGAAAACTTCACGGCTGCCGGAAATCCGGCGCCATTGGACGCAAATAGTGCGTTTGGCTACACTGAGAGTTTGAATTCAAGTGGAAAGACGCGCCGACAATGAGTGACTCCATTCATAAGCCATCTTCCGTGAGGGTGCGATTTGCCCCGTCCCCCACCGGTTATTTGCACGTGGGAGGAGCCCGGACCGCGCTGTTTAACTGGCTGTTCGCGCGGCACCAGGGCGGCACGATGATTCTGCGCATCGAGGACACTGATGCCGAGCGCAACAAGCCAGAACTGGTGCAAGGAATTCTGGATGGCTTGCAGTGGCTGGGTGTCAATTGGGACGAGGGGCCATTTTACCAATCGCAAAGAACGGAATTGTATCGCGCGGCGGCGAAAAAATGTTTGGCCAACGGGGCCGCATTCCTGTGCTACTGCCCCGCGGAAAAATATGCCGGCGGGGACTACGCCGAACCGGCGCAAGACGAGGAGCCGAAAGCCGGCGGGCCGCGGCGCGTCACGCGTTGTTCCTGCCGCGATGGCCGGCCCTCAACGCCGGGTGTGAAGCCGGCCGTCCGCTTCAAAGTTCCGCTAGGTGAAACAACAAGATTCGTCGACGCGGTATTCGGCGAACGCGAGTTTTCGAATGATGAAATCGAGGACTTTGTCCTGTTGCGCTCCGGAAAAGGCGATGAAGAATTCGGCCAGTCCATGTATCAGTTGGGGGTTGTCGTCGACGACATCGATATGCGCATCACGCACGTGATTCGCGGCGCGGACCACATTTCGAATACTCCGAAACAAGTGCTGCTGTACCGCGCGCTGCGTGCGGAACCTCCTGTTTTTGCGCATGTGCCGCTAATACTCGGCGCTGACAAGTCCCGCCTTTCGAAACGTCACGGCGCGACCGATGTAAACATGTACCGCGCCGAAGGATTTCTCCCGGAGGCGTTCCGGAATTTCCTTGCGCTACTGGGCTGGTCTCCTGGCGGAGATGAAGAATTTATTCGAACGAAGGATTTGATCGGAAAATTTTCACTCGAGGGCGTGAGCCGCACCAACGCGGTGTTCGATCGCCCGAAACTCGAGTGGTTCAACACGCAATACCTGCAAAAGCTTCCGATCGAGGAGTTGCTACCTGAAGTCGAAAATGAATTGAAGCGCAGCGGCTTGTGGAAGCCGGAGTGGGCGGCGGGCGCTGCGCCCGGCCCGGACGGCACAGATCACGCGTGGTTCTCAAAGACCGTCGATTTGCTGCGGCCGCGCGTTCGTTTGCTACCGGATTTTTCATCCTGGTCGCGCGCGTTTTTCAGCGATCAATTCACGCGCGACCCCGCGGCAATAGAAAAATTCTGGAAAGATCCGAAAGTTCCGGATCTGCTCGCCAAGCTCGCCGATGCGCTCGAGGCGCTCCCCGAATGGAACCACGATGCTTGCGACCACGCCTCCCGTGCCGTGGCCGAGGCGGGCGGCGTGAAAGCCGGACTGCTGATCAACGCCACTCGTGTGGCGATCGTCGGGCAGGCCGTGGCGCCGCCTTTGTTCGATACGATGGTCG
>WNFR01003988.1_pt1 | contig 32890 bp, 32 predicted proteins | sample 5400221 | NCBI WGS metagenome assembly WNFR01 (sample SAMN13153357, study PRJNA577476) | soil metagenome | isolation source: 40 cm soil under Madrone tree | place: USA:California | collected 2016-06-14
GACAAAGCAACCGCGTTCATCAAGGCGGAGCTTGCGAAATGGGCGCCGATCATCAAGGCCTCGGGTGCCCATATCGACTGAGAAGCCATGAAGATCCATCCGACCGGCAAGGCATTGGGCGCCACGATCGAAGGAATCGATCTCGCCCAGGCGCTTTCGGATCCCGCGTTCAAGCAGATCCTTCGCGCGCTTGGCGAGTACGGCGTGCTGTGCTTTCCCAAGCAGCGGCTCGCGACCCAGCAGTTTGTCCGCTTCGGCCGCACGTTCGGCGAGCTCGAGATCAACGTGGCAAATCAATTCCACGAGCCCGGCTTTCCCGAAGTGATGGTGCTGTCCAACATGACCGCGGGCGGCAAGCCGCTCGGGCTCGCCGATGCCGGCCAGGGCTGGCACACCGATATGTCCTACAGCAAGGAGATCGCGCTCGCGAACGTCCTCTACGCCGTCAGGGTGCCAATGCGCGATGGGCGCCCACTTGGGGACACCCAATTCCGCAACATGCATGCGGCCTACGAGGATCTGCCAGCGGAGGTCAAACAGCGACTCAAAGAGCGCACGGCGACGCATGATTTCGCGAAGTTCTGGGACATGATGCGCGCGCGGCCCGGCTCGCAGCGCACGCCGCTCACGCGGGAGCAGCGCGCCAAGAAGCCGCCGGTGTCACAGCCGATCTTTCGTACTCATCCGATCACCGGCCGCACGGTCCTGTACTGCAACCCGGGCTACGCCACGCGCATCGACGGCATGGCGGACGGGGAAAGTGCGGAGCTGCTCCAGTTTCTGTTCGCCCACCAAGAGCAGGACAAGTATTTCTACGCCCATCAATGGACGGAAGGCGATGTGCTGATGTGGGACAATATCGGCACGGTGCACAACGCGCTCGCCGACTACGGCGCTGACGAACCGCGCTACATGCGCCGCCTGCAGATCATGGCGACCAAGGACTACACGCGGCTCGCGGCGTGAGCGTAGAGGAATAGACCGCTATTTCTGCACAAAATCGTCATGGCTTGGTTCGAGTTCGGTGCAGTCGATCCCTGTCCAGGGGAGAGGAGATGGCGAACCCCAAGTGGTTTGATTCACCACAAATTTTGCTAGGAAACGGCGATCGGGAGGGATGTGGAGGCATCTTCGCTCATGCTCGGGACAAGCGCTGGCGATTCGCTCTCTTCGGCTTCGGCACAAAAGTCGTTGCAATAATAGCGGTTCCCACTACTCTTCCAGGCGGAAGCTTCGGCAAGTGACCGTCCGCACGTGGCACACGTCAGCGTTTGCATCATCTCGTTCTCCGCAATCCGGCCGGATCGCAAACGCCCTTTCCCTGGGCTTGGTCCCTCGCGGTTCGCCGGCCCCCGCCGCTGCCAGTTTTCCTCAGGCCCCGAATTGTCGGCTACCGTACCGACGCGCCGGCGAATAGCGCCTAAGGCTTGGACACCGCCGGCGGCGGCTCCAGTAAGCCGGTGGCTGAGAGACCGGTCGCGCTCCCGCCTGCACCGGTGAGCACGCCCCATGCCGAGCACGCCATTTCTTGACGATGTTGGAACCGATCCCGAAGTCAGGCGCATCGTCGGGGTCGCGTTCGAAATGGCCCGGATCGCACTCGGTCTTGCCGAACGCCCTGATAGCGCTAACGAAATCATCGCCAAGCGCATCATCGAGCTTGCCAAGGCTGGCGAGCGCAATCCCGATCTTCTGTGCGAAGGCGTGCTCAAGGAATTTCGCGAGCGGCCGCTCTAGCACGCGCGAATCCTTGCAGTATCGTTCCCGCACAAGCGCAAACCCATGACCACCGATTTATGATCATGGGCCCCGCTTTCGCGGGGAGCAGGCGCATCAATCTCGCTCGGCGGAGCCGTGCGAGCCCAAAGCCTCCATCAGGTTGATCGGGAACGGAAACACGATGGTCGAGCTGCGCTCGCCAGCAATATCGAACAACGTTGCCAGATAACGCAGTTGCATTGCCTGCGGCACCGGCGCCAGGATTTGCGCGGCGTCGACCAGCTTCTGCGCCGCTTGCTGCTCTCCCTCCGCATTGATGATCTTGGCTCGACGCGTGCGTTCGGCCTCGGCCTGACGGGCGATGGCCCGTATCATCGAGGTCGTGCTTTCCCAAGACCCAGCGCAACGTGGTCTGCGCGAGCTGGCTGGTTGCAGCGAGATAATTATAGACCTGAATGATTGCTCGCTCGGCGTCGACGACGCGGAAGTAGATCACGGCATTGACCTTGACCGACACATTGTCGCGCGAAATCACGTCCTGGGTTGGAACCTCGTCCACGATCACCCGCAGATCGACCCGCACCATCTGCTGGACGAATGGCACGAGGAGGAAGAACCCGGGTCCCTTGGTGCCGGTGTAGCGTCCGAGCGTGAACACGACACCACGCTCGTACTCGCGCAGGATCCGCACCGCCGAGAACAAAACGATCACGGCGAGAATCGCCAGAGCGGCAATGGTTGCAATGGAAAGCATGAGTGTCCTCCTTGTGGTCGCTTGCAAGATCGTCAGGCCGGTTCGACAACGAGAACGAGGCCCTCGCGATTGACGACTTTTACCCGCGTCCCAGACTGCAGCGGCCCCTGCGCACGCGCGCGCCAGATCTCGCCGTGTACCCGCACGCGTCCCTCTTCTCCGTCCCAGGCCACGGCTTCGCCCTCCGCGCCGAGCAGCCCCTCCTTGCCGGTGACAACTGGACGCCGGCGCGACCGCAGCAGCATCGTGAGCACGAGCAGAAACAGAGCCGCGGTGAGCGCGGTGGCGCCTGCCACGACCGAGAGCGAGAGCGCAAACCCCGGCGCACCGGGGGGAAACATCATGATCGCGCCGATCACGAACGCCGCGATGCCGCCGACGCCGATGACGCCGAAGGAGCCGATATGCGCCTCGGCCACCATCAGGCCAATCCCGAGCAGCACCAGCGCCGCGCCGGCATAGTTGATGGGCAGCAAGTTGAGAGCGTAGAGCGCGACCAAGAGGCTGATGGCGCCGATGAGCCCCGGCGCCACCGCGCCCGGATTGAGAAATTCGAATATCAGTCCGTAGGTGCCGATCAGCAGCAAAATGAAAGCGACGTTGGGATCGGTGATCACAGCCAAGAGCTCGGTGCGCCAATCCGGCACTGCAGTCACGATCTCGAGGTCCGCAGTTGCCAAGGTTTGCGGCTTGCCGGCAACCTTGACGCTGCGTCCATCGATTTTGCGGAGAAGATCCGGCACGTCGTCGGCGATCACGTCGATGACATTGAGCTTGAGCGCCTCGGACGCCGGAAGGCTCACCGCCGTGCGGACCGCTTCGGCCGCCCAGTCCGCGTTGCGCCCATTGAGCTCGGCCAAGCCGCGGATATAGGCGACGGCGTCATTGACCGCTTTGCGGGTCTCGGTGTCCGCCGGCTCGCTGGCGCTGGTATCGCCGCTACTGCTTTTTTCTTTATCCTTCTGTTGCGGCGTCCCGCCCGGCAGACGCGGCGTGCCGCCCAACTGGATCGGCGTGGCGGCGCCGAGGTTGGTTCCGGGCGCCATGGCGGCGATCGCGCTGGCATAGGTGATGTAAGTGCCCGCGCTCGCCGCGCGCGCGCCGCTCGGCGCCACGTAAGCGGCAACGGGGACCGGGGAAGACAGGATCGCGCGAATGATCTCGCGCATGGAGGTGTCGAGCCCGCCCGGCGTATTCATGCGCAGCACGACGAGACGCGTGTCGGCTTGGTTGATCCCACGAAGCTCGCGCACGACATAGTCCGCAACCGCGGGACCGATGGCGCCGTCAATCTGCAGCACCACGGCCTTCGGTGCTGCGGCAACCTGGCTGGTCGCTGCATGCAGAAGGAGAATACCGAAGACGAGCGCCCGCGTGACGCATCGGCTCAGGACTAAATCCATACGGCTGGCGCGGAGCTGCGTCAGCGCTGCACGCATGGGCCCCTCCTCGTTGCGCGCCGCACGGAATTCGGGGCTTCCCCCTCGCCTGCTAGCATTCTGCCGCCGAACGATACCTGTCACGAAGAGAGGCGGCGGGCCTTCAATCTTCACACGAGCGGCCAAATTGGGAAAGGCCTTCCTCCAGATGCTCGGGCAACAATGGCAGTCCGAGCAAATAGGCGGCGGTGCGCTCGTTGCGAGCGCGCGCGGCCTCGCTGTGAAGATCGTCCCACTCATCCATGGAAGCATCGCCCCGGCCGAGCCATGTCAAGGCAATGAGATCGACCTGCTCATCCTCATCGAGCGCGCCGATGAACGCCGTCAGCTCTTCATAGACCGGATCGTCGGCCTGGTCCTCGAGCACGTCGACCATCCCGTCGTCGGTCGCATTGGACCCGGATTCCGGATCGGCGACGACATCCTTGGCCTCGAACTGCCGTGCCTTGGAGATGATGTAGCAGACCTTCTCGGGTGAGATCGATAATGTCGATGTCTCATGCATGCTCCCACCTGGACCTTTCCGCAAAGCTCCATAAGCCGGACCACACTTGTTGGCTTTCAAACTTGATGTTGGCGGAATAGTTCCAGTGCCTCGTCTGGGACCGGCCACGCTGCCGAGCTTATCGGGCGCTCACATGAGACCCTTTTGGCTCAACCGACCGCATCAGCGGTGACGGCCGCAATGTCGAGCCCCGCGAAGCTTGCGCGCGTGGCGGCAACCGAACCGGCGACGTCGATGCCGCGGCAGGCATCCTCGATGACCGTCACGGCAAAGTCCTCCCGCCGGGCGTCTTCGGCCGAGTAGCGCACGCAGAAATCGAGCGCGAGCCCCGCAACGAAGACCCGTGTCAGACCACGCTCGCGCAGATAGCCGGCCAGGCCGGTGGGCGTCTTGCGGTCGTTCTCGTAGAAGGCGGAGTAGGAATCGATCGCCGGGCGGAAGCCTTTGCGCAAGACGAGCGCAGCGTGCGGAATTTGCAAGCCGCTATGGAATTGCGCCCCGAGCGTGCCTTGCACGCAATGATCCGGCCACAGAATTTGCTGCCCATAGGCGAGCGTGACGGTCTCGTACGGCTGCCGGCCGGGGTGGGACGATGCAAACGAGTGGTGGCGAGGAGGGTGCCAATCCTGAGTCAGCACCACGTGGCGGAACCGCCCGGCGAGGCGATTGATGATCGGCACGACGTCGTCGCCATGGGGAACGGGAAGCCGGCCGCTCGGACAGAAGTCGTTCTGGACGTCGACGACCAGAAGGACGTCGCTGTCGGCGATTGGGATGGCCATGACTGCGCCCGCGGCTATCGGACACGGCTCGGCGCAGCAAGCTGCGCCTGAGCATCCGCCGCCCTGTAGCAGCTAACATGTGTGCCGCGCCCGGGACCGCGCAAGGGCCACACTGGTCGCCGGCACGCTCTGCATGACACGCTGCTCGTGATCATGCCTTGCCCACGTGCTCAAGGCGCGCGTCGACGTCAGCGGCAAGGCGCCTGAGGGATTCGCTCACCTCGACCGGATAGGAGGCGCCGGGCTCAAGCTTGCGCAACGGCTCGGGCAGCCGCTCGAGGTCGCGCGCCGCCCGCGCGCGGATCTGATCGAGCGTGGGCGCTGACCCGATACGTTTGCCGCTTTGCATGACCAATTCGATGAGCGGCTCGCCCGGCTGCTCGTCATGCTCGGCGGAGAGAACGTCGCCGGCCATGCGGCCGTCGGCGCCCAAGCGCCGCCACACTTGCTTGCGGCCGGGCCAGGTTTCTTTGCCGGCGGAGCGCTTGCGCCGCGGCAAGCCGGCATATTCCTCGAGCTTGTAAACGCAATCGAGCCCCGGCGCGTCGGATGAGGTGGTCAGACTGCTGCCGATGCCGAAACCGTCGATGGGCGCGCCCGACCTAATGATGTCGCGGATGACGGTCTCATCAATGCCGCCGCTGGCGAAGATGGTCACGTCGGTAAGCCCGCCCTCATCGAGGATGCGGCGCACCTTTTTGGACAGCGCGATCAGGTCGCCGCTGTCGAGACGCACACCGCCGATCGAAATGCCCGCGGCCTTAAGCCTGGGAGCGAGCGCGACGACTTTGCGCGCCGCGGCCTCGGTGTCGTAGGTGTCGATGAGCAGGATCAGATTTTTCGGCCGCGCGCGGGCAAAATTCTCGAACGCTTGCGTCTCGTCGTCGTGTATTTGGATGTAGGAGTGCGCCATGGTGCCGAAGATCGGGATGCCGAACCGCTTGTCGGCCAAGACGGTGGCGGTGCCGGCAAAGCCCGCGATGTAGCTGGCGCGGGCCGCCATGAGGCCGGCCTCGGCGCCATGCGCGCGGCGCAAGCCGAAATCGACGAGGCGCTTGCCCGGCGCGGCAAGGACCATGCGCGCCGCCTTGGCAGCGATCATCGACTGAAATTGCAAGAGATTGATCACGCGCGTCTCGACGAGCTGAGCTTGCGGCAGCGCAGCCGTGACGCGCAGAATCGGCTCCTCGGCAAAGAACACGGTTCCTTCCGGCATCGCGTGAACGTCACCGGTGAAGCGCATCGCGGCGAGATAATCGAGGAAGTTCTTGCCGAACCGGCCGGTGTTCTCGAGCCAATCGAGCTCCTCGGGGGTAAAGCGCAATTGCTCGAGGAACGCGAGCACCTGCTCGAGGCCGGCCGCAATCAAGAAGCCCCGATCGCGCGGAAGCTTGCGCACGAAGAACTCGAAAACCGCGGTTTTGGTCTCGCCACGATCCAGGTATGCCTGCATCATGTTGAGCTGGTAGAGATCGGTCAGCAGCGCGCTTGTCGGCGGATCCATGCTGCCACCTTGGCGGACAATGCCTGAGCTTTCGTGCACGGCGCTGACGAGTACCACGGTCATTTAGGAAGCACGAATCTCCTCCCGCCGCGGCTCGGCTAGGGGCAGATGCGCGGTGAACGTCGCCCCCTGCCCCAGCACGCTCTCGATGGTCAGCCGTCCGCCGTGGCGGTTGAGGATGTGCTTGACCAGCGCCAAACCAAGCCCGGTGCCGCCTTGTGCGCGGCTCTCGGTCACGTCGACCCGGTAGAAGCGCTCGGTCAGCCGCGGCAGGTGCTCGGGCGCAATTCCCGGACCGTGATCGCGCACCGCGACTTGCGCCTCCGGTTCGCCGTCCGCTCCCTCGGCAAAGGACAACCCAATCTCCACCCACTTGCCCGAGGCCGCATATTTCAGCGCGTTCTCCACCAGATTCTCGAAGACCCGGATCAATTCGTCGCGGTCGCCGAGCACCACCAGCGGATCCGAGATGCCGCTCGTCTTGACCTCAACGCCGCGGTCGCGCGCCAGGGTCTGCAGCGTGTCGCTGACCTGCCGGACGATCGCGCCAAGATCGACCGCTTTGTCGGGCCGCAGATGCGCGTTGAGCTCGATGCGCGAGAGTGACAGGAGATCGTCGATCAGGCGGGCCATGCGCTCCGCCTGCGCCTGCATGATGCCGAGGAAGCGTTCGCGCGCCGCGGGATCCTCGCGCGCGGAACCGCGCAGCGTATCGATGAATCCCGACAGCGCGGCAAGCGGCGTGCGCAACTCATGGCTCGCATTGGCGACGAAGTCGACGCGCATTTCCTCGACCCGGCGCAGCGGCGTGAGATCGTGAAACGCAAGCAGCACGAGGCTACCCTTGAGAGCGGTCCCGGATATCGGCGTGGCCATGGCTTCGTACCAGCGTTCCAGCGGTACGCGCTGGAAGAATTCGGCACGCTGCGAGGTGGCGCTCGCGCGCGCGTTGCGGATCGCGTCCAATACTTCGGGTACCCGCAGCCCGAGCGAGACCGACTCGCCCGGCCGCAGCGCCGGCGCAATCGCGGCGGCCCGCGCGTTGAGCGCGACGATGTCGCCGCGGTGGTCGAGGGCGACGACGGGATCTGGCAGCGCCGACAGCACCGCTTGGATCAACGGGTCGGCGACGCCGGGCGCGCTCGGCTCGTCTTTCGTCAAGGACGCCGGCGCTGCCTCCGTATTCACGCTTGCAATCAGGGCCGCCGCCGCGATCGCCGCGAAGCCGGCCAGCGCCGGCGCCGCCGCAATCGTCCCGAGCATCCACAAAGCGCTAAACGCGACCGCCGCGGCCACTAGCACCAGGCGCGTTCGCCTCAGCGCAACTAGCCATCGGGCAGGCCGTAAGCTGGCACTGTCGTGAGTCGCGGTCACGCCCCAAGTCATAAGGCTTCGCGCCGGTCGCGACAATCGAACCCATTCGGGCGTGCCGGAGCACTTCTGGGGAAAGTGGGCGCCGAGCGCCGACCTTTGCCGCGGTGACGAAGTCGCCGTCGTCGTGTCCGAAAAAGGTTATGTGACCGCGCAAGAGAGCTGCGAAGTTCAGTGGGTGGCGGAAACCCCAGGCCGCAGCGGGCCCATCTACTCGCCTCACATGCGCTGCTCAAGCCTGACGATGCCCGAGCAGACGACCGAACTGACTCACATCATCGTGCCGAAGGACGGCCGTGAGCTTTCGGCCGGTCCTGAGTTCAACGAGCTCAAGCCTTACCAACGGTGCCCGGGCGAATAGTCGTGCTCTCGAGCACGCGCTAATCCCGTTGAAACATGGTACGATGCTGGCACCGTTTCCTCTGACTGCACACCGCGGAAATGCAGCAAAGATGGCCGCCACCACGGCATCGTTGGCAACCGCAGGTCCTTCGCCTTCTCATGCCAGTCTCGGTGGGCTCGACGGAGTCAACTTTTTCATTGCCGGTATTTCGGCTGGGTTTGGGCCTTATGTGGCCGCTTATCTGGCCGACCAGAAATGGACGCCGGACAATATCGGCTTGGTCCTGACCGCGAGCGGTCTCGCTGGGTTGCTCAGTCAGGTCCCGGGCGGCGAATTGTTGGATATCGTCCGCTCGAAGCGAGCGCTCGTCGTGATGGGCGCCGCCATGGTGGCCATCAGCGCCATCATCATTGCGTTTGAGCCGAGCTTTCCGCTCGTTTTCACCGCCCTGGTGCTGCAAGGAATGACGGGCGGGTTTCTCGGGCCGGCGATCGCTGCGATTAGCCTCGGCCTCGTCGGGCATGCGGCCTTGCCGCAACGGCTCGGGCGCAATCAACGCTTCGCCTCGACAGGAAGCTTGGTCGCGGCCGCGCTTATGGGCCTGGTCGGATATGTCCTGTCATATCAAGCGATATTTTTGACGGTCGTCGCACTCACCCCTGCGCTGTTCGTCGCTCTCGCTCGCATCCGCGCAAACGAAATCCACTTCGGCCGCGCCTGCGGCGCGCCGCATCACCACACGCCCAGTCAACCCGCGCGAGCAAGCCGCCGAACCCTCTGGAAGAGCTCCGGGTTGCTCACGTTCGCCATCTGCCTGTTCCTGTTTCAATTCGCCAATGCGTCCGTGCTGCCGCTCGTCGTAGAGGCTCTCGTTTACCAGGGAGCGGAGCGCTCCTCGCTTATGGTCTCGGCATTGATCATCCTGCCGCAGATCATCGTTGCGGTTATGGCTCCTTGGATCGGACGGCAGGCGAAAAGCTGGGGCCGCCGGCCGCTTCTCCTCATCGGGTTCGGTGCTTTGCCGATCCGCACACTGCTGTTCGCTTCGGTCACCGATCCGTCGCTGGTTCTTTGCTTTCAGGTGCTCGACGGCATCAGCGGAGCGGTGCTGGGCGTGCTGACGGCACTCGTCATTGCCGACCTCGCGAGCGGCAGCGGTCGCTTCAACTTGGCCCAAGGCATCGTCGGAACGGCGTCCGGAATCGGCGCTTCGCTGAGCACCTCGCTGTTCGGTCTGATAGCGGTGAGTTTTGGTCGCACCACGGTGTTTCTGAGCATTGCGTCGGTGGCGCTGCTCGCAATCTTGATCCTTTGGTTCTTTATGCCTGAAACAAGGCCAGCGACCGAGCAATAAACGTCAATTCATGGACGATCGAATGCAGTAATAATAGCCGACATCAATCGAGAGCAGGGTTCGCAGGCTCCGACGCCGCGCTTTCCTAAGGGAATGACAGTACAGCCTTACGATATACACGTCGCGCGTACGAGGACGCACCATGGCATTCAAAGTTCAGGTTGGTCCGCCCCAGATCGCGATCCACGAGGGTCAAACGGTGCTCGTCAGCGAGCCGGACGGGCAGATCACCTGGCCGAGCGAGAAGGGCCTCTATTTTCTCGACACGCGGATTGTCAGCAACTGGGCGATCTACGCAAATGGCGAAGCGTGGGAGCTGCTGAACGGCGGCCCCATCAATTATCATGCCGCACGCATCTTCCTCACCAACAAGCCCTTTCTCACCGAAGACGGCACAATCGCGCCGCGCACGATCGGGCTGACGATCAGCCGTTCCATCACCGGCGGCCTGCATGAAGATCTCGACATCACCAACAACAGCATGAAGCCGGTGCGGTTTCAGCTCGAAGTCTCGCCGCGATCCGATTTTGCCGACATATTCGAGGTCAAGTCGGGCCACATCGCGCGCCGCGGCCAGATCACGACGGAATGGTCGCAGCGACGGCAGCGGCTGCGCACCGCCTATTCGAACCGAGATTTTCACCGCTCGGTAACAATCACCGTATCGCGCGCAACGAGCAAGGCTGTTTTTGCCAATGGGCGGCTGAGCTTCGAAGTCGCGCTTCAGCCGCGGGAGGCGTGGCACGCCTGTTTGCTATACATGCTGGAAGACGGCGAGCAGCGCTTTCACGCACCGCACGACTGCGTCGGGGAAAGTCGCAAGTCCCGCTATTCCCTGACGACGACGGAATGGCTGAAGACGGTGGTCAAGATCGAGACGAGCAACGAGGAATTCTATCGTCTCTTTCGCCAAGCGCTGGAGGACATGGCCGCGCTGCGTCTGCCGATCAGGGGCACGGGCCATACGGTCTTCTTGCCCGCCGCGGGACTGCCGTGGTTTGTCGCTCCATTCGGCCGCGATAGCCTGATCGTTTCGCTACAGAATATACTGGTCTATCCGGAATTCGCCCGCGGAGCGCTCGAGATTCTGGGTTCGCTGCAAGCCAAGGGCGATGATCCGTACCGCGATGCCGAACCGGGGAAGATCCTCCACGAATTACGGTGCGGCGAGCTTGCGCACTTCAAGCTCATCCCGCACACCCCCTATTATGGAACCGCGGACGCGACGCCCCTCTACCTGATCACCCTGCACGCCGCGTGGCGCGCGACTGGCGACAAAGGACTGCTGGAACAGCACCTGCCGACGGCGGAAGGCTGCCTCGCGTGGATCGACAAATACGGCGACCGCGATGGCGACGGATTTCAGGAGTATCAGACGCGCTCTTCGGCCGGCTATGAAAACATGGGTTGGAAAGATTCCGGCGACGCGGTCATGTATCCCGATGGCTCGCTCGTGAAGGGACCCAAGGCGCTCTGTGAGCTTCAGGGCTACGTTTACAGCGCTTGGGTCCGCATGGCCGAGGCGTTCGATGCGCTGGGCAAAGCGGAGCGTGCGAAGGAGTTGCGTGCGAAGGCTGCTGCCCTGTTCGAGCGGTTCAACGAAGCCTTCTGGGATGAGGAATTGGGGTTCTATGTCTATGCGCTCGACGGTAACAAGAACAAGGTTTTGACCGTCGCCTCCAATGCCGGGCATTGCTTATGGTGCGGCATCGTGCCCCGCGCGCGTGCAAGGAGGGTGGTCGAGCGCCTGATGGCACCCGACATGTGGACGGGTTGGGGTATTCGCACGCTCTCCTCCGATCATCGGGCATTCAATCCATACAATTACCAGACCGGCTCGGTATGGCCGCACGACAACGCGATCATTGCCATGGGCTTCAAAGCCTACGGCTTTGGCGCGGAGGCGGCGCGGGTCGCCCACGACGTGAGCGTGGCGGCGAGCCATTTCCTGCTCAATCAGCTGCCGGAGCTTTACACCGCGGCCGAACGCACCGAGAGCAATTTCCCAGTTCAATATATCGGCGCAAACGTGCCGCAAGCGTGGGCGGCTGGCTCCGTCTTCATGCTGACCCAGGCGCTATTGGGATTTCAACCGGATGCGCCGCGCAACAAGCTCTATGTCGATCCGTCGCTTCCGTACTGGCTGCCGGATTTGACGGTGCGCGATCTTCGCATCGGAAAGCACAGACTTGACATCCGCTTCTGGACCGAAGGCGATGCGACGGCATTTGAAGTCATCAAAGGAGACCCCAAGCTCGTCGAACGGTGCGACATAGCATCCAAGGCCGCGCAGCTGCTTCCGATTTTACAGTAGCCGCTAAGCGAAGCCGCAGCCGACCGCGGTGGTTGGAAAGATGGTTCAGGAGAGCCGACATGGACCGAGAAGGGAGCGCTCCGTCATGATCCCAGTCAGCCCTCTCGACCCCTCATTGGTCGCCGAAGGGACGACGGCCAGCTCGCATCGATGCCCCATCGAAGCAGCAGCCGATCTACAGAGAGGCGGCCAGGCCCGCCGAGGACCAGCGCCATCAAGCCAGCAAGATAGAGAAGGTCGGTCTCGTATCCTGGCTGCCCGAAGTGAGCGCCGGCTCCATCGACCGATAATAGTTTGATCGAACTGAACCCGTTCGGGAGATGAACAGTGAAAATGGCCACCAAAAGCACGACGGCCATAGGAATGCTCGCGAGCGTCACTAATGCACCTAGCAAGATTAACAACCCGCCCAAAAGCTCAACCGCGATCGTCGCCCACGCCAGAAAGGAGGGGAACGGCATCCCAAGGGCGTGGAGGATATTCGTGAAAGATTCAGGGCCATGGGCGAGCTTGGCGTAGCCGTGCTCAATGAAACCGTAGCCCACGATCAGGCGCAGCGGGATTGCATACCATTCCGTCCAATGATTGGGCGCCAGGTGCTCAAGCTGACGACTTGGTATTTTCAATGGGCTGGTTCCTCACAGAGCTTTTCGCGGGAGACTGGCCGCGGGGCCATTGCGAGATAAGCGAGGAGCGCCCGGACTTTACGCGAGGGCGGCAGGGGCAGCTCGACCCCGTTCTGAATGACCTGCAACGGTCCCAGTAAGAGCACGCGGTCCGCCGACTGGCTCGCCATTTCCATGATCGCTCCAACGCTCGTTTCAACCACGGCGGCGTATAGCCACCGAGCAAGGAGAATCAATCGATAGATATCGCCGGGCTGCGTCTGAAAGGCTTTGGCAATATTGCCGCGCTTGGCGCGGTTTTGCGCTCACCGCGAATTCGCGCGGACATCGGCGTTCGAGTCAAGGGGACCGTGCCTCCTTGAATTTCGCGTTGCCTAAGTGCTTCATGGCGATGTCCCAGACGATGAATAACAAGCTGGTGACGTCGGCGGCTGCCACAGGAGAAGCGGACATGATCTCTGCGGCATTTCCGTACCAAAAGCAGCGGCGGCGGGTCCTCGGCAGCGATATGGCGTACGTGGAAGTGGGAGAGGGCGACCCCATCGTGCTGCTGCACGGCAATCCCACCTCGTCGTACCTCTGGCGCAACGTGTTGCCGCACCTGCAGCCACGAGGCCGCTGCATCGCCCCCGACCTGATCGGCATGGGCGACTCCGACAAGCTGCCCGACAGTGGCCCCGACTCGTATCGTTTCGTCGAGCACCGCCGCTATCTCGACGCCCTGCTCGAAGCCCTGGATGTGCACGAGCGGGTCACCTTCGTCATCCATGACTGGGGTTCGGCCCTCGGCTTCGACTGGGCCAATCGCCACCGCGAGGCTGTGAAGGGAATCGCGTTCATGGAGGCGATCGTGGCGCCGCAGGGCCGGGACCACTGGGACAAGATGGGAATGCGTCCAGCCTTGGAGGCGCTGCGTTCCGAGGCCGGCGAGGCGATGGTCCTGCAGAACAACTATTTCATTGAAGAGATCCTGCCGAACGCCATCCTGCGTAAGCTCTCCGACGAGGAGATGGCGGAGTATCGACGGCCGTTCGCCGAGCCTGGCGAGGGGCGACGGCCGACGCTGACGTGGCCCCGGCAAATACCCGTCGAGGGCGAGCCCGCCGATGTGCATGCGATCGCGACTGAATACGCGGACTGGCTGGGGACGAGCAACGTGCCCAAGCTGTTCCTGAAGGCTGAGCCAGGTGCGATCCTCGCCAATGATACGCTGGTCAACCTCGTCCGCGGGTGGCCAGCGCTGACCGAGAAGACGGTGGCGGGGATCCATTTCGTTCAGGAAGATTCGCCGGACGAGATCGGGCGGGCCATCGCCGGCTGGATGGGGACGTTGGGCTGACGGGGGCCATGTAGGGCCACGATGGCGTGGCGTCAGCTGGCTCGGCGATCTCGGCGTAGGGTGGACAAATGACTAAGATCGATTACCGGCGAATAGCCGTCGACAGCATCGAAATTTTCTACAGGGAGGGCGGTCGCTCGAACGCTCCTGCACTCCTTCTGCTGCACGGCTTTCCAACCGCAAGCCACATGTTCCGCGATCTCATTCCGCAGCTCGCCGACCGATTTCATGTGATTGCGCCCGATCTGCCCGGATTTGGCCAATCGGACATGCCGGAACGGACCAAGTTCAGCTACACCTTCGACAACATCGCGGGGGCTATTGACCGCTTCACTGAACTGATCGGACTTGACCGCTTCGCTATCTATGTCTTCGACTATGGCGCGCCGACTGGTTTCCGCCTCGCGATGAGGCACCCCGAGCGCATCACCGCCATCATCTCGCAGAATGGCAATGCGTATGTCGAGGGCCTCAGCGACGGCTGGAAGCCGATCCGCGCATACTGGCAGGACCCGTCCGAAGCAAACCGCACAGCCCTCCGCGCCTTTCTTTCGCCCGAGACAACGGTCTGGCAATACACTCACGGCGTCGCCGACACGTCCTCGGTTTCTCCGGACGGGTATTCCCTCGACAACTTCTATCTCGCACGACCTGGCGCTGATGAAGTGCAGCTCGACCTCTTCGGCGACTACAAGAGCAACGTCGCGCTGTATCCCGAATTCCAGGCCTATTTTCGCAAGCACAAGCCGCCGTTTCTGGCAGCTTGGGGCAAGAACGACCCGTTTTTCCTGCCGCTGGGCGCCGAGGCGTTCAAGCGTGACATTCCAGACGCTGACGTGCGCTTCTTCGACACCGGCCACTTCGCCCTCGAGACGCACTGTGACGAGATCGCTGCGGCAATCCGCAATTTCCTGTCGCGCTCCACAGTCGGCACCCTAATCCCTTCAGCTGGCCAAAGGTCTTGAGAACGATGAAGTGCCGTAGCGCCAACGCGAGGGGGTCCGCATGAACACCGTGGTCTCAGTCAATGTTGGGCTGCCAAAGCGCTTTGCTCGGGAGAGGCGGCGCCTCATTCCCGAAGGGAATAATCGATAATCCGGCACGACTGCTACTCCGCTACGTCCCGAATTCTTACGTGTTTGCTCCAAGAGCCAACGGAGGATACGCCGGTGCGTGCAATTGCAGCGAGTTATGCCCTTGTCGCAGTAACCCTCCTGTGGAGTGCTGCCGCGCCGCAGAACAATGCGGATCAACGGCCACCAGCTTCCAGCGGCGGTGCGCAGACCACGGGCCAACCGGGCCGCAGCGCCCGGGAGGCGCCGATTGGTCATCGGCAACCGAGGGCGAAAGACGTGCCGTCCTGGATCGAGGAAAACCTTGGAACAAGGTCCCTCGAAGACGAGACCATCGACAGGAAGCTGCGCATCTGCCGCGATTGCTGACGTTTGTCTGCGCTCATCGTAACTGCTGATTGGGGCACCGCGTTCTTGAATGGCCGCCGCAGCGATCCCAGTCCCACGCTGAGAGCAATTACTACCAAACTGCCGCAAGATCGGAGAAGCGCAACATCTTCTCGAACGTAAAAGATAGCGACTAAGCGCAATCGAACATGGTCACCCTCATGCCTCAACCGGAACGATTTGACATCCTGGTCCTCGGGAGCGGAAAGAGCGGGAAGTTGTTGGCTTGGCACATGGCGCAATCAGGCCGGCGGACGGCCGTGGTCGAGCGTCAGTGGATCGGCGGCTCCTGTCCCAACATCGCCTGTCTCCCCAGCAAAAACGAAATTTGGAGCGCAAGGGTCGCGCATTTGGCGCGCGAGGGCGCGCGCTTCGGCGTCGTAACCGGCAACGTCACCACCGATATGGTCTGCAGAATTACAAGACGACCGGCGCCGAACTGATCATGGGGACCGGTCGCTTCGCGGCGCCGAAAACGCTGGAGGTGCAACTCAATGATGGCGGGACGCGTCTTCTGTCCGGCGATCGCGTTTTTCTCAACCTAGGATCCCGCGCAGCAATCCCGCCTATTCCCGGTCTCGAAGCTTCCCGGCCTCTCACCCATATTGAGGCGCTCGAGCTCGATTACCTGCCCGTACACCTGATCGTTATCGGAGGCGGCTATGTCGGCCTCGAAATGGCGCAGGCTTACCGTCGCTTCGGCAGCCGTGTGACCATCATCGAGACGGGGCCTCAGCTGATGGGCCGAGAGGATCTCGACGTCGCAAACGAGGTGCAGCGGATCCTCAGCGGGGAAGGGATACAGTTTTTGCTACAGGCCCAGGTCCTCGACGTTCACGGGCAGTCTGGGAAGGAAGCGTGGGTTACGGTACGCACGCCCTCCGGCGAGCAGGAGCTCGAGGGCAGCGACATTCTGGTCGCGGCGGGGCGCATTCCAAACACCGGCGTCGAGCTGGATGCCCGCGGATATATTCGCGTCAACGAGCGGCTGGAGACTACCGCGCCCGGCGTCTGGGCGATGGGGGACTGTGCGGGCAGCCCGCAGTTCACGCACGTCGCCGGCGATGACTTTCGCATTGTCAGTGACAACCTGGCCGGCGGAAATCGCAGCACGCGCGATCGGCTCGTGCCCTACTGCATGTTCACCGACCCGCCCCTCGCGCATGTGGGACTGAGCGAACGCGACGCGCAGCGCGACGGCATCGCGGTGCGGGTGGCGAAACTACCCATGGCCGCCGTATTGCGCACGGAGGCAACGGACGAAACGCAAGGCTTCATGAAGGCCCTCGTCGGTAGTGATGATGACCTCATTCGCGGCTTCACGATGATCGGCGCCGAGGCAGGCGAGGTCATGGCGGCGGTGCAAACCGCGATACTGGCAAAGCTGCCGTATCAGAGATTGCGCGACGCCATTCTCGCGCACCCGACCATGGCCGAAGGGCTGGGCTCGCTGTTTGAAAACGTCCCGTCTCGATCTGCTGCAACCGAGCCGCGCCAACCGCTAGCCGCGACTGCGTAGCCCGCCCTGCAAGATCAGGCGAGGGATCATACTGGCTGATGATTGGAGAAAAGGATGGCTGTTAGTGAAGCTGACGTGCGTCAAGTCTTTCGAGGACTGGAGAACGGCAATCGAGGCAAGTTCTTCGACCATGTCGCCGATAATGTCGATTGGATGGTTCAAAGGACGGCGTTCGGTTCGACACTCGCTACTGCTGGGTTGTCCATTTCGCGGGAGAGATCATCGATCAGGTTCGAGCCTATCTGGACTCTGCAATGGTCGCGCGCCTTTTTGACGAGAATCGAAATCTCATCCAATCGTCGACGAGATCGCATAATGGCAAAGTTCTCGGTGTTCGCCGCGGAGAAGGCATCGAAAGCCGCGAACCCGAGTCTCAAAGCGGCGAGCGCCTCTCAAACTCAAGCTTATGAGATCGGGGTGCGTATCAGGGCGCGTGAGGTTCTTTAGCTTTGTAATACAACTGGGAGTCAATCATGAACGCCCTCGAAAGCATGTTGATCAGGTTCGGGCTGCTCAAAGATGATCTTGACTATCACCTGCTTCGCGCATCGATGGTCATCATCTTCTTGGCCTTTGGCTATCAGAAATGGTGGGAGTACGAGGCACAGGTGCTGATCCCGTACATCAGTAACGGCCCTCTCATTTTCTGGCTGTATCCTGTGTTCGGCATCCGCGGCGCGAGTTGGTTCTTAGGGGTTTCGGAATGGCTGTTCGGTGCCCTCTTGTTCCTGGGGTTCTGGAACAAAAAATTGGGAATTCTTGGAGCCCTTGGCTCGTGCGCGACATTCGTAGGGACCGTCACCATCATCCCGTTCATGCCGAACGGCTGGGATCCGGCTGCCGGGTTTCCGGCAATGGGCACGAAAAACCGCTGATACGAGAACTGCAGCCGCTAGCGTCGCTGGTGCATCGCTCACTGCGCCAAACCAGTAACCAAATCCTGGGTAGGCACCACTTCGATTTGCCAGTGGTTTACGGCCGCTTGCCAGGGCTAAGGGCGCCCCATGGACCGCTTGGCCGCGATGGAAACGTTTGTGCGGGTGGTCGATGCCGGCTCGTTCTCCGGCGCGGCCAACCAGTTGCCCTGGCGGCGCTCCTGACGCCCTTATCGGGGAAGACCCAGAACTTGTCGGAGGCTATAACATCCACGGCCGCGCAGCTGCTTCTACGGTGGCGGTCAAGCGAGGCCGTAGCCGAGCGCCTCGACTAAAAAAATTGTCACGGAGAGCTGACATGGAACGAGAAGGTAGCGGTCCGTCATCTCTTCTCAACGGCGCTACACCTGGCAACGGGAGCAGACCGAGAGATGCCGCAGACGCCGCGGCGACGATCGGAAAGAGCTTTCCCGGCCGCCGGCCTGCCCCTGCGACCATGGTGATTTTCGGCGCCGCCGGCGATCTGACCAAACGCCTCGTCGTGCCGGCGCTCTACAATCTCGTCAGGGGCGGCAAGCTTCCCGAAGGCTTCGCCATGATCGGCATCGATCGTAACGATGAGACGACCGAGGCGTGGCGCAGCAACCTGACGAACATGATTCAAGCCTTCGCTCGCGCCGGCGGCGGCGAGCGGCAGGCGCTCGACGAGCAGGCCTGGTCGTCGCTCGTCAATCGCATGCATTATATGCGCGGGGACTTCACGCAGGCTGAGACTTACGGTCGGCTCGAGAAGCTGCTGAACGAGCAATGCGGGCGGCAGGGCGGTACGGGCCACGTCCTGTTCTATCTGGCGGTCGCCGACCGGTTCTTCGGCCCGGTGATCGAGCAACTCGGCCGCGCCGGACTCGCCCGGCAGTCCGAGACAGCATGGCGGCGGGTGATCATCGAAAAACCCTTCGGCCACGACTTTGCATCGGCCGAGGCTCTCAACGCGCAGATCCTCAAAGTCTTGTCCGAGGACCAGATCTACCGCATCGATCATTTCCTCGGCAAAGAAACCGTCCAGAACATTTTGGTGCTGCGCTTCGCCAACGGCATCTTCGAGCCGCTGTGGAACCGCGATCATATCGACCACGTTCAGATTACGGCCGCCGAGACCGTCGGCGTCGAGGCCCGCGGCCGCTTCTACGAAAAGACCGGCGCGCTACGCGACATGGTACCGAACCATCTGTTCCAACTCCTTGCCATGATCGCCATGGAGCCGCCGATCTCATTCGATGCGGATGCCGTGCGCGCGAAGAAGACGGAGCTGTTCCAGGCGCTTCATCCGATCTCGCCGGAGAATGCGGTGCGCGGCCAGTACGCCGCCGGCGTTGTGCTCGGCAAGAGCGTTGGCGATTACCGGCGCGAGGCGGACGTCGCACCGGATTCGGGAACGGAAACCTATGTTGCGCTCAAGCTCGGCATCGACAACTGGCGCTGGGCCGGTGTGCCGTTCTATCTGCGCACCGGCAAGTACCTTTCCGCCCGAACCACGGAAGTTGCGGTGCAATTTCGTCAAGCGCCCTATGCACTTTTTCGCGATACCCCGGTCGAGCGACTGCCCCCAAATATCTTGATGCTCCGCATCCAGCCGGATGAGGGGCTGTCGCTCAGTTTCAGCGCCAAGCGTCCCGGCGCCGATATCGAGATCGACGGGGTCCAAATGGACTTCGCCTATCGGGACTATTTCGCGCCGCTGGCCTCGGTCGGCTACGAAACGCTGATCTATGATTGCCTGATCGGGGACGCCACGCTGTTCCAGCGCGCCGACGCGGTCGAGGCGGGCTGGCGCGCCGTTCAGGGACTGATCGATGCCTGGGCCAAGACCCCTGCCGAGGATTTTCCCAATTATGCCGCCGGCAGCGCCGGGCCCGCCGCTGCCGATCGCCTGCTCGCGCGCGATGGGCGCGCATGGTTGCCGATCAGGGCCGATCATCGCCACACGGGGCGCAGCCCATGATCGGCGCGCCGTCCTCCTCTCTCCGTTCATCCCCGCGCAAGCGGGGATCCAGGGCCACAGCCTCCGGCCCCTGGGTTCCCGCTTGCGCGGGAACGAACGGAGAGAGAAGCGGTGCATCCCGTTCCATATGTCCCACGATCTTCCTTGCGGCGCATCGCGCTGCCGCGCAAGCAGTCGAAACGGGTTTTAACGAACGCGGGGGCGCGACGGAGGTAACAGCATGAAGGCCACTCGCATCCTGCACGACCTGGGCCAGAGCCTCTGGCTCGACAACATCACGCGCAACTTGTTGAAAACGGGCGTGCTCCGCCGCTACATCGACGAGCTCTCGGTGACGGGGCTGACCTCGAACCCGACGATCTTCGACCACGCCATCAAGAACAGCAGCGACTACGATAGCGCAATCAAGAGCAAGCTCGCGCAGGGCAAGTCGGGGGAGAAGCTGTTCTTCGAGCTCGCGCTTGAGGATATCAGAGAGGCAGCGGACCTCTTTTGGCCGGTTCATGACCGAACCTGCGGCGTGGACGGCTGGGTTTCGCTGGAAGTCTCGCCTTTGCTGGCGCACGACACCAAATCGACCATTGCCGAGGCCAAGGACCTGCACGCGCAGGCGCGGCGCCCCAATATCTTCATCAAGATTCCCGGCACGCCCGAGGGCCTGCCCGCCATCGAAGAGGCGATCTTCGCGGGTGTGCCGATCAACGTCACCCTATTGTTCTCCGACGACCAGTATGTGGCGGCCGCGAACGCCTTCATGCGCGGCATCGAGCGGCGCATCGAAGCGGGTCTGCAGCCCGACGTCGCATCGGTGGCATCGCTCTTCATCAGCCGTTGGGACGTCGCGGTGACCGGGAAGGTGCCGGCGGAGCTCAACAATCGGCTCGGCATCGCCGTCGCCAAGCGGACCTACAAGGCCTATCGCGACTTGTTGACTTCTCCGCGATGGATGCGCGCCTACAATGCCGGCGCACGCCCGCAACGCTTGCTGTGGGCCAGCACCGGGACCAAGGATCCGAAGGCGTCCGATGTGCTCTACATCAAGAGTTTAGCCGCGCCATTCACGGTCAACACCATGCCCGAGGGTACGCTGAAGGCGCTTGCCGACCACGGCGAGGTCGGCGCGACGCTAGGCGCGGACGGCGGCAACACGGAAGAGGAGCTGGCGCGGTTCGCGAAGGCGAAGATCGATGTCGATGCGCTGTCGCGGCAGCTGCAAGACGAAGGGGCAACTTCCTTCGTCAAATCCTGGAAGGACCTGATGGACGTGATCGGCTCCAAATCCGCCGTCCTCGAACGAGCGAGCTAGCGCGATGAAAAGGCCCGCCGCCCGGAAACGCAAGAGCCGGCAGCCCCGAGCGCGCGCCGCAAAGGCGTCGCCACGAAGAAAAGTGTTGGTCATCGACGTGGGCGGGACCGCGGTCAAGATCCTTGCCACCGGGCAAACCGAGCACCGCTCGTTTGCGTCCGGGCCGACGATGACCCCGCGTCAAATGGTATCCGCAGTGAAGAAGCTCGCCCGGGATTGGGACTATGACGCGGTATCGATCGGCTATCCCGGCCCGGTCGTCCACGGCCAACCGATCGCCGAACCGCACAATCTCGGACGCGGTTGGGTCGGGTTCGATTTCGCAGCTGCATTCGGCCGCCCGGTGAAGCTCGTCAACGATGCAGCCATGCAAGCGCTGGGCAGCTACAACGGCGGCAAGATGCTCTTTCTCGGCCTCGGAACCGGATTTGGATCGGCGATGGTCGTGAACGGCATCGTCGAGCCCATGGAGCTCGGTCACCTTCCTTACAAGAAGAGTATCTACGAGGACTACGTGGGCCGGCGCGGACTGGAGCGGTACGGAAAGAAGAAGTGGCGCCGCCAGGTTGCCGATGTCGTGGCGCGTTTCATTGCCGCGCTCGAACCCGATGATACCGTCATCGGTGGAGGCAACGTCAAAAAGCTCAACTCGCTGCCGCCCGGTTCTCGCGCCGGCGACAACGACAATGCCTTCGCCGGCGGATTCCGGCTGTGGGAGCGCGCTCAACCGCACGCCGGCATGCCTTCGAGACCATGGACTTGAGCGATCGCAGAGGATGCCGAAATGGCTGCACGATCGGAGATATCTCGCACGCAATCGACGGGGAAAGATGCGGCATGGCGGGCGCTCCAAGGTCATTACGAGACCATGCGCAGCCGCCATCTGCGCGACTTGTTCGCGCATGATCCCAAGCGCGGCGAGCGGATGACGGTCGAGGCCGCCGGCATCTTTCTCGATTATTCGAAAAATCGCATCGACGACGAGACGCTGAGGCTGCTCCTCGCGCTCGCCGAGCAATCCGCCCTGCGCGAGCGCATCGACGCCATGTTCCGCGGCGAGAAGATCAACATCACGGAAAATCGCGCGGTCCTGCACGTTGCCCTGCGCGCGCCGAAGGGCGCGTCCATCGTGGTCGACGGCAAGAACGTCGTGCCGGAGGTCCATGCCGTGGTCGACAAGATGGCCGCCTTCGCCGATCGCATCCGCGGCGGCGAATGGAAGGGTCACACCGGAAAACGCATTCGCAACGTCATCAATATCGGTATCGGCGGCTCCGACCTGGGGCCGACGATGGCTTACGAGGCGCTCAAGTCCTACAGCGACCGCGCCATGACGTTCCGCTTCGTGTCCAACGTCGACGGCACCGATTTCGTCGAGGCGACGAGAGACCTCGACCCGGCAGAGACAATGTTCATCATTTCCTCGAAGACCTTCACCACGCTCGAGACAATGACCAACGCGCAAAGCGCGCGCGATTGGTCGCTGCGCGGCCTCGGCGGCGATGCCAAGGCGGTCGCCAGGCATTTCGTCGCCGTCTCAACGAACGCGGAACAAGTCGCAGCATTCGGCATCGATACCGCCAACATGTTCGAGTTCTGGGACTGGGTCGGTGGCCGTTACTCGATGGATTCCGCGATCGGGCTTTCGACCATGCTTGCGATCGGGGGGGATCACTTCCGCTCCATGCTCGAGGGCTTCCACGCGATGGACGAACATTTCCGTACCGCGCCATTCGCGCACAATCTGCCGGTGCTCATGGGGCTGCTCGGCGTCTGGTACAACGACTTCTTCGGCGCGCAGACGGTCGCCGTTTTGCCCTACGAGCAGTATCTCAAGCGCTTCCCCGCCTATCTCCAGCAGCTGACCATGGAGAGCAACGGCAAGCACGTGACGCTGTCGGGAACGCCAGCCGAGCATCAGACAGGTCCCATCTACTGGGGCGAGCCGGGTACCAACGGCCAGCACTCGTTCTACCAGCTGATCCACCAGGGCACGCGATTCATTCCGTGCGACTTCATCGCCTTCACTCACCCGCTCAACGCGCTGGGACGCCACCACGATCTGCTGCTGGCCAACGTCTTTGCGCAGACGCAGGCGCTTGCGTTCGGCAAAACGCACGAGCAGGTCAAGGCCGAAGGCACGCCGGATTGGCTCGTCCCGCACCGCGTCTGCGAGGGAAACCGGCCGTCGAACACCATCCTGATGGACCGTTTGACTCCGGCGGCGCTCGGAAAGCTCGTTGCGCTGTACGAACACAGCGTCTTCACCCAGGGAACGATCTGGAACATCGACTCGTTCGATCAGTGGGGCGTCGAGCTCGGCAAAGTTCTGGCACAGCGCATCATCCCAGAGCTCGAGAGCAAGAGCGAGCCCAAGCTCGGCCATGACAGCTCGACCAACAATCTGATCCGCCGCTACCGCAGGCTCAAGGGCGCAACGTGACGACCGGCGCGGCCAAGCTCGCTCCCTCAATTCTCGCGGCCGATTTCGCCCGCTTGGGCGATCAGGTGGCCGAGGCCGAACGCGCCGGAGCCGATCGCATCCACGTCGACGTGATGGACGGACATTTCGTGCCAAATCTGTCCATGGGCGCCGTGGTCGTCAAATCGCTACGGCGCGTGACGCGACTGCCGCTGGAAGTGCACCTGATGATCTTTAATCCGGATTTTTTTCTCGATGAGTTCGCGCAGGCCGGGGCCGATTCATTCTTGGTGCATTGGGAGGGCAACACCGACCTGTCACGCACCGTGCAACGGATCAAGGCACTGGGAAAAGGCGCCGGTGTCGCCATCAATCCGGCAACGCCTGCGAGCGTGCTCGAGGACATCATGCCGGACCTCGACCAAGTGCTGGTCATGACCGTGAACCCGGGTTTCGGACATCAACATTTCCTCCCGACGACGCTCCCGAAGATTTCTCGTGCGCGCGAGATGATCGAACGCATCAGGCCTCCCTGCAGCCTCGAGGTGGATGGAGGGATCGACGCGACTTCGGCGCCGCGGGCGGTCGCCGCGGGCGCCGATGTGCTGGTGGCGGGATCGGCGATTTTCAACGACAGCGAAGGCATCGCCGCCGCCATGGCGCGGCTGCGGGATGCGGTTCAATGCTAATGAGGAATTCGGCGAAATGGGATCGTCGCGAGCGACGAACTCGGTTCTACCCTCCCCCTTGTGGGGAGGGTCGGCGCGAAGCGCCGGGGTGGGGGTCGTGCGATGATCCGCTGACGGACCCCCACCCCCAGCCCCTCCCCACAAGGGGGAGGGGAGCAGACTGAGTGCGCCGCGTGATCATGCATCCAGCACAAGTGAAAATGCGTTAGTGGAGAAACAAGTCATGCAGCTCGCGATGATCGGATTGGGCCGGATGGGCGCGAATATGGTGCGGCGATTGATCAAGGGCGGCCACGAATGTGTGGTCTTCGACATGTCGCTGAAGGCGGTCGCCGATCTGGCGCGGGAGAAGGCGGTCGGCGCCGCCTCGCTTGCGGACCTCGTGGCTAAGCTCAAGAAGCCGCGCGCGGTCTGGCTGATGGTGCCAGCGGCGGTCGTGGACAAGAGCATTGCGGACCTCGTGCCCCATCTCGAGCGCGGCGACATCCTCATCGACGGCGGCAATTCTTATTATGTCGACGACATCCGCCGCGCCCAGGAACTCGCGTCGAAAGGGATCAACTACGTGGATGTCGGGACCAGCGGCGGCGTGTGGGGCCTGGAGCGCGGCTACTGCATGATGATCGGCGGCCCGGAGGCGGCCGTGCGGCACCTCGATCCGATCTTCGAGACGCTCGCCCCGGGTGCGGGAAATATCCCGCGCACGCCCGGCCGCGAGAAGATCGGCGGCACCGCCGAGCTCGGTTACCTGCACTGCGGGGGAAACGGCGCCGGTCACTTCGTCAAGATGGTCCACAACGGCATCGAGTACGGCATCATGGCCGCCTATGCCGAGGGGATGAGCATTCTGCGCCACGCCAATGTGGGCGAGCAGCAGCAGGCGGTCGACGCCGAGACGACACCGCTGCGCAATCCGGAGCTTTATCGCTACGATCTCAACCTGCGCGACATTGCAGAAGTGTGGCGGCGCGGCAGCGTCATCGCCTCCTGGCTGCTCGACCTCACCGCAACCGCGCTGACCAAGGACCCCACACTCGAGACTTTTGCGGGGAGAGTCTCCGATTCCGGGGAGGGGCGCTGGACGATCAAAGCCGCAATCGACGCGGCCGTGCCCGTCCCGGTGCTGTCGACCGCGCTCTACGAACGGTTCAGCTCGCGCGGGGAAGCGCAGTTTGGCAACAAGCTGCTCTCCGCCATGCGCTACGAATTCGGCGGCCACCTGGAGAAAAGCGCGCCCTGAACGCAGACATGCATCGAGGCCGGTCGGCGTAACCGGAGAACATCGTGAAGATCGAAGTCTATCCCGATGACGAGGCCGTCGCCCGCAGGGCGGCGACGGTCATTGCGGATGCTGCGCGCGCGGCGCTGGCATCGCGCGGACGCTTCGTGATGGCGCTCAGCGGCGGCCGCACGCCCTGGCTGATGCTGCGCGCATTGGCGGCCGACGCGCTTCCCTGGAGACAGGTGCACGTGATTCAGGTCGACGAGCGGGTTGCCCCCGCAGGCGATTCCGACCGCAACCTCACGCATCTCCGCGACAGCCTGCTCGATCATACGCCGCTCGCCGCCGATCACGTCCATCCGATGCCGGTCGAAGCGGTGGACCTTGACCGCGCGGCCGAGGAATACGCCCGCACACTGCAAGAGGTGGCAGGCTCGCCGCCCGTGCTCGATCTCGTTCATCTCGGCCTCGGAGCGGATGGCCACACCGCCTCGCTGGTGCCCGGCGATCCGGTCCTCGATGTCGTCGACGCGGATGTTGCCGTGACCCGGCCCTACCAGGGCCGGCGCCGCATGACTTTGACCTTTCCCATCATCAATCGGTCGCGGCTCATCCTGTGGCTGGTGACCGGCGGCGAGAAGGCGCACACGCTCGTGCACCTGCGCGACCGCGATCCGTCCATTCCGGGCTCGCGCGTGCGCTCCGACGGCGCGCTGGTGCTTGCCGACCGCGCCGCGGCCGCCCGGCTCGGCAGCAGTGAAAAATTGGAGGCGTAGAATGAGTGTCATCGACAGTCCCGTGACGTCACCCCGACCGATGACCGACGCGCAACTCGATCAATTGTCGATCAACACGATTCGCACGCTCTCGATCGACGCCGTGCAGCAGGCCAAATCCGGACATCCCGGCACGCCGATGGCGCTTGCGCCGCTCGTCTACACGCTGTGGAACCGGGTCGTGCGCTTTGATCCGCAGGATCCGATTTGGCCCAACCGCGACCGCTTCGTGCTCTCCAACGGTCATGCTTCGATGCTGTTGTGGTCGGTGCTTCACCTCACCGGCACCCGAGCCGTGAACGCCGAATACGAACGGCTCGGGCAACCCGCGGTGTCGCTGGACGATATCCGTCACTTCCGCCAACTCGGCAGCAAGGCTCCGGGCCATCCCGAGTACCATCTGGTGTCGGGGGTCGAGACAACGACTGGGCCGCTTGGGCAGGGCGTTGCCACCAGCGTGGGCATGGCGATTGCCGAAGCATGGCTCGCCAACCGCTACAATCGGCCCGGCTTCGAGATCTTCGGCTACAATATCTATGCCGTGTGCGGCGACGGCTGCATGATGGAGGGCGTGGGTTCGGAAGCGGCGTCACTCGCCGGCCATCTCGCTCTCGATAATCTCTGCTGGATTTACGACAACAACCACATCACGATCGAAGGCAACACCCGGATCACCTTCAGCGAGGACATCGCCGCCCGCTTCTTGGGTTACGGTTGGAATGTTCTGCGCGTTGGCGACGCAAACGACATCGATCGAATCGAGCACGCGCTCGATATCTTTCAGCAGACAAAGGGCCGTCCGACCTTCATCATTCTGGACAGCCACATCGGCTATGGCTCGCCGCATAAGCAGGACACCGCCGCGGCGCACGGCGAGCCCTTAGGGGAGGAGGAGGTTCGCCTCACCAAGCGCGACTATGGCTGGCCGGAGGACGCCAAGTTCCTCGTTCCCGATGGCGTGCGCGCCCATTTCGCCGCCGGCATCGGCAAGCGCGGCGCGCAGGCTCGCGCCCGTTGGACCGAACTGTTCGCGGCCTACCGAGCGAAATATCCCGAGCTTGCGACCGAGATCGACCTGATGCAGCGGCGTGAGTTACCGGCCGGATGGGATCGCGGTCTGCCCGTCTTTGCGGCCGATCCCAAAGGCATCGCGGGGCGCGACGCGTCGGGTAAAGTGCTCAACGTGCTGGCGCAGAACATCCCCTGGTTGCTCGGCGGCTCGGCGGATCTCGGCACCTCCAACAAGACGACCCTGACCTTCGAGGGCGCCGGCGACTTCGAGCCCGGCACGCGCGGCGGCAGGAATTTGCACTTCGGCATTCGCGAGCACGCGATGGCCGCAGCGGTCAACGGGATGTCGGTATCGAAGCTGCGCGCCTTCGGGGCCACGTTCTTCATCTTCAGCGATTATGCGCGCCCTGCCATTCGGCTCTCGGCGCTGATGGAACTGCCCACGATCTGGGTATTCACCCACGACGCCATGGGCGACGGCGAGGACGGCCCGACGCACCAGCCGGTGGAGCAGCTCGCGTCGTTCCGCGCCGAACCCGGCCTGGTGGTGCTGCGGCCGGCGGACGCCAACGAGGTGGTCGAGGCTTATCGCTATATCGTGCAGCTCAAGCATAAGCCGGCGGTGCTGGCGCTGTCGCGTCAGGCGCTGCCGACATTGGACCGTAACAAGTATGCGAGCGCATCCGGGCTCGCGCGCGGCGCCTACGTGCTGGCCGATCCGCCGGGGGGAAAGCCCGACGTGATCCTCATCGCCTCGGGCAGCGAGGTCAGCCTCTGTGTGGAGGCCCACGAGGAGCTCGCCGCCGAAGGCATCCGCGCGCGCGTGGTGTCGATGCCGTCGTGGGATATTTTCGAGGATCAGCCGCGCGCGTACCGGGACAGTGTGCTGCCGCCCGAGATCACCGCGCGCGTCGCGGTGGAGCAGGCTTCCACTTTCGGCTGGGAACGCTATGTGGGCCAATCGGGCCGCATCATCGGCATGAAGACATTTGGCGCGTCGGCCCCGCTCAAGGAGCTGCAGCGCAAATACGGGTTCGAGCCGGAGCGCGTAACGGAGGTGGTGAGGGAGTTACTGGGTAGAGGGAAGACGAAGTGAAGCCCTTATGCCGATACTTCGGCGACGAGAGAATTGTGCGCGCGAAGGTAGCGCTAATTCAGGTGAGCTGGAATCAATGCGAGCAGCGAGCTCGGTCTTTACCCTCCCCCTTGTGGGGAGGGTCGGCGCGAAGCGCCGGGGTGGGGGTCGTGCGATCTTCCACTGATGGACCCCCACCCCCAACCCCTCCCCACAAGGGGGAGGGGAGCACACCGAGATTGTTGCGCGTTCGTGGACACTTATTAAGAGAACGCTGTAAGCCCGTCGGAATAGGTGCGTGATGAGCAAGAGGGCCGACATCGTCTTCCTGTTCGACGTCGACAACACGCTCATCGACAACGATCGCGTGCAGGCGCATGTGAGCGAACACCTCGAGCAGACCTACGGGAGCGCCACGCGTGATCGCTATTGGCAAATCTTTGAAGAGCTCAGGAGCGAGCTCGGATACGCCGATTACCTCGGCGCATTGGAGCGCTACCGGACGGAGGATTTGCATCGTCCAGAGGTGCTGCGGATGTCGAGTTGGCTGGTCGATTATCCCTTCGTCGATCGCCTTTATCCTCGGGCACTCGACGTGGTGACGCACGTGCAGCAGTGGGGGACCGCCGTCATCCTGTCGGACGGCGATGCGGTGTTCCAGCCGCGCAAGGTCGAACGATCCGGCTTGTGGCAGGCCTTCGACAATCGTGTTCTCATCTATATCCACAAAGAGGAAGAGCTTGACGATGTCGCACGCCTCTACCCTGCCGGTCACTATGTGATGATCGACGACAAGTTGCGCATCCTATCAGCGGTGAAGAAAATCTGGGGCAAGCGCGTGACGACGGTGTTTCCCAAACAGGGCCACTACGCGCTCGATCCCAAGGCGCTAGCCGAATATCCAGCCGCGGATATTGAGCTTGCCGAAATTGGCGATCTGCTCAAGTACGATCTGCCTACATTGCTCAAAAAGCACTAGGCGGTCTCATCGTCACTGCCGCGAGTTCCGCCACGATGCGGCCGGAGTCGGTCAAACTCCGCAGCCGCCGTCAATAAGCCTGCGGCTCTCACCCCGCCCCCGCTCATTCCGGGTGGGAATAATCGATAACCCACCGCGACCGCAATTGTTGTCAAACCGCCGCAAGATCGGCAAAGCGTAAGCCAACGTGTTCTGGAATCTAGAAGACGGCCACTGAGCCGAAACATTGGGAGCAGTGCCATGCGTGGAATCGCCGTCCCTTATGCGCTTGTTGCAGCAGTCCTCGTGTGGAACGCTGCGCTGGCGCAGGACAATCAACCACCGCCGCGGTCCAGCGGCAGTGCGCAAACGACAGGGCAAGATGATAGCTGGGGGCGAACAAGTAGCGGCAGAGAGGCGCCGACCGGTCATCGCCAACCCAGGACAAAGGATGTCCCGGCGCAGGTCGAGGACAACTTGGGTGTCAGATCTCCCGAGGACGAAGCGATCGACAGGAAGCTGCGCATCTGTCGCGATTGCTGAACGTTTACGCGGGCGCCGCTCGCCCGCAACTCTTCCATAAAGAGGGAGGGCGGCTGAGCTTCTGCCGGCCAGCCGATGCGAGATCGGCGCTCGCCACCGGCTTTGCGCACGTGAGCATATTCCAGGCAGGAATGAAGCTTATGAGATCGGCGCGCATACCAGCGCGCCCTGCCCTGCTCTAGCTTTGTAATCGCACAGCCCGTCACGTAAGTGCCAGGGCCGACCTTCAAGCGAATCCCCCGCACGAGCGACGGCAGCGAGTCATGAACGTCCTCACAAGCATATTGATCAAGCTCGGGCTTCTCGAAGAGGACCTCGACTACCATCTGCTTCGCGCATCGATGGTGATCATCTTCTTGGCTTTTGGGTATCAGAAATGGTTCGAGTACGAGGCCCAGGTGCTGATTCCGTACATCAGCAACGGCCCTCTTATCTTCTGGATGTACCCTGTTTTCGGCATTCGCGGCGCGAGTTGGTTCTTGGGCGTTTCGGAATGGCTGATCTGCGCGCTCCTGTTCCTGGGATTCTGGAACAAGAAATTGGGCATTCTCGGAGCCCTCGGCTCATGCGTCACATTCGCCTCGACCGTCACCATCATCCCATTCATGCCCAACGGCTGGGATCCGGCTGCAGGGTTTCCGGCGATGGCGGGCAATGTTCCTTTTCTGGTGAAGGACGTGGTTCTCCTCGCTGTATCGATCTATTTGCTGAAGCAGGATGTGATGCGAGTGTCGCTTTCCGCTCCCCACGCAGGTGAGACAAAATCTGCGGCCCGTGGGGTCACTGGCGCATCCGCCGCTGCGACAAATCCCTAACCAGGTCGAGCGGCAGCCGTGCTCGGCTGCCTTGGTGGGGAAACGCGAGATGGGTGAGACGAACAGAAGTGCGCTCGGTGACATCTCCAAGAAGCGGCGGGCCTTGATCATAGGCGGGTCGCTCGGCGGGCTCTTCGCGGGCAATCTGCTGCGCCAGATCGGCTGGGACGTCGACATTTTCGAGCGCTCCACTCACGATCTCGACAGTCGAGGTGGCGGCATCGTCCTTCAGCCCGAGGTGGTTGAAGTCTTTCGGCGAGCCAGCGTGGATATTCGAGCCGTCGAGCTTGGCGTGCGATCGCAGTACCGGACTGTCTTACGGCCAGATGGCTCGATCCAGTCCAAACATTTCGCCCCACAAACCCAGACGTCATGGTCGCTCATCTACACGACTTTGAAAGCAGCCTTCGGCGACCGGAACTATCACCAGGCCAAGACGCTGGTGAGGATCGATCAGGCCCCCGAGGCGGGGACGGTGACGGCGCATTTCGAGGAAGGAACAAGCGAAACAGGCGATCTTCTGGTCGGCGCCGACGGAGGAAATTCAGTCGTGCGGCAGCAGTTCCGGCCGACCATGCAGCCAACCTATGCCGGATATCTCGCATGGCGTGGCCTGATCCCAGAAGGCGAAATGCCGCCTGCCGCGCGGGAGATGCTTCACGGGGACCTCGGATTTGCCAACAACAAGGGCTCCCACATCCTCGGTTATCTCGTCCCTGGCGAGCATAACGACGTGCGTCCTGGCCACCGGCTCTACAACTGGGTTTGGTACCGTGTGACCGATGAACGTTTGCTCGGCGAGATCATGACCGATCGCAACGGTCATCCGCGCGGCTATGCGATCCCGGAAGGTTTGTTGGCCGATCGGTGGGTTGAGCATCTCCATCGCGACGCAGAGAACCTGCTTCCCCTTGTTTTTCGCGAAGTCGTCGAGGCGACCACACAGCCCTTCGCCCAGGCCATCCGCGACCTCGCGTCGGACCATATGGTCGCCGGGCGGGTCGTCATCATCGGTGACGCAGCTGCGATTCCGCGACCCCATACCGCCGCGAGCACCTCAAAGGCTGCCGCTAACGCGCTTGCATTGGCGGACGAGCTGCAGGCTTCCCCGAACGACGTTCCTGCGGCGCTCGTCCGTTGGGAGCCGCCACAAGTCGTACTCGGCAAGTATCTTCGCCAGCAGGGATCTCAAACCGGCGATTACTTGCTCTTCCATAAACCGCCAATTGTGAAGGTTGGCTGACCGCAGCAGCTTCATTCCAGGCATGGTTTACCGCCACGTTGCCAGGGCTAATATGGGCCATTCTTCGAGGGAATGGCCCATGGACCGCATGGCTGCCATGGAAGCGTTCGTGCGCGTGGTCGATGCCGGCTCGTTCTCCGGCGCGGCCAAGCAGTTGCGCCTCGGCCAACCGGCCGTTTCCAAGACGATCGCGCAGCTCGAGGAGCGACTCGGGGTGCGCCTGTTGCTGCGTTCGACCCATGGACTGACGCCAACCGAGGCGGGACGGAATTTCTACCAACGCGCAAAAAGGGCCATCGACGAAGCCGACGAAGCCGAACTCGCCGCGCGCGGCGCGGCCGCAAGCTTGTCGGGACGTCTGCGCATCTGCGCGCCCGTAACTTTTGCGCGACTCCACGTCATGCCGCGTCTTGCCCTTTTTTTGGCGGAGCACCCTGCCCTCGACGTCGATGTCCTTCTCAGCGACGCCAACAAAGATCTGATCGGCGAGGGCATCGACGTGGCGCTGCGCTTGGGCCAGCTCGCCGATTCCTCATTCACGGCACGCAGAATCGGGCAAAGCCAAAGGCGGGTGATCGGCTCGCCTGCCTATTTCGAGACGATGGGCGTTCCAAAAACGCCTGCTGATTTGGCCAAGCACCGAGCTGTTGTCTATGACCAACCCGCGGGCGGAACGGCTTGGACGTTCCGGCGGGGAACCACCGAAATGTCGGTTGTTCTCGAGGGCCGGGTTCGAGTCAGCGCAGCGGAGGGTGTTCGGGAGGGCGTATTTGCGGGACTGGGTTTCGCGATCGCCTCCGAATGGATGTTCGCGCCGGAACTGAAGTCCGGCGCGGTGAAAGTCGTACTGGACGATTGGCTGTTGCCGCCGCACGATCTATGGGCCGTTTTTCCGGGACGACAGCCCAGCACCAAGGCGCGGGT
>WNFR01000980.1_pt1 | contig 32889 bp, 39 predicted proteins | sample 5400221 | NCBI WGS metagenome assembly WNFR01 (sample SAMN13153357, study PRJNA577476) | soil metagenome | isolation source: 40 cm soil under Madrone tree | place: USA:California | collected 2016-06-14
GCGGCGCCCTACCGTGGGCTGCCTCCGAGAGATAGACCAATTCCCGGAGGTCGACCCCATTGCCGATATCCAGGAAGCCGTAGGCCCGCTTGATCGCGTCGGCCCGTTGGTAATCCTGCCGGCGCTCGGCGCGCTCGAGCAATTCCGATAGGATGCAGGCATTGTAGTAGATGATGCAGTTGACCAGCAGCCGCGAGCATTCGCTCCAGAGCTGTTGCTCTTGATCGGTTCTGACTCGCAATTTGCCGCCGTTGGCATACGCGACCGCGCGCACCAGTTTGTGATAGGACTCGCCGCGCTTGAGCGCTCGCAAGTTATCCAGCTCCCACAGCGCCTTCTTCGTTCAATTCTTTCTCGGATACGAGCTGAGCTTGGCGATGATGACGCTCTGTCGGGTCGCCTTCAGGGCCAACGAGGCTAGGATGTGCTGGATATTAACATGCTGACGGTCCACCAGCGCCGAGAATCAAACCGACCCACTACCGGGTTTTGACACAAATTGACCTTTCGCGGTTTTAGTCAAAAACACCCATTTTCCTAGGCAGCCTGTCTACGATTTAAATACAGTGCGACAACCGAAATTCAGGGTGAAATCAGTCCACGAATTAAGTGCAGTAGTCTACGATTTGAGTGCAATAGTTTACTGCTTTTAGATCGTGGATTGCCTGGGAGCGCAGTCTACGATTTAAGTACAGCGCGACATCAGCTCCGACCCGCAAATTTTTGTCCTCATTTCGGAGGGTTCAGAACATCTCAGTTTTACTGTAAAGCCCTGTAGCGCCACTGGGCTCGACAGGACTGGGCGTGCTGATCTGGGGTGTACCGCTGCCTTCGTAACAACGCACAGTAAAGGTGTGTTTACCATGATCGAAAGGCCACTCATAACGCCAGATGGTCCACGTTAGGCGCGACAATGGTGTACGTAGTGCGGCTTCCTGCCACGGGCCATCATCGACTTGCAATTCCACCTTCGAGATTCCACGCGCACCAGCATGGGCAATACCGCCGATTGGCACCAGCCGGCGGCGGTCTGCATTGATGATGGTCATATCGACCGCAACGGTGTCAATCACCGACGTGGCGGTCATACGCGCAACCTTATCCCAGCCCCGAATTACCCAAAAGCCGGGCTCCCAATGATCCGTCACCTCGATGGACTCGATCCACTTGGGCTGCTTCATCCCGTATAGGTCTGGGATATAGATCCTTAGGGGGAAGCCATGCTCCGGGAGAAGCGGTACGCCATCCCATGCATATGTAAGCATCACGCGTTCGTCGGATCGGATGGTCTCTAGCGAGACAATCTCATAAAACCCATCCGCTGCATGGATTTTGAGATGAGTCGCGCCAGCTTGCGGCCGAAGACTTGGCAGGAGTTGCTGCAGGCTCACTCCTGTCCAGCGCGTGGTACCAATGAGATCACCGCCCACCGGGTTGGAGATACACGAGAGGGTGATGAACTGATGCATCGGTTCGAAGCGCTGGAGTTCGTCAAGCGTCAGCGTAAGCGGCTTTTCAACAAGTCCATCGACCTTTAACCTCCACCGCTGCGGGTTGACGACTGGTGGAATAGTGTCGATATCGATGCGGTAGTGTCGCTCGAGCGGAGTAAACTCAGGTCGCGTGCCGGGAACCGGCTTCATCGCGGCATCGGCGTTAGGCAACGGATGCGTTGAAGACCATAGTAGGTCTTTCCCTGTTGCTCCGCTGACCCGTTTGCGCACCTCGGATAATTCGCCTACGACGGCGCCGATCACTGTGACGACCGCCGTGGCGCCGCCAAGCCGAACCAGGAAGTGACGCCGATCAATCCGTTCGGCGGTATCCCCTCTTGCAGGCTGACCAGCCGGTCTCGCATCAACAACCGTGCTGCCACCAGCCAGGAGTCGCTGATCGGCCCAGCCAAGCATCGTGCCCCATAACAAGAGAGCCCCCAAGACCCAGATCGCGCTCAACTCGGGCCCCGTGCCGGCTGTCTGACCCACCCGCTGACTGATCAACTGGAGCGGGATACCCAGGGCGATTCCCAAGGCAAGCCCCAAAATAACCGCGTATCGCCCCCGCACCGCCCGTATGATGCTGAAGAGAATCGTCCCTGCAAGAAGGCCCATGAAGAACATGCCGGCTATTGCCATGACGTGCTCCGCCGTTTTGGCGGCAGCAGCCGTCGGCCCTAAATTGAACGCACGAATCACTGTTACCATAGCATCAATGCCAGCGGCCAGAACTTGGCCCGGTAGGATGCGAGCCATCCAGTCGAAAGCGTCAAAAGGAACGAACGGCAACCCGACGACTTTCCAGGCCAAATAGAAAACCGATATCAGCGCTGCCGTCAGCATCGCAGCAACCAACCCGCCAGCTGTGAGTCCCGGTCGTTCAGAAGCTCTTTTGCTCGATTCCTTTATCAATGCCATGAAAGGGCGATTTGCCGCTTACCTTCTTAAAAGAATATACACGGTTTGAAAACCGAACACATGAACAGGCTCAGTCAGTCAGTCTCGGGAGCAGCCATTTGAGTCTGCCGCCATCATAGCGATATACAGAAAGCAGCAACGTCCTTGCGTAACGTTCATCGGAATATGAAGCCCTTCCGAAAACAGCGGAGAGCAAATGTCGTATTGATGCGCTCTACGCATGGGCTACTTTTCCAAATATCGACTTTGAGTCTCCAGTGCCAGCGCTCGATTGCCTTGTTGGGCTAACCCCCAAGTCACGAATTGATTAGCGAGTCTTGGCGTATCTGTACGGGCTTCGCAGGACGGTGTTCTTTGACAACCATTCGAAACGGAGATGGCCCTGCGGTCAGGCCGCGACGCACCGGCCGAATGGAACGGCTATCGGCCAGCGCGAGCTCAAAGCCCAACAAGATACCGCTGATCACCAATTTCATCTCAAATTGGGCAAACGCCATGCCAATGCAACGCCGAACACCCCCACCATTTAAGAATGCCGATAATCGCATTAAACCAGTCACTCAACGAGCCTCTGACTCAGGGCACTAGCGTTCTAGGGAGGTGCGTGCCGACCATATCCAACAACCATCCGCATTCTCCCCCTCGCCGCGAAGGGTTTACCCTTCTTAAAGAAGGTCAAGAGGTTCCAACGATCCGTAGTAAAAAGAAGACGGAACCGAAACCCTAACGATAAGAGAACAGGTTGGCAGTTTCGCCAACCGCACGTTCGCGCAAAGATCGACGTCTGGAACGAAGCGCAAAAACGTCGCGCACGTGAGAATTTTCGCATCCGATATGAACAGCGACGCGATGATCTGTACCAAAAGCTAAGAGCCGGTGCTCGACCTTCCCACGTCTTTACTCGCTATCCAGACGGCACTCCTAAAAACTCCTATGATCGCTGGGTTTCGATCGAAGGCCAAGAAGGCCAACGGCAATCCGGCATCCGACGGGCACGTGAACTCGCCCAACAACGAATCTCTCCTACTTCTGGCCTCTCTGGCCTAAAGGAATACGACAACGGCCACTTTCGCTCTTTAGCGGAAGCTAACACCGCTGCTTTTATCTCTCTTCCTAAGCTCCCTGACCTGCAAATCCAGTACGCTGAAACCTCTGCCGCCCCAGCGGCCAAGTCCGCCACTATCAACCGACAACTCACTCTCCGACAAGATGACTTCCACGTAGACGTCGGCGACCGGAAGTACAAGATCCAAGTTAAAGGTGCAGCCTCTTGGTTTAAACGGTTGGAATGGATAATCACCAGCCCACTCGCAACGGAAAAGCAATTCCGTCGTTACCGGTCCGACATCCTTAACCTCATTAACGAAGACGTCTTGAACCAACTCGAGCTTTCTCTGGGTTTAGACGTCCGTGAACAACTCCTCTCTTCGACTACCAGCCGTTGGTCTTGGCTGAGGGACAACGTTACCCTCGACTCGAAAGAATCCTTCCTGCGGCTCTAAAAGCGTGAGAGCAACCGTTTCCGGCGTTACCTATACACCTTTGCCGAGGCTGTCTTTCCTCGGGAGCTAGAAGTGATCGACCGTGCCGTTGAATTCTTCCTCCAAGTAAAGGAACAAGCTCCGGAAATGATCGGAGACGTCGTGGACACTTACATTGAGTGTCTGGCGTTAGCTATGGAGGAACTGGGTTATGAGAACCACATCCGAACCATCCATTCCAATTTCTACCACTGGCGTCGCAATCGTTCCCGGTTGTGGTCCCTCTTACCTCGAAGATACCAGCCCACGAAATGGAACTAATCGAATTATGAATCCACCAAACGAATACGTCGCGATGTTGCACGACCATGATAAACTCAAGATTGTCGAAAGACAATTGCACGACAAGTGCATCGAAACCGGAGAGCGGGACGATGCCGAAGTCTGGTGTTGCAAGCGCAGCAACAAGTGCGCTTGACGGCGCAGCAACTAAACCAGGATTCCGGTCCGATCGAAACGTCACCGGAGAAGCAACCGTCTCGGCAAAGTTGATTTCGCTATGCAACCAATCACAGCAAAAATTATTCACGTTCAGTCCGAAAAGCGTCCTCGCTCATCCGGGAGTTCATTTCGGTAGAAATCTCTGCTAACTACCCAGCACCGGCCAATCAAACCAGCGCAGGCCTTCTGATGTTTCGATCAGTACCGGTAACAGATCGAACGGGCCGGCCGGGTCGCGAGTCCAGCCCAGTTTGCGAAGCACTTCAGTCAACGGAACATTCAAGGGATCCCCAAGGATTGTTCCATCCGATCGCCGGTAGCCGGCATAGCCAATCAACTGCCGGTTCCAGATGCAAACCGGGCGTTGATCAGAATGCTCGGGAGCGAAGATAGTGATCATCGGAACGACTTTGCCAGTCCCGGTGGACAGTCGAACGTGCTCAATCAAAGCCGAAAAAATCTCTTCAGCTAAACGCAGAGCCCGACAGTCTCGAACCACAAGCTTCTGCCAATGAAGCCGTCCGATGCAGCGAGTACTGTTCCGCCACGCGACTTTAGCGCCGTACTCGAGTTCTTCTGCCGATTGCCAATAGGTACCGGTTCGCTCGAGTTCGTCTTCGATTTGCAACCAGCATCGGGCGCTGATCTCCGGCCGAGAATTTTCCGCACGATAAATCCGCTGCCACGCCCTAGTTTCCTCCTTTAGAAGCTCCAGACTGGCGGTCGCACCCGGCTCGCCAACTGAATAGATTCGCTCCCAATAGGTCGTTAGGATTTTCTGTTCTTGTGTATTCATATTACTATTTTTCAGCTACGGCTTCGAGTTGTACGGCCGCATTCGGCATAATCTCAGCGAGATCAATCCCGAGAGCCTGCGTGACGCCGATTCCATAGGCTGGGTCGGCACGGAGGAGGCACTCCCAATTATAGATGCCTGTATTATATGTGTAACATTATGAAATAGCTGTATCAATAAAGCACCTAATTTCTTGTTTGTCTCCGCTGCTTCGCCGACCTCCTCCACGACAGTCAGGTTGACGTCACGTCGCCTACCCACCTCTGCGCTAACAGCTCTTGGATTGCTCGCAAATCTCTAAGGATTTGTCCGCAATCCAGGTTAGATGCCTTCATATCTTGAATAGCCGCGATCGGCCCAGTAGTCCGCCGGCTCTTCTGCCGAATAAGTAATCTGCGTGATTGCCTTGATATTTTTCAGGCCGATTTTCATCGGGGCGAGCAGTCGCAAAGGAGCACCGTGCTGGACCGTTAATGGCTGGCCGTTCTGCTGGGTCGCGAGCAATGTTTGCGGATGACGAGCCGTAGGAAGATCGATCGAGACGTAATACGGATCGGGATTACCCATGCCGTCCAAGTTTACCGAGGAATCCAGGCGAGCCCACTTCGCATTGATCCCAGCGGCAACATAATTACCCTGCACGCCAGGATCACCGACTGGTGTTGTTCCGAAACTGCCAAATGCCTGGAGTTTTGGGAGTCGGGCGTCCCGCTCTGCCAGGGCGAATTTCCCGGCGCCCTCGACTTGATCACGAAGAGCGATAAGATCGGGATGACGCTGAGCGTGGCCGCCCATGATCGCCGAGCCGCTCGGGGCTTCACGATGGCCCTGTCGCCCCGAGCGTTCAGTCCACCGCCGAAGGCTGCGGGGAGTGCCGGTGCTCGAAGAGCCCGTTAATCATTCAATGACCAGCGGAATGCCGGCGGCGAACCAAACGCCGCCGACATTTCGGATCAGGAGTACCGGGTTGCCGCATTCGTTCGGGGGAGTCGGCGAGAGGATATCGTCGATCGTGAAATCGCCGTCAGCCGCCAGCGCGACGGCATTGGCGACTGGCGTGCTAGAGACGGTAAACGGCCCGTTAGGCAGTGGCCCACAGATCAGCGTCGCGAAGACGGGCTGCCCCGAGCGGCTCGGCGATCATGGGCGGCCACGCTCAGCGTCATCCCCGCTCGGTCCCGCACCGGTCTGTCCCGCCACACACGAGACGGTGAAACCGGAGAATGGAAGATCACACCGGCCGCATTCCGGTAATTGACGATGCGCTCGACGGTCGGCAACAGCTGCTTAGAAAGGGGTCACCACACGAAACGGAAAGTATTCCGTTAACGGAATACTTTCCGTTTCGTGTGCGTTGCCCTTTTAATCTAAATGAATCTGGCAGCCCAAAGCACTGACGCATGTTTTTCCGACCGCTAGTCAGTAACGAATTATCGATATAGAATCGCTTTATTTTGCTTGATGTGCCGATTGGGGACCAGTCAAAATGACGGGTCCAAAAGAGCGTTTCACCCGGAGGGAATTAAGGACATGGCGTCTCGGAAACAGATTCAATCGATCACTGGGATGTGGGCAGTCTTGAGCACGGCAGCCGGGCTGCTTTTCGTTGGCTCGCGGGTAGCATCAGCCGAGAGCCCCGAACCCAAGGGTCCGTCTCCCGTTATAGCCACGGCAACTCCCGCGAAAGTCCCGCCTGTCCCGGTTGCAGGTCCATTAGCCGGGCCCCGGTCCCTGAAGCAAGTCGGACTTCCGATCCAGCAAACTCTGGCGGAGATACCTGCGGACAATCCGCAAACCCCAGAGAAAATCGCGCTTGGCGAGAAGCTTTTTTCGAACCGCGCCTATCTGCAGACGGAACCGTGGCCTGTGCTTCCTGCCACGATCCGGAGCGCGCATTCACCGACGGCAGGCCCGCATCAGTGGGGATTCAGGGGCGGGTAGGGCAGCGCAATGCGCCTACCGTATTGAACGCGCTCTACAACAAGAAGCAGTTCTGGGACGGCAGGTCCGAGACGCTTGAGGATCAGGCTGCTATGCCTATTACCAATCCTAGTGAAATCGGCCAAGCCAGTCTGGACACGGCCGTTGCCACGCTCAGAGCGATCGCTGAATACAAAGAGGAATTCCAGCACGTATTCGGGCAAGATCCGACGCGTCTGACTCTGGTACGCGCGATTGCCGCATACGAGCGTACGCTCGTCTCGTTTGATTCGCCCTTCGATCACTTTATTGCCGGTGACCCAAATGCCATAGATGACGCCGCCAAGCGTGGCTGGGTACTTTTCAACACCAAAGCGAAGTGCAATCGGTGCCACGCCTCGGTAAACCACGATGTTGTCTACTTCACGGACTTTGAGTTTCATAACATCGGCATCGGAATCCTCAGGCATCACGTTACCCCGCTGGCGCTAAAGGCCATGCAAGAAATCAAAAAGGGAGACCTCCCGGCCATCGATCGCGCTGCGATTCAGTCAGACTTTTCAGTATTAGGCCGTTTTCTCGTGACCAGGCAAGAAGCCGATATTGCTTCCTTTAAAACCCCGACTCTGCGCAATGTGCTGGTGACTGCGCCCTACTTCCACGATGGTTCAATGCAGACGCTGTGGGATGCGGTAGATCACTACAACAAGGGCGACGGATTGAAAGACCCGTGGCTTGATGATGACATTGAGCCCCTTGCCCTGACCGAGGATGAAATCGACGATCTGGTAGCGTTCATGGCATCCTTGACGAGTCCGGAGTACAAAGAAATCGGCATTAAGGAGTTTGCCCGGCAACGGGCTCTCGCACGGACTAGCCGCCCGCAGCGAGATACTGCCAGAGCATTTGGTCCAAAACCGGAGAAACCAAAGGCTCCATCTTTAACCAACGATTCGTCTCACCCCTAATTTCACCGCTGGGCCCAGGTACGGCGACGCACATCGACAAGCTCACCTGGCTCCGGGCTCGATGCTATTGCGGCCGAACAATCTGGCAAATTTATTGAGCAGGCTGAAACAACTCGACGAGGTTCCCAGAGGGGTCGAGCAGGCAAATTTGAGAACCACCCGGCGCGGTTACTATATCATCACGACGAAACTTTACGCCGGCCGCGCGGATTTTGGGATGAAATTCTCATCAAAAAAATCACCGACCAAAGCTCAAAAATTAATGCGGAAGTCAAAGATCCAGTTGTTCTCGTATTGTGGGTGAGCGTGGCTAACGGCGAATTGGTAGCCCACTCCCAGGGACCACGCTAGCCGCTTGTACAGCGGGATAGGCCCAAGGAGGATTCCCGGTAGAAGGAAGACCTGGTTTTTACCCCTATTTGGTCCGTTTGGCCAATAGGTGTAATTCACTTCGAGTTGGGGCCATAACACGTTGAGCAGCCTATATTGGAAAGTGACGTTGGTCAGAAGCGGTGTGCCCAGCTTATGAAAATCCCCAGTTGGAAGGTTAGCACCGAAATCCAACAGCACATCGAAGTCACCCACCCTTTTCCGCAGGCAATATTTGGCGTTATGCCGAAATTCTTGGTACTAAACGCGTTGGATCCGGTTGGCGCGGCAAGGCGACAGTGGGCGTCAGACAATAGTTTCCATTTTCTTCATTAGCGCTAAAAAGACGATACTTGAGCAACAGAAAGGGCCAGTCGCCCAAACCCACGGCCGGATTTTTCCCGGATCGTTCTTCATAAGGCGGAAGCCCGATAATCACTTCGATCGGCTTTGCCGGGATCAATTCGAATCCCTTTCCAGTGTCGAAATTTGTCAAATTTCCAGCACCATTAGAAAGATGCTCCCAATATTGATCGTATTTGTATAGCTCGGTGAGGATCGGCGAGGTCGTGATGAGAGGCGGCTTCCAATGCGGTTGTACCGCCTGTGTCTCATCGACCCGCTTAAACCAATCACGGAAATAATCTTCGAGGGCCGGCAGTAAATTCGGGCTGTCTTCAGACGGTGAATCCAGGCTGTTGCTAAACGTGTCTGAGGCAGAACCTGCGCGGGACGGTTGGGGATATCCAAAGCTCACCAATAGAGCCAGGAACCATAAGCACGAGATCTTCTGTCTGCGATTCCAAACAATCTTGAGAGTCGTCATGTTCTCTCCTCTGTTCGGGGGGTGCGGCGGCGGGAAAGACTTCCGAGTTTTCGGCGACGGAAAAGAGCTTCCTGTAGAATAGGCGAGGGAAGCGAATTGTCCAATACCTGCGCAGAGTGACTGATAAAATGTTACTCGCCGGGAGCAAGAGCTCTGGATCGATCTGGCGCGGTCTGCTAACCTTGCAGGGGCTTTGGATAGGCCGGCCATTCGTCCACCAGCCTGCTAAGGATCGCTGCGGAACACACCGCGATTACGGTAAACGGAAGTACAACAACCAGCGGGAACCAATTTCTCGGGTGAAATAGCACTGGATACAAGGCGAGCGCAACGCGCGGACTATGCGAGAATGGTGGGAATGAATCCCCAAGCGCTGGGGAAACTAACCAGAACGTACTTCCACAAAACTCTGACCGATCTTATGCGTGCTGCGACCCAAACGCTTCTATAAGCCTTTTGCGATTCAACTGGTTCAGTTTAGTCACGATCGTTACGCGGGGACTGATATTCCCAAGAACTTCTCGAGCCGAATTCGACTGCTGGATCCTTCCCGCCATGAAGATCGGGAAACGCTGATCTATATGAATCACCCGTTGCGCTACCAAGGCCTGACTTTCTACCAATCTGGCTTTGATAACAACGATACGACGACCATCCTCCAAGTGGTGCAGAATCCCAGTTGGCTGATACCGTATGTCTCTTGTTCGCTCATCGCTTTGGGCATGGTCATTCAATTTGGGATGCATCTAACCAGTTTTGTTAGACGCCGGGTGATCTCATGAAAAAGTCTATTCCATGGCTCATTAGTCTGGTGCTGGTGATCTGGGTAATTTCGAAGATGATTCCCCACGGGCAGGCTCCCGGGCTAGATATCGACGGCTTTAGCCAACTTCCGGTTCTGGTCGACGGCCGAGTAATGCCAATGGATACGTTGGCCCGCATGTCGCTTTCGACGATGAATCACCACGGAACCTTCACGGTTGAAGGCAGAGTAGAGCCCGCCAGTCGATGGTTGCTTGATGTATTCATGATGCCCCAGCGTGCGGATGCCGCAAAGGTCTTTGAAGTGACCAATCCGGATATTCTAGGCCTTTTCGGCCGGCAGGAAGCCAATGGGAAACCCGTTTCCTATTCTTATAACGACTGCCAACCATTCCTCAGCGAGATTGGTAAACAAGCCGGATTAGCGACGCAAACGGAGGCTCAAACCCGGAACGCATTCCAGCGCGGGATCCTCAAGCTCCGGGACGCTTTGCGGATCTACCTGCTGTTGAAGAACAGTATTCAGGCTGAGGATTCACCCGATTTCGCAAGAGAATTGCAGGCTTTCGATCAGGTGCTGCAACCAGGTATGCAAGCCGTTCGGGATCGAGAGGCAAACCGGCCCTTTAACCAACAGGAGTTATTGCGTATCGTCTGGTTCACCAAACGCTATCAAACCCTCAGTAAGGCTAGATATGCGTACGCTGTTCCGAATCCGAATGGTAAGACTGACAGCGACAGGTGGTGGCATGTGTCCGACGCACTTTTTAATGCGGTCGCCACGGGGAAAGTGGGGTATCCAGCTATCATGTATGGAGATCTGATCTCCGCTTACCGCAGCGATAATGTGGCCGGATTCAACCGGATCATCCAAGAGTATAATCAATACCTTGACAGAACGATTCCGGAACAATTGTCCCGACCTCGGCTCGAGTACTTGTTTAACCGGGCGCAACCATTCCTTCAGGCGATGGTTCTATACGTCATCGTCCTGATATTCGCCCTATTCTCGTGGTTGAAGTGGCCGAAAACACTGGGAAAGACTGCCGTTATTCTGCTCGTTTGCGCGTTTCTGCTGCATACGGTCGGGCTCTTGGTCCGAATGTATTTGCAAGGACGACCTCCAGTTACCAATCTATATAGTTCAGCGCTCTTTGTCGGCTGGGGTTCGGTTCTTCTCTGTCTTTTCCTCGAGCGTTTTTACAAGAACGGGATTGGGAGAGTGTGCGCTTCGACCATCGGTTTTGTCACCCTATTGATCGCCCATAATTTGCAGTTGGATGGTGATTCACTGGAAATGCTTCGAGCCGTGTTAGACACCAACGTATGGTTAGCGACTCATGTGGTCATGGTAACTCTCGGTTACTCATCGGTCGCGCTGGCCGGTTTTCTGGGTATTATCTATATCTTACGCGGCCTTTTCACCACCTCGTTCAACGAAACGACAGCGAGTTCACTCGGTCGAATGATCTACGGCGTTACTTGCTTTGCTACCTTGTTCAGCTTCGTTGGAACCATCCTCGGAGGAATTTGGGCCGATCAATCTTGGGGCCGGTTCTGGGGATGGGACCCGAAAGAGAATGGAGCACTTCTTATCGTGTTGTGGAACGCCATAATTCTTCACGCTCGTTGGGGCGGCTTAGTTCGCGAGCGCGGCCTGGCTGTTATGAGTGTGTTCGGCAATATCGTCGTCAGCTTATCCTGGTTTGGAGTTAACATGCTTGGCGTCGGTCTGCACTCCTATGGCTTTATGGATCGGGCGTTCGGTACGTTAATGACGTTTATCGCAAGTCAATTGGTTGTGATGGCGCTAGGAATGCTGCCGCTGAAATGTTGGCGGGGGATTCAAGTCCGGGGGAAACAAGTTTCCGCGGACCAGACGGATCCGTTGCTAGCGCGTAGCGCAGCGGCGAAGCAAGGATAGGTAATCGGCTCCTCACCTACCTTCCGTCGACGATTTCTCCTAGCTGTCCTTACCGGTGTGCTAAATAATTTGTCGGGTTAACCAGAATTTTGGCCGGCTTCTCCTTGCAAATAGCGGCACCCTGATGCAGATTGCAACCTAGTTGCAGCGATTTCTTTCCCCCTGCCGCGGGGGCCCGCGAAAGAAAGGCCACGACAATGCCTATTATCTGGATTCGGCGACGGAAAATCCAGAGCTGGAGCTCATGGATCCTGGTTCTATTGATAGGCTTTGGGTATCTCGAATCGGCCCGTGCAGGCTCTGCCTCGGATGCGTTTGCCGACAGTCTCGATCCGACTTCCGGCCAAAACCCGAATTTACTAGCCGGCATTGGAGATTATTTTACTGATTGGTTTAAGCGGGTTGATGAGATCAGGCAGTGCGACCGAATTTTACGGTGCCAGTGTTTACCGTCTCACCGTTGCTGACGGAATTGTATCGATACGATCAGTATTGGGAGCATCTTTCGAATGGTGGCGGAAATATAAAGGTCTTTGATGCTGGGAAACGGTTATTCCTGATTCCGGCAAAGACGATCGAGGTGGATTTTGACATTCCGCCTTATGAAGAACGAAGCGGGAAAAATCCGGCGCAGGGTTTCGGCGATTACCCGTTTCTCTTGATCAAGAATCGCTTTCTTTCTGCTAACGCGGAAAACGGGAACTATATCTTGAGCGGCTTCCTGGCCTTTAGCGCCCCAACCGGATCCAATGCATTTAGTACTAAGAACTTCGCCATAACGCCAAGTATCGCCGGCGGAAAAGGGTGGGTGACTTCGACGTGATGTCGACTTTCGGTAGTACTTTCCCGAATGGAGATGTTCATAAACTGGGCACGCCGCTTCTGACCAACGTCACATTGCAATATCACGTGCCCAAAACTATATTATGGCCCGAAGTCGAAGTGAATTACACCTATTGGCCAAACGGACCCTTCAGAGGGAAGAACCAAGTCTTCCTACTACCTGGACTCAACATTGGACATATCCGACTGTACGGGCGAGTAACACTGAACGTGGCAATGGGCTACCAATTCGCCGTCAGCCACGCTTACCCACAATACGAGAACAACTGGATCCTGTCCGCACGCATCAATTTTTGAGTGCCCCAGGGTTAAATTAAAAGCGGGTTAAATTAAAAGGCTGGGATGAGTCCTCTCGCGCCTTCGGGCAAAAGCCCTGCCGGTTCTTATGTTGACCTGCACGCGCGGTCGCGGGACTAGGAAAGACGCCAAATCCTCACTGCTCTTTTAGCTGCCTTGGAGTCTTCGAACTCGGCACCTAGCTAGCAGGGTCGCAGCAGTGTGTGCCCGCTGGGAAAACTGTACCCGCTCAAGAGTGTTATGGTATGTTTGTCTTGTGTAATGAAACAGCACAGGCTTTGTAGGCAGGCTGTCGTGAGTACGGATCAAAGCTGGGGAAAGTGAGTTCGTTGGCAACTGAATAATGCATCGGGATAAACAGCTGGCCAGCCTGGACTGTGTTGGTGATGAATACCGTCGCGGTCACCTGTCCTCGCCTGGACGCGATAAGCACTTTCTGGTTAGTCTCAATGCCGAGGGGCTCAGCGTCGAGAGGATTCATCTGTACATAAAGATGCTCCGGGTAGAGTTTTTTTAGGATGGCAGATTTTCCAGTGCGCGTCTGTGTGTGCCACTGGGAGGATGCGCCCCGCCCAGTTAGAAGTACGAATGGGTATTCCTTATCAGTAGGTTCCGGAACATCGCGAGGACTCTCAAACAGGAACTTGGCTTTCTTGTCCGGATGATAAAATAACCCATCCTCAAATAAATGCCGCTCGGGCTCAACGGAGACCGCTAACACCTGCGCCGGATCATCCTTCTGCGCAGAAGCGCCGCTAGAAGTATCCAGGAATGGCCACTGAATTCCTCCAGCATCATCGATCATTTGGTAATCACGAATGCCGGTGATTTCACACGGCTGACCACGTGACAGCTCTTTCAGAATCTGAAACACGGATTCTGGTGAAGACCATTTTTCGAACAGTTTCCCGCAGCCCCAGTAGTGGGCGACAAGCTTGAAGATATTGAAATCCGACAAGGCCAGGCCTGGCGCAAGGGAAACCTTTTTGACCAACCCGATTCGTCGCTCGGAGTTAATGAACGTACCAACTTTTTCACCCCATCCTGCAGCCGGCAAAATCAGATGGGCGCGCTGCGCGGTTTCCGTATTAAAATACATATCCTGCACAACGAGGAAATCGAGCTTCTTAACGATCTCGTTGAATTTCGTTTGATTAATCCAGGAGTGTGAGGAGTTGGTCGCAACCACCCAGAGGCCTTTGATCTTGTCATTTGCGATCGCCTCCACAATCTGGTCGTAAGCCAAACTATTCTGATTGGGAATTCTATTAACGTCGATGCCAAGAATTCGGGCGATCTTTGCCCGATCCTCCGCATTCAAGAAATCATGGCCGCCGAGCAGGTTTGATGTATTCGAAAAGAGCCGGGAACCCATCGCGTTACACTGCCCGGTGATCGAATTGGCGCCCGTCCCGGGCCGGCCGATATTGCCGGTCATTAGCGCGAGATTGATGATCGCCTGCGCTGTGCGTGTGGCCTCATGGCCTTGATTCACACCCATCGTCCACCAGAACGAGACGCGGCTCCCGCGATGGATTGTCTTTGCAAATTTTTCCAGCTGTTCTGGGCGAAGTCCGGTCGCATCACTCACTACATCTGCGGTGAACTGCGCGACAAAATCTGCAAACGCCTCAAAGCCGGAGGTATGTCTGTCAATGTAGTCGCGGTCAATCCAACCATTTGCGATGAGCCGGTTTGCCAGGGCGTACAGCAAGATAAGATCGGATTTCGGCCTGATGGCGTAATGCTGGGTCGCGGCCATCGCTGTCTCCGTCTTTCGCGGATCGACCACGATGACTTCGGGCTGGTGCTTATTCTGGCATACGCGCTGCCACATGATCGGGTGTGCGATACAAAGATTCGAACCAACAAAGACAAGCACATCGGATTCCTCGAAATCCTTGTAGGTATAAGGAGGCGCATCAAACCCGAACGATTGTTTGTAAGCTGTAGTGGCGCTTGCCATGCACTGGCGTGTGTTGCCGTCGCCATGCAGGATCCCCATGCCGAACTTTGCCAGGGCGCCCAGGAACGCGAGTTCCTCGGTGCAGATCTGGCCGGTGCCGAGCCACGCAATCGCTTCGTTGCCGTATTTCCCCTGGATGGCTTTGAAGCGCAGCGTGAAGTTCTGCAGCGCCGTGTGCCAGTCGACCGGTTCGAGGTGACCACCCGCAGTGCGCAGGTAAGGTGTCGTTGCGCGGTCAGGCGAACGTAGCGGTGTGAGTGCTTCCCATCCTTTTGGGCAAGCCATTCCGAGGTTAACAGGATAATTAGTGGCCGGACTCAGATTGATTGCCTGGCCGTCTTTGAGATGAATCGTGAGACTGCAGCCCGTTGCGCAAAAGCCGCACACCATGTTCGTAGCGTCGTCAGGATCGAGGCGCGCGGGCACTTTCCCGAGGCCGAACTTGCCGGGCTGCAATACCAGATCCTGCGTTAGCTCTCCGTCCCATTTGCGGACAAACGAGTCGGCTTTTTTGACAAGCGGATGTTGTAACAATTTCGCGATGGCCTTCTTCACGACGCAATCCCCCCCGGCATCTTGGGGGGAATCACTGCCCGAAAAAACAGATAGCGCTCGAGCAGTTCGCCGAGCAGCGAAATAGGGAGGATTCCAGTCGCGACGACCGTTGGGACTAGGCCGAATAACACGAGGGCCGGCAGCATAATGCCACCGAGCGCGCCGCAAACGAATCGGAACCTGGTCGCCCATCTCAGTACGTCTGACATCAGGAGAACGGTGCGTTTCATGTCTGTCGACTCGCGATCGTTCAAGTGGGCGAATACTTTCAGCTCCCAGAACAATTTTGCCATCGTCGCGACGACCAGAAATCCGCACAGAAGAACAACAATCTGGCGAAAGGCCGGCGACGCTGCGGTACGTGGCGCTAACACCGATTGCAGCGTCATGGTAAACAGGATTGTTGCGGGACCCAGCAGCAGGGTTGTTCCAGTAAACTTCGGCGCCGTGAACGTCATTCGCCAAAACGTCCGCCGCGTGTCTCCATAAATCATCATCGAGCAAAACACTCCGGCCAACCCGGTAACTGCCACACCTATTCCGAACGCGTCCTGCAAGGGCGAAGAGGACAATTCCCGCCAAAACGGGATGTTCACAAAACGGCTCAAGGTGGGCAACCAGAACGAGCCAGCGTAAATCAGGGCGAGAATTGCATAGAGGCCAAAAACAATGATCTCCCGGCTCAGCCATGACGTTTTGAGCCCGATGAAGGCGCGCCACGCGTAAAGCGGTCGTCCGAGGTGCAATGCGCTCGCGCCGAACCCAAGGAAGCCGAGCAGCAGCGCAACCAGCGAGTGCAATGGGGTAAGTTCACGGAAGAGGCTGGAGGGGAAAAACAACCGCAAAATCATTGCTGTGCAAAACGCGCCCACAGAGAGTTGCGCGAGTACGAGCATCACCACAAGCGGCAGATGGGCATGCTCCGGCCTGTTCCTGAAGAAGTCGCCAGGCCGCATATTGCCAGGCAGGGTCTTGCTGGTGCGGTATTGGGTTGTTGGCAACGTATACTCTGGATCGGGCGAGCCGGCCAGGAAGCTGTCTTTCTTCTTCCGCTGAGCCGCGATCTGTTGCTGGTCGACGAGCGTAATGGTGATCGCTTCGTTAGGACAGGACTGCACGCACGCAGGTGCTTCTCCTACAGCAAGCCGGCTCGAGCACATGTCGCACTTGCGGACAATGCCCCGTTTCTTTGAATATTTCGGTACGTCGTAAGGGCACTTCCAAATGCAATATTGGCAACCAATACATTGGTCATCGAGATGGCGCACAATGCCGGTCACCGGGTCTTTGTGGTATGCATTAACCGGACAACCATTCATACATGCCGGATCCAGGCAGTGATGACACGCTGTAGTGATTGTCTGCTGCACGGGCTCAAGGACGGTTCCACCAAAAAGCATACCGACATTGCGCCAGGTCTCGTCGTCGTCGAGCCCGTTCAGATGATGGCAGGCAGTAACACACGCCTGGCAACCTGTGCAGGCGTCAAGATCGACTGCGAACGCATACTGCTCGCCCGCCGCCGGCAACGAGAGTGGAATCAGGTCGCGGTAGTACTTCGCCTGTGCCGGCACCGTGTGGTGTTCGTGCTTCCGGCTGAATATGGCGACTGGAGTTAAAAGTTGCTGCTCGCCTAGCAAATCATCTATTAACATTTTGGCTACTCTTGAACACGGGTTCTATGCTAGATCCGGGCACCTCCCAGCGCGCCCCAAGTGCTGCGCCATCTGGTTTTCACCAGATTGAGACCGGCGATTGCAAGCAGACAGAGAGAGGCGAATATAAGAAGCCCTGACTGGTAGGATCCTGTGATTCCTTCTGAAAATCCAAGCGAGCTCGCGAGATAGAATCCGCCGATGCCTCCCGCTGCGCCAACCAAACCCGTCATTATGCCCACGTCCCTGCGGAAGCGCTGTGGGAGCAGTTGAAAAACGGCGCCGTTGGCCATCCCAAGCGATCCGGAGGCCACTACAAAGAGCGTGAGATTGAGAGCCAGATCGTGGATCAATGCAGCGGCGATCAATGCCACCCCGGCTACCAGATAGAATCGATACAGCGAACGGATGCCGCCAATCTGGTCTGCCGTCGCCCCGCCGACTGGACGAAAAGACGCTCCTACAAACGTGCAAAGGGCTGCGAAATCGCCACCGTCTACCGGTGAGAGACTGAACTCGCTTTTGAAATAAAGGACATACGAACTGGCGAGCCCGACAAACCCTCCAAAGCTGATCATGTAGTAAAAGCAGAACCAAAGTGCATCCGGCTCTTTGAGGAGCGTCAGATAGTCGGAGATCTTCCTCTGCTTCAGCTCGCCTGGCGGTTCTCTGGCGGCCGCCACGTAAAAAACCAAGACCAGAAAAGCCGGGAGCAGGGCGAAACCAAATACGTTTCTCCAACCGAAGGCTTCGGCAAGTCTTGGGGCAAGCAGACTATCCAGTACCACCCCGATATTTCCAGCACCCGCGAGACCCATCGCGAGACCTTGCATGTCGGGCGGATACCAGCGTCCGGCTTGAGGCAAGGCAACCGCGAAGCTTGCACCGGCAAAACCGAGCACGAGGCCCATTAACAGGGCCGCCGGGTAGTTGGGTAGTCCAAAAATCCAGGCGAGCGCCAGCCCAGTTATAACCACGAGCTGCGCCATTATCCCAGCGTTCTTGCCTCCGACACGATCGACCAATAGGCCGAATAAGATCCGCAAGACGGCACCAGCGAGTATTGGTAGCGCAACTATCAGACCCTTTTGTTCGGGCGAAAGATTCAGCGTTTCCCCGATCTGCGCACCCAGGGGACCGAGCACGGTCCAGACCATAAAGCTAAAGTCGAAATACAAAAACGCAGAGAGAAGCGTCGGCCAATGCCCGGTATTTTTCAGTTCAGACAGTCTCATTCCAGCAGCCCTTGTGTCCGGCAGGTGCCCGCTAGCACGTCCCCTGCTCCGTTGGGATCGGCAGGAAGCCCCGGCGCCTCAGAGGTCCGAGGTCGTCGTTCCAGGACTGAACCTGAAAGTACTGAGGATAGATCGCTAAAACGCGTTGCGCTTCCGAGGACCTCACGAAAGCTTCAGTCTGTAGGACTTGTCCATCAAGGATGTCGGCTGGCCCAGAGACACACACCCCGTAGCCACGTTCAGGGTCGGGCACGAACACAGCGGCTCGTCGTGTTTCCCAAATGTTCCCTATCGCCTCGAAAGCTCCGTTTCCCGCATAGTCCGGTAAAAGAAGACACGCTTCACCCTGAATTGCATTCACCGAGATAAAGCCGCATTTTCCACCGCGATGGTTGACGGCGCACTGTCCGTTTCGATCCACGGTGCAAAGGAAAGCCACGCCTTGGTCAGCCAAAAAGTGGACCAATTGCTGAATCAAACGTCCGTGGTTAGCGGACATTGCGAACTCTCTCAGACCGCCTGAGGCAAACCTCGCGATGCGATAGGTCGGGTCGATATATTTCGCACAATGAAAAAAAGACTGTGTTACCTCGAGCGCAAGACATCCTGCTGTCTCTTCCCACTTAGCAGTCGCGTGGACGCAAAAGCGTTTGCGAGTCTTGAATTCGATAAATATTATGCCTAGCTGCCACGACGCTGCACCGGGATTACAGAGAGGTAAGTCATCCAAGGTCAGATTCAAAGGTTGAATGATTAGATGATGGTCATCGGGCGCTTTGGCGAATTCACCCAGGCGCCCGTGCAATAAGCGCCCGGAAACCTGAGCGTTAGTATCGACAAATGATATAACGCAGAAGTCCTGGCCTTCTGCGAAATCCTTCATCGCGGGTGAGAGGGAAAACTGCTTTTTCCGATCGAAGGCAGCACCCGATCCATGGGTATTCCAACGGGTGCGTGCCCAGGTTTGGCCGGGGCTAAAATCGTTAATTCGATGTAACTTACTCATATGTTCTACCCTGCGTTCGGGGGGCGGCCATGTTTGCTTTCCTCCTGACGAGTCAGTGCACATTAGGCCCATGTGCGGAACGGTTTGTTTCCCAATTAAAGATCCTTTCTGCTTAGCGATTAAGCATAACAAACACTGGAATTCTGAAAGGTCGGATTGTCTTGTCCCAGCTACGAGCGACTTCGGAGAGCCCGGCCGTTGAGCCATCACCCTTGCCGTATGTAAAATTCCGTTTCCTGAGCCGGGACTTACACATTTCACCACTCGACGGTCGATTCTCCTTCACGCCCCGGATGAATAGCACGAATGAGCCGATCGATGCTTAGCTCATATTCGCGTCGCCACCTGACAAATCCGATCCCCTGTGCGATTAGGTAGATCGCCGCAACCAGTGCCAGGAGTGAAATAATCATTTCGGCGACGTGTTTAGGCATCGAAGTTTCAGGCCAGGCAACAAACGCGATAGCCAACGACAGAGTCACACAAAGCCCCGCCACCAGGAGTGCAGCGCTCTGATGAAGGGCGAGCTTGCGCCGGCGCGACCAAAACCAAAGGGCCCGTGCGAGCTCTGAGTCACCAACTTCGAACAAATCCAGTTTCGTTAATTCCGCTAACAGCAGTGGAGGTAATTCTTCGTACTTCCAAACTGGTTCCGAGGTAAGATCCTTCCACATCGCCAAGAGCCTATCCTTTCAAAATTCTACATTCCCATTCACTGTGTTCTAGCTGGCACCCGCCCGTTCAATGTGCTCCCACCGGTTTCCCAGGCGATTGCGGCGTCGCCTGGGTCGATTAGACCGCCGGTGTCTGGGGTTTCGACAATTCCATAGGTGTCGGGTAGTCAGTGGTTGTTGTCATGAGTAACAATTAAGAAAAAAGACAGTCTGCCGTCTATTGGGCGATAGTTGGCTCCGGCCTTTCAATCTATCGAGGTTTCTGTACAGCGTTTGATGGATCCGAACCCAACGAAAGTCATAGGAACAAAGGGTGGAACGCGCGTTCCGCCCTTATGGTCTTGCCACCTCTTCGAGACCTAAATTCCGACAAGCGAGGGATCGAGTCAGTATGATTTAAGCTCCACGAAAGCAAAAACGCCGACCAGAGCACTTACTCCCACGGCGACAACTTAGAAAGCACCGAACATTATGAAATCAGACAAAAAAGTAAGCCGATCAGGGGCACTGACCGGCTCAAGATACAGACAACAGAAGTTAACAAAAGAGCGTTTGTCTATCGCATCCAGCCTTGATGACGTGCTAGGAACATGCTCTATGCTCTACGGCAATGTCGCGACAATAGAGCAACTACGCGTCTCTCCTAGGGTGATAGCACTCACTGAGAGACTTCGACGCGTACCTGGGTCACGTACCCGCAAACCTCTTTCTGAGGACTACGCGGACGCGTACCACTATATATACTTCGTATATGGAAGACCTAAAAAGTCTTTCGGGTCTATCGAAGTATTCTACGACAATTCACACGCTCTTACGGCAGTGAATCCCGGACCCATCGATGACCCAAGAACCCAGGAGGTCGCCTAGCCATGGAAATCAAGTGCCATTTCAAGAACTATGTCACTGCACCCAATATGTATGATGATAACTGGGTCGGGTATATCCAAAAAGAGGAAAAGGAGTACGGGAACATCATCAATCAAAAACAGGCAGCTGAGATTCTGAAACAGCTTATCAGCGTTTCCCGGACCGCTAGATTAAAGCACAGGGACGCAAAGCAGGAAGGAGCATCTAACTACCAGCTAGTGAAGATCTGGCGTGGTGTGTTCGTCGTCCGAGATCGTGCAACCGGAATGATCAGGGGTCGAGTAACACCTGCTAAACGGGAGAGCGTAGGACTAGAGCGTGATGGATCCAGGGGCGAGCAGTCTAACGATAGCTTGCGGAGCAGGCACGATTCGCACCGGCAGTTTACCCGAGCGATTTCCTGGAAGGCATAAAACAGAGGGAGATTGCGGCAGGTAACGAATGCACGGACTACCGAGCCAAAGAGATTCTAGAGACGGGAAGAAAGAACGGATAAGTCAAGTTCGACTGGACCACGAAAACGTGGAGAGGTGCGCGAATACCTAAACCCAATAAGAACGACATCAGCTGCTGAAATGCACGCTGATGCTCACAGCCGTACAACGCAAGTACTGGGATTTGTTCAGCGAAATGCCGCCGCTGCGGTTTAACTGGATCGAGCCGGACGCGTGCGAGGTGACTAAATGGACGATCGCTCGTGCTCTGGAGTTAGGCGAAGAGATCGACGCGGCAGAGGCAGTTCGTCGCTACAAAGCAGCCTGGAAATGCTCCCAGATGCCTGCCAAACAGCCGATTCGGAAGCATCCTACGACAGGGATGGTTTGCGGACGAAATTACTACCTACCCGAAATGCTGCGATCTATGCCCCGACTCGTAAAAGGTTCTCGACCGTACCTCGAATGGTTCGAGGCCGAGATGAACGCGGCAGGCGAACCGGATGTTGTTCTAGAAGCCGGAGTGAAACGCGGTGATGTGCTCATGTTAGAGTACGACACTGGAGATCCTTTTGCGGACGATCGGACTCAGCTGGAATATATTGGAGCCGACACGATGGCGACCGAACTCGAAGCTGAGGAAGAGCGCGAACTAGCGGAGGAGAAAAAGCGCGTGGAAGAGGAGCGAAAGCAGCTAACATAGAAATTCGCCAAAAACGCACCGAAGTTAAGAAATTGGTTCAAGGTGTTAGTCGATCCTGACTCAAATCTCGCGAGAACTATCTGCAAGATGCCGCTGTTTAACAATAACGAGGATAATGCTCCATTAGATGACGAGCCGTTCTGGGGTCCACTATATGGCTAGTTAAACAGAATCTTGCTACAAGCCATTCAGATGGCGCTCCTTACCTTCTTAAGAGCCGGAACGATGCGATAGAGATCATATTCGCGGCTAAAGATTTGGGTTAGTGTGTGTGGTCTGAGGAGTTCCAAGGCAATCATGGCCGGGACTGGAAACCGATCGAGAAAGCGGCCTAAACACGACAAAGCCCGATCGTCATTTGCAACGGGCGGGCTTATCGTGTGAGTAAGGCTGGGAAATTGTTAGATGAGCAAGGGTAATTGTCGGCTGATCACACTAGTGCAGTGTCCGCGAAATATGAACCGCATTCCGTCGGGCCTGAAGTGGCTTAGACACAGGAACTGGAAGCCACGAATAAGTAATTGAGTTTCGCGGACACTGCACTAGCGTGTTTGCGCTTTCCATACAGGAACGGGGTTCCGTCGTTCGGATTCTTGGCTTTGATCCGTCCGTAGATTGCCCTGATGCGTTCGGCATGAGCACCACGCTGTAGGATCTGATTGAATATCTTCGGGTGTTTGCTTCGAAATTCGCTGGGGCTCATTTAGCCTCCTTCGCGTCTGCGGTAATGCCCATGGTTCGCTCTAGCGTGACGCCGAGTTTGAAGATTTCGGCGTAAACTTCGGGGTACTGTTCGAATGCTTGCTGTAGGCTCATACTGGTCAGGTATTTGGGTTTGTAAGTTTGCTGGTTTGGTAATCGAGACTGCTACATTAAATCCGCGAGTGTCAACGTCGCGATGAGCATTGAACTTCGTCCGGACCGAATCTTTCGAGGTGGTTAGCGTCGATCCTGAGTAGCCGTTTTCGGTCTCTTTCAAGACGATAAAAGCCGGTAAACGGTCCCAGAACGTGTTCGTTTTGGATCGGGTACGTCCGTCTGCATCAAAGAATTTATAGCTCTTTCGGGCGTGAGATAATATCCCCAGACTGGCAATAGCAGGCGTCACTTGGATGACGGATAATGTACATGAAAAGAGGCGCAAGCCTTAGTCGGGAAACACTAATATGAAAATACAGGAAGAAACCAATCTAACGACCTATCCAAATCAATCCTTCCTAGACAGTGAACTCGGTGGCCTCGAAATAATCCGCGTTCCTTTTGGTAATTTCGCCGGAACCCATGAGCGACTGTTTCTGATTCAGAATGGTGAGTTACAAGGATTCGATACCGGCAATCAAGGTGGTGGTCAGAACTGATTGGTTCGGGGTTGAGCGCTCGGATGGTCTTATGGGCCCCGGCGAATCGCCATGGTTAAGAATGTTCTGTAGAACTTGTGTCCTTTTTCTCACTAAGAAATGAGCGTTTTTAGCTGTCGATTCGGTCTCGGGAAACTTGTGGAAGACTCACAAGGTCCCAGTCCGGTACACACTACCGATAGAATCCTCAAAACCAGCGCAGCTAGGACTCTGCTCTTAGCGATAGTGACGTTTGCCACTCTACTTTTCTCCGGTTGCACAAACGGAGATTTCATTTTGACCTCCGGGCAGCAGCAAAATTACGGGCTGGGTGGTGTCGCACAAAGTGATGCTTTTGTCGATTGGTCAAAACCCGCGAGGGATCAATCAGGCCCGACGTACCCGCGGTACGGCGGTCTTGGAACACCTTGATGCGAGAACGGTATCCTACCGGTAACCGGTAGTATAGCTACCGGCGATCACAGCAGCCGGTCGAGGATCTGAGTGTGCGCCGCACAAATGTGAAAATTTTTCCCATTTCACGCGAGCAACCCCATAGCACGCAAGGCAAGGCGATCCCGAGCAGCAATGCAACACGAACCTCACGCGTTTTTGGTTCGTCGTAACTGCGTCCGATGCGGTCAATCTCGGCTAAAATTTCGGGCTCGAGGTAAACAAGCGCCATAGCGGATTCGCGCATCTGTTCGGACGAAATTGCGTCACTGGTGAGGAGTTCCAGGGTAGCGTCAAGCATTCTCTGCCGTGACTCGCGAGCTTGATCTTGCTCCTGCTGCAACTTGTTTCGCAGTCTACCCATGCCTTTGTCAGGCGTGTCAGATGTTAGGGAATTGACTCAGCGGCCATTTGCATGTTCACCGCGACACATGCCGATTTCCGGGCCGCTATCAGGTCGATTGAGACCGTCGGGGCTTGCAAGTCTTCAACCGAATCACCGGACGCGGAAGCTAAGCGCAGCAAAGCGGCGACGGTCATCAATGTGGCGGCGATGTTGCAGATGACTCTGACGGCAAGGTTATGAAGATTTCACCAGAAGAAGCACGAGCCAACATCATCGCGACGTACACAAAGGAGCACCAGGAAGGCGTTCACGCGCTGACTTCGGCGATCGATCGAGTGAAGGGCGCTTAAACTGACGACAAAACGAAAACTGTTTCCGAGCTCAAGCCATCGCTGGCTTCGCTGCTCTTGGCTGGGGCGAGGAATAGGGTTTAGACGTCCAATCTATCAGCCGATACGTTTCGAACGCTCAGGTCGTTCTAGAGCGTTTTTTGTTCCCGGTAGATCCCACACCATTCCTGGCTGGGTATGCTCTCCGCTACCTACGAGACCGGCTGTTTCTGTTCTCTAACGCCCCGTCCCGATTTGCTGATAGCGACGGTCGTCGATTTCTGGCTTGCATGCTTGCCAAAATAAGCGCCAGGGATTGGTAGGTCATGTTTAGTGAAGATGTCCGGTGTTTCCGCTTTGCTGGAAAGAGTAGCTCCCAAAGTGGCTCCCATGCCAAGAGCCGCAAGTCCAAGCCTAATAATGTTCTTCATTTGAATTATCGTTGGTATTTTCATGCTTTGATTTCAAAGTAACCTGGCGCTCCTCGCGTCGCCATTGGCTGAACGGGCAGATTACTTCACACCCGAAAGAATTATACAGTGCTGACCTATCGAGATCGCGCTGGGAAACCAGATGTATCGCAGCAAAAAAACCGAGCCCAAGGTAGAGTTTAGTGCGATCGATTCAGTTCTAAGCGAGCCAGACGCAGCAGCGGATGATTTTGAGCAGACGCATCTCAAACCGAATCTGCCATTGATTGAAGCGCGAAATAAAGTCGAACCCCCTGTTTTACCCGGTCTCCGATATCGACCCGGATCATGCTCACATACCCGGATACTTTGGCGTGAACCAGAATGTCCTGATACGGGATGAACTCGGCTTGGAGGGTGCTGTCTGTTTTCAAAGCTTTACGAACCACTTTGACTACGGCGACCGTTTTCGGCCCGGTTGGATTTGGCGGTTGAGCCGAAGCAGGCTTACTTAGCAGCCGCCAAAATCCGATCCCGATCACCAGCAGGGCAATGACCACGACCGTGAGCCTCGAGAATCGCGGGAGGCGTCTGCGCCTGCGTGTTAAAGTGGGGGGTCGGATGGCTTCTGTCTCTCGCTCTTTCATAACGGTTTATTGCGATAGATCAGCTAACGCGAACTCGGCAGTAAAACGCAGCCTCCAGTCGCTAAATTCTCGGCGTAAACGGTTCCTCCGTGGGCCGTGCAAACTGACGAAACGATGGACAATCCAAGTCCTGCTTCCTCAATTGCGCGTGATTGCCTGGTGGCTATGTATGGGCACCGAACCGCCGGGAGGAATTGTTCCTTTTATAAAGCATGGAGCCTCATCGCTTCCTTGCGGTGCAACCAGAGATTGCACGCTCAGTCCGAATGCGTCGAGTGGGAGAAATAGGATGTTAGTGGTTATTGTCATGACTAACAATTAAGAAGAAAGACAGTTTGCCGTCTATTAGGCGATAGTTGGCTCCGGCCTTTCGATCTATCGAGGTTTCTGCACACCGTTTGATGGAGCCGAACCAAACGAAAGTCATAGGGACAAAAGGGTCGAGCGCGCGTTCCACCCTTATGGTCGTGCCACCTCTTCGAGAGCTACATCCCGACAGATCGTTTAGGGACGGCTGAACATGGCTATTCAGTCATTACAACGAGATGGGTCTTATTACCCGACGCGGTCACTCGAGACGAACCAGCCCGCGGCGAACCGCTTCGCGGACAGCTTCTGTGCGGTTCGAAACGCCGAGTTTCGAAAACAGTGCGCTAGTATGCGACTTCACCGTGCCTTCGGTAACGTCAAGACGATCTGCAATCTCCTTATTCAAACAGCCTCGGGCGATCAGCTTGATAACGTCGAGTTCACGAAACGTAAGAGAGATTTGTGTAGCCTGAGCAGCCAGTTTTGCTCCGATCGCAGCGGAAACATACTTGCGCCCCCCGTGGACCGCGCGGACACAATCCGCGAGTTCGCCCGGGGATGTATCTTTCAATAGATAGGCTTCAGCCCCGGCGCGAAGAGCCCGAATTATATCGTCATCGGCATCATAGGTGGACAGTACGACGATTGCTAAACCGGGGCATTTGGGACAGAGCCGTTCGATCACCGCCACACCGTTTAATTTTGGCATGCGCAGATCGAGCAATAACACGTCCGGTTGCTCTCTTTCTACCAGCGCGATAGCGTCCTCGCCGTTTACAGCCTCGCCCACGACAATCATGTCGGGCTGACGGGCAATGACGGCTGCAACACCTTCCCGCATGAGGGTATGGTCATCGACAACAATGACGCGAATTCGATCTTGATCGACAGGTTTGGTCATAATGTCCCTTTCAGGCGGTTTGTTTCGGGTCCGGTGTTCGCACCCTCAGACATCCATAAGACGATAACTTCGGTGCCTTGACCGCTCTCGGTAACGAGGGTAAAGGTAGCCCCGATCCGTTCGGCTCGTTCATGCATGGCGCGCAGGCCTAGACCGCCACCAATCACTTGAGTTTGATCGAAGCCGCGGCCATCATCATTCACACGCAAACGAAGTCCTGGCTCCGGCAAATAATCGAGTTTCACTATGATCTTAGAAGCCGCAGCATGACGCTCCGCGTTGAAGAGAGCTTCCGTAGCGAGGCGCTCGATTTCGCCCTCCACAGCCGATGATAAAACGGCGATTTTTCCTTCAACGTGAAAATCGACTTGAGCGGTGGTGCGTGCGGAAACCTGCCGTACCCGGTCGGCAAGCCGCTCCGGTAATGGCCGGTTGTCCGCGGGCGTGGCGGTACGAACCGCATTCATCGCTCGCCTTGCAGCAGCGAGTCCCGCGGAGGCGGATTGCTGAGCAAACTGGCAGTGCGAACGTAAGTTCGGTTCAAGGCGTGCCATTTCCATAGACCGAAGGTGGAGCAGCGTGGCAGCAAACGCCTGAGCCAATGTGTCGTGAACGTCAGCAGCCAAACGGTTTCGTTCGTCCGCGAGCGCTGTTGCCTTCGCCTTTTCTGCTTCTTGCCGTTCCTTGGCAATGATTGCCTCCCGCGCAATTTCCTCGTCCCGCCTCTGGCGGAAACTCAGCCAACTTACGAAGCCCCCGACCAAAAAAAAGACGGTGAAACGGGGAATTTCACTCATTGTAAACGCCAAATTGTGTGGCGGCGCAGCGAAATAGAATTTGATTGCGAACATCGAAAGGACTGTCGCTAGAATTCCGGGGCCTAAGCCCGCGAACCAACCGCTGAGTACAATCGAGCAGAAAAAAAGCGGCGTTTGAAAGGTTGGCGCTGGAAAAGAGTCTCTGAGCTTATGCATCGTGAAGAATGCCGCAGAGAACAGAAGAACAGCGATCGCGTATCGGATCACCGGTAGGGCATGGTGCCGCCAGGATCGAGTTTCCGGGTTCGCGAGGTGCTTCTTTGCTCCGTGGCTTTGCTCGCGCGTGCGCGTAATTTCCGCCTTCAGTTCTGCAACATTCACGTCCGCGATCATAGCAGCACACAACAGCGCCCGATTTCCCAAGTCTTCTTAAACGCCATCGCCCTTGACCTTCTTTCGCTGCCGCGTTGGCCAGATTGCCATCCGGTCCAGCAGCCGGTCACGAATGATCAAGGTGTGAAATAACACCGCGCTAAGGTGGGCTAGAAAGGTCGCGAACAACAAAAAGGCGAGAACGGTATGCGCCTGCCGTAATAACGCGTAAAGCATCGGGTTCGCCGGAAGAATCGGCGGGAGATGGACCGGCCCAGACATCACAATCGGATAGTGGCCGGCAGACAACATGCCCCAGCCTACCAGTGGCAGTATCAGCATTAGAGCGTAAAGCAGCTTTTCGGATGAGGAAGCTAGGAAACGCTCCTGGCGAGACATGGTAGGCGGAAAAGGCGGTAGGTTAGTGCATAGCCGGTTGACCAGCCGAATAAGCGCCAGAATTAGAATGGCGATCCCAAGCGGCCGATGGATCGCGACGAGCAGAGAATAGTGCCCCAGTGAGGCCACCATGCCTACACCGATGAACAACATGGCCAGAAGCATCACGGCCATCAACCAGTGCAGAATCCGCGATTGAATCGCGAATTGGGTGCGAGGTTTCGGTGTACTCATTTTTCGGTCTCCGCGGCTGAGACTGCGCTGGGCTGTTTAGCCTCGCCTTCGCGACGAGTGAACGACTGAGAATACGCGGCAGACCGGGCGCTCAGGAGAGGATCATCAGAACCGGCAATTCCGTCGGGCAAGATCAATGGATCGAAATTGATGTCGCGCGCGGGACTAGTGTCCTCGCTATCAATGCGATCTATGGTCAATGTACCGATGTCGACCTGCTCCCGATCGGGCGGCCAAGGAATCGTGGCATCGTTTGTCGGATCACCCGGCCGGCCGATGCTAATGACCAGACGCCATTGCAAAGGGTGGGCATGTACCGCTGAAATCAAAGCATCGAACAAGTAGTTCTTATCGGCTTTTCCCGGATCCGCGATATCGATGGGAGTGAACGGTTGAACCGGGATCATCGACCAGCGACCCGGGGTTACCACGCCGTCAGCATTGATAAAACGAAACGCGTTTAAACTATTGTAGGTACTGTTCTCGAACCCGGATGAGATGGGTCGATGGTTAATTAGTTCCATCGCCTTGGCTGTTTCCGGATATTGAGCCAGGAACGATTTTAATTTGGCGGGATCGGGCTCACCGGTGGCCGGGTCCAGCGCCGAAGCAATGAGTTGGTCACGGAAAGCTTGAGCACTCCTAACGGGGAACACAGGAATATTATTCATTCCGGTGCGCCATTCTTCGCCGTCAGGCAATTGAAACCTTTGAGAGTGCAATCCCGCGCCCGTTACTCTCAAAGTATCCGCTGACACAAACGCCTTTCGCGTGATTTCGCCGGAACCCCGGATGCGCTCCATTTACTTTTTCGAAAGTATCGATGATCGCGGCCGGAGTAAGCCTCTTCGGCGTCAACCATCCACCTATATAGAGGAAAAGGCCGGCAATTCCCAACACAATGGCGCCGACTGCGATAAAGCGCGCAACTAGGCTGGTTTTCGGCAATTCCGAAACCGGTATTTGATTCAGATTTAATAGACTCATTTCACGGAGGTAGATGCGTTCACTGTTCGGCTACTCCGGCAAACAATGCGATATCGGAATATGCGGAACCATCGCACAGGTCTCGGAGACGAGCGCACTACCTATTGGGGTGATTTAATCTTACCCGTTCCGAGAATTGAGGATATTACGATCCGGAAGGGTAATCCACAGAGGGACGGATCTTAACATTCGTTGCTCTATTTGGTAACTAGACATCCGTACTGAAGCGGCTAAGCAGTCTTTGTCCGAGTTGCCGTAATCGTTGTCTCAACGTTCTATCTCGATGCGCACTTCCGATCACGGCCGAACAGGTCACCGTCTCGCAGGGCAGCATCTTCGAACCGCGTGTTAATTAGAAACGCTAACAGCTAACACTTGACGATTCGGCAATGCCTCGGTACCCGTCCAGCAGGTGTGAACTCTACTTAAGCCACGCCGCTTCGGTCGGCTGCTATGGCCTATCTATTTAGTTTTGATGTGTCAGTTCCGGTATCCTTATTTCCCATGAAATACACTTTGGGAATAACTGCTCTGCGCCTCGCTTCGGCTTCGAGATCGGCCTCCAATTGGGCAAGCGCCTGCTTGGGCAGAGCACTGCGTACCAATGTCCCTTTGCGGATCCGTCGATCTTTGCTTCGTCGTCAACGATATGGCAACCCCCTTTCACTTGGATGTCGACGACGACGATTAATTTGCCTTCGAGAGTGTGGCCGACCAGATAAGGTTGGATGAAAACATACTCCTCACCAATTACGTCGTAAGCCTTTTTACGCACAGTTAATAGATAGGGTAAATCGCATTGACATCGACATCCAAGAGCATCGAAAGCTTTCTCTTTTTCACGGTAAATTGAGGTGCAAAGATCTGGTAGGACCTACCAGGAACAGCTCGCGAGTTTAAAGGTAGATGCTCTGGGAGCCGTCCGTCAGATTCGGATCGCCGGATGTTCGGAAAACGAGAGGCGGAAGCTAGTCGCTCTGATTCACACCCTAAGAATAGATCAATGTCGACTCAAGCAACAAATCGATAGGATTCGCCGCCCATTCGACCAGATTCGCGTCCTCGCCGCCTATTTAATACCGAGTTCGCTCGCCTTTTTAAAGATTGCAGGCTTTCGCCGCCGTATCCAGCCCGAATGCGCCACCCGGGTTAGGCAGAAGGTCCGGTTTCTCGTTAAAAAGATGACGGGGTTTTGAAAACTCGGCCTGAACCTATCCAATCGGGGACGAGAACCGGGACGAGCGCCCAACTTCGCGACATAAAGGCTTTTTGTGACACTGTTGACGGTAGATCCGCTGTGCTTCTGGCGGGCAGGATGGCTTGCGCGGCGTTCTCAGGGGGGGAGTTTTAATTGCGCTGGTTCGCCCTTGGCTGCTACTTCAGCGCTTGACTCCGGGCTCCAATTCCAAGAGCTCGAACTTTGCTTCAAAAACTTTTCGCCGCTGGGCCTGTATTTCTCGAGACGTATCAAGCCGTTTCAGCTCGTGTTAACGAGCCTTAACCGAAGGGCGAGAAATCAGCCGTCAACAGAGCCAGGACAGAGGCGTCGGCATTAGTATGTGAGTGTGCTACCGGCTCAATCGATGTGTGTGGTGTGGAATACTGGCCGGTACGTATTGGGGATCGCCCGCGATGGCGTGGGAAGGCTGGGACCGCGGTAGAGACAGCGCCATCAGAACCGGGAGCATTACGGCTGCCGCAACCAGAAGCCAGGGTTTGGCGTTGATGCGGGGATGCGTGGTCCAGCGAACCGGAAAACCGGCTCCCGCCTGATCGGCTGTGATCATTGTCCAGCTGCTAAGCGTAAGAATTTTCCAAGTCGCGGTCTGGGTCCCCCACAGATGGAGTGTTTTGTTATCCAGCAGCCGCCATCGGGCTTGTGTAGAAAACTTGCGTGACTCCGTTCCTTTACTCAGGGTGGAGTCGATCAGGGCGGTGCCATCCGAAGCCAGGCGTAGGCTGGTGCGGATACGGCCGTTTTGCCGTGCTAACCGTGATGTCCACTTTCGCACCAGCGCTTTACGTGAGTCGGGTCTTCGGACCAAGCGAATGATCGCCAGGATTGCAAGGGCGAGGGGCCTAGATGAGCATTATTTTGGAGTTCGCTTACGAACGGAAAAATATGCTGTACCCGATTATATTCCGTTAAATATGGATACCCAGCAAAGATATTTCTTCTGGGCCGTCCAGCACCCGAATCAAATTGCTATGGGCTTGCGTAGTCGTTCTAAGTACGATCGGTCTGGCTATCCTCTGTAGAATGCAAATCGACCCGACACTCGTTTCTCGGCTTCGGTCGTCTCTCAACGAGGATGAAGCTATCGGCTTGTTGCGACGCTTCATTGGTACACCGAGTGTCACTGGTGCTGAGGCGACGTTCGCGCAGGTCCTTGCGGATGAACTCAGGTCGCTGGGTGCCGACCAGGTGACGCTTGTGGACTTCGCGCCGGGTCGGCCGAATGTGCGCGGTCTGTTGCGTGGGCAACAAACGGGTGCCAGCCTATGCCTGTTAATCATCGGTCATACAGACACAGTACACGTCCGCGGTTGGTCCGAGCACTGGGCCGGAACAGAACGCGAAAATCCTTTCTCGGCCACCATCGTAGACGGCGCCGTCTGGGGACGGGGGGCGGGTGACCTGAAAGCCGGAATCGCCACCACGCTCGCAGCGGCAAGATTGCTAGCTGCAGCCGATCTAACGCCGCCCGCCGACCTTCTCTTCGGCTTTGTCGGCGATGAGGAAAGCGGCGAGCCGGGCACCGGCGTCAGCGCTGGAATCAAGTCGCTTATCGAAGAAATCGAAGCGGGGAAGCTACCCAAACCTGATTTTGCCGTCTATGTCGAACCGACTCGGCTGAACATTTATGCTGCGCAGATGGGATTTGTGATCTGCGAGATCAGCGTCATTGGCCGTTCCGCGTATTTTGGCGTGCCCGAGCTTGGTTTGGATGCGCTCGCGGCTGCGCACGCTGTATTGTCAGCTGTCTGGGCACATTCGGCCGTCCTGGAAGGCCGCACACCCCACGCGCTCGTCGGTCGACCCTTCGTTCTTGCGACCGGACTGGAGAGTGGCGGTTATATCGCGGTACCCGGAGAGAGCCGCATCAGTCTGATCCTGAAGCTGCTACCGGGGGAAAGTCTGGACCACGCGGTGCAAGGCCTTGAGGCAGCGGTAAGAAACGCGCCTGTCGCTGACGGAATCGTCGTTTCT
>WNFR01000780.1_pt1 | contig 32879 bp, 30 predicted proteins | sample 5400221 | NCBI WGS metagenome assembly WNFR01 (sample SAMN13153357, study PRJNA577476) | soil metagenome | isolation source: 40 cm soil under Madrone tree | place: USA:California | collected 2016-06-14
GCTCTTTTCGTCGTGAATCTCGAACCGAGAAAGATGATGGGCGAAGTATCAGAAGGAATGCTGTTTGACATCGGCTACGCCGACGGACTGACCCCGGTGCTCGCAGTCCCGGAGAAGGACGTGCCGAACGGGACCAGAGCCGGATAACGGGTCTTTCTTGACATTCTTGCTGCAAGCGAAATACTGTCGAAGTTCTCACGAGCAAAATACTTTGGTGTAAGACCGCGGGAGTAACCGCGCGATTAGAGGAGGACTTCAATGAAGAGACAAATAAGTCTTGTGATGACAGCGTTCGCTTTCGCCTTGTTGCTGATTTGCGCAACCGCATCGCCGAATTCCGGACTGGTGCTCGCTCAGAGAGACACGTCAAGTCTGGATGTGCGAACTTCAGTAGAGGAAGCTTCCTATCAGGCTCTGAAGGAGCGGCCGGTGATGGTGTCAGTGAGGAGCGGCCGGTGATGGTGTCAGTGATCAAAGACGGCGCAGTCGTGAAACAAAGGGAGATTCAGTTCAATTCCAACGTTGCTTTCCCGTTGCCCGCGGGGTTGTACGATGTGCGTATCGAAGGCGACGGGATGCAGACCCTCGTGAAGCGCGGTATCCACGTGAATGAAGGCGAGAGAACAAACATGATTGGAGGTCCGATGCGCGTTGGCACGGGCGTGAAGATAATCGAATACGCAGCTGGCGGTCTGTCGCGAGAAGAGATCGCAGCGCGTTTGGCGAAACTCGAGGCCGCGATTGCCGATCTGCCGAAGCCGCGTCAGGTCAAATAACGAGATTTAAGCCAAGTCGCTCCAAAGCGGCCGGTGCGTGCTCGACGTTCAAATCGAACGACCCCAGAATCCGGCGAACGCAATCTCCCCGATCGGTTTGCGTTCGCGCGCCGCGAGTTCCTTTCCGCGCAGCTTTTCATCCAGATCTTCAAGCTTGCCGCGGTATGGATAGCCGATCGCGATCATCGCAATCGACGTGAAACCATCAGGAATTCCGAACTCGCTGCGTGCGCGGTCGGCGTCATAACCTGCCATCGGATGCGCCGCGAGTCCCAGGTCGAACGCTTGCAGCAACAAGTTCTCAGTCGCCAGCCCGGTATCGTGCTGCGCCCACCGATTGGGCTTGCCGTTTTGCTCAAAGGTTTCGCGGGCCACGGAGAGCATTAGCACCGGCGCCTTCAGTGCCCACGCGTTTCCCGGAATCAAACACGCCCGGGCTCGCTCCAGAGCTTCGGCGTCTGAACCGTCGAACACCAGAAAATGCCTCGGCTGATCGTTGAAACACGAGGGCGCCCAGCGTGCGGCTTCCAGAAGCGTCAGCACTTTTTCGCGCTCGACGGGCCGCCCATCTTCAAAAGCACGCGGACTCCAGCGCCGCCTCATCAACTCGTTGATCGGATAGTCCGTTTGCGCCGGCTTCTCGGGATAGATCGATACGCCGTCCGGTGAAACAGACGCCAGGATGTCACCAACCTCGACCCCTATGTGGCGAAGGTGACTGACCATATGATCGACGTAATCATCCAGCACGAACCGCAGCGTCATCGGTTCGGAACCGCCGACGCTGAGCGTGTGGGGCCATGCGGCCTCGGGCGCGGATTCCGCGGCAGCGAGAAGCTGCGAGTTTCCGGCTCGCCATAAAGCAATCAGCTCCGTCCAATCACGATTGTGATAGCCGTGCAGCTCAACCCACCGGTCGCCATCGTAACCCGGCAACGCGAGGTTGTCTTCGAGTTGCGGGCGAACGATGCGCTGATGATTGTTGGCCGCAGAATCGATCAAATGACCCAGTTCCTGTTTCGCTGACCAGCTATCGGGCGCGGGTCTGGCCGCGGCATTCTCGTTGGAAATGCCGCCGAGGCGTCCCGGTACAACGGTCAGCGCGTATCGAAGCTGCGCCAAGCCGCGCGGCGCAACGTGAGCTTCTTGCTGGTTGAGTGGTTCTTTACTCATCTGACCTCGTCGTGGTTACGTCATTCTAAGGACAAATGATTTGTATCACGACGACTCTTTTGCATCCAGCGCTCTGGACTGCGCGAATCCCACCAGGGTGTGATAGAAAATAACAACACCAATGCAAGTCCCATTTTAATCACACCTGCCGTCAACACCCATCCATACATCAGCTTGATCGGCGCGAGTGTCGGTAGTATTCTGCGTTTCTTTGCGAGTTGATTTCAGCCAAAACACTTTTCGTTTCGAGGAAAAGATTTCCATGACATGACGCGAAGCAAGTAAGACTCCTCGAACCTGCTTAAGTTGAGAACTCAGCCTCTTCTCCCGAAAGGTCCACTATGCCACGATTGATGATCGCGCTCTGGATAACAGTTATGGCCGTGCCGGTCATAGCGCAAGAGAAGCAGCAGGACAAAACCATCGGCGCGCGGACCGCCGGCCTTCAGAAGCTCGAAGGCTACGTTCCTCTTTACTGGGACGCGGCGAATGGCAAGATGCTGATGGAGATCTCGCGGTTCAATGCCGAGTTTCTGTATCAAATCTCTCTTCCAACCGGGGTCGGCTCGAATCCGCTGGGTCTCGATCGCGGCCAGCTCGGAGGCTCCCACGTCGTGCGTTTCGAGCGCATCGGGCCCAAGGTTCTGTTGGTTCAATCCAACTATCGCTACCGCGCCATCTCTCCGGATGCGAATGAGCGCCGCGCAGTCGAAGAGTCATTCGCTCAATCCGTGCTGTGGGGATTCAAAGTCGAAGCCTCGGAAGGCGAACGAGTGCTTGTCGACGCTACTGCGTTTTTTCTTCGCGACGCGCACGGCGTCATCGACCGGCTCAGGCAGGCGCGGCAAGGCCAGTATCGCTACGATGAATCACGCAGCGCGTTTTACCTTCCGCGCACCAGGGCTTTTCCGAAGAACACTGAGATCGAAACGATTCTGACGTTTTCATCCGACGCGGAGACGGGCCCGCTCGTCCGCGAAACCGTCCCGGCTCCCCAGTCGATCACCATTCGCGAGCATCACTCGCTGGTGGAGTTGCCTGACAACAACTACAAGCCTCGCAAGCTCGACCCGCGAGTAGGAGTGCACGGAATCACTTTCTATGATTTCGCTTCACCGCTCGATCAGCCGGTCGAGAAGCGGTGGATCTCGCGTCATCGGCTCGAGAAGAAGGACCCGAGCGCCGCGGTCTCCGAGCCGGTGAAGCCGATCATCTACTACGTTGACAGCGGTGCGCCCGAGCCAATCCGCGGCGCGCTGGTTGAAGGCGCGTCGTGGTGGAATGCGGCGTTTGAAGCGGCCGGTTTCAAGAATGCGTTCCAGGTTAAGGTGCTGCCCCAGGACGCCGACCCGATGGATCTGCGTTACAACATGATCAACTGGGTTCATCGCTCGACGCGCGGCTGGTCTTACGGCGCGAGCGTTACGGACCCGCGTACCGGCGAGATCATCAAAGGCAACGTGACGCTTGGCTCGCTTCGAGATCGGCAGGATTATCTGATCGGTAGCGGATTGATCCCGCTGTTTGCCAACGGAGGTCAAAACAATGGAGAAGGCGAGTGTGAGTTTGGCTCGGTCGCCGAAGCCGAGTATCTCAAGGACCTTGATCCATCAACCGACGCGACTGCGATGGCTCTCGCAAGGCTACGCCAGTTGTCCGCACACGAGACCGGCCACACGCTCGGGCTGGCGCACAATTTCGCGGCGAGCACTTATGGCCGCGCGTCGGTGATGGACTACCCCGCGCCGATGATCGAGATAAAGAACGGTAAGCTCGATCTGTCGAATGCCTACGCAATAGGAATCGGGGCTTATGACAAGTTCGCCATCAGGTACGCATACTCAGAACTTGTGCCGGGCGCGAATGAAAATGCGGAGCTCGAGCGGATTCTGGAAGAAGGCGTTGCCGCCGGGATGTTGTTCCTCTCGGACGCGGACGCGCGGCCACCCGGCGCGGCGCATCCGCTCGCGAGTCTGTGGGACAACGGCGATGATCCGATAGCGATGCTGCGGCACGAAATGGAGGTGCGCCGGATAGGGCTCTCGCAGTTTGGTCTGGGCAGCATTACAGCCGGCACGCCGCTGTCGCTTCTCGAAGCGAAGCTGCTTCCGCTCTATCTGCATCATAGGTACCAGCTTCAAGCCGCCGTGAAATCGGTGGGCGGAGTGAACTATACCTATGCCGTGAAAACGGCTTCAGGAGCCAATCCTGGGAAGGTGCAGGAAATCGTGTGGGCTGCGCGACAGCGCCTTGCACTTGCGACAGTGCTGGAGACGATCAAGGTCGACGAGCTTGCAATCCCACCGCGGATACTTGAGCTGATCCCGCCGCGCGCTTTCGGCTACGAGGGCGGCCCCACCGAACTGTTCAGCAAGCGAACAGCCCCGACGTTCGATCCCATTGCGGCGGCAACAATTGCAGCGGACCTGGCCGTCTCGGGCTTGCTCGATCCGAATCGCGCGGCGCGGTTGATCGAGTTCCACTCACGCAACAATGCGAACCCTGACTTCAAAGAAGTGGTCGACGCGCTGATCGGAGCGACATGGAAAACCGCGGTGCCTAAGAACGCTTATCACGCTGAGATCGCTCGCGCGGTTCAAAGCCTGGCGGTTACGGAGTTGATGGACCTTGCTGCCGACCCCGCTGCCGCGCCTCAGGTTAGGGCCGTCGCGACGCAAGCGCTCCGCGAAGTGAACGCCTGGTTGAAACTCCCGGCCTCGGCGGGCATTAACGCGGCGCATCGCGGCGCGACACGCGAGGACATCGAGCGATTCCTTGCGCGCCCCGATGCTACGCGCAAGCAGACCGCGCCGCTTGCGACGCCGCCAGGCGATCCGATCGGGTCGAAGGCACAACCGATGTAGGTATCTCGAAACTCTTTGGGGTCGGTTGTTCTGGTTTCAGTACTCATCAAGCTCAATCCCCGCACTCTGGGGAGAGTCGTAGACACCCACCAAGCCAAGCCTTGGCGACGTTTGCCATGGTATAATCGCGACCCATATGAGAGGCGGCCTCACGAACGCAACTTCTGGATACGGACGGCCTCAAAAACTGCAATGGCCGTATTGCCTGGGGCCAAGTCGTTCAAGACCGAAATAGCGGACAGACACGATGGACGAACTGGTCACTATCATCCTTCGCTTCCGGGACCTCGTAACGGACCGCGGTCAAACGATCGCACGGCACCAACGCATATGCGACGAGCATGGTTACGTTTGGTGGGGTTGGTGGCACAAGGGAGGCGAAACGATTCCAGACGACGCATTTCGAGAGTTGGAGGTTAAAGCGACCGCTGGCATTCTAGTCGTGTATCTTGTCGACTCAGGGCAGGAGCTTCTTTACAAAGCCACGTGCGCAGATATCCGGTGGCATGCTATGCGCACGGAGATCGAGTCGCCTGAAGTCGCGAAGACGCCGCAATACTACAACGCGCAACGTTATCTCGCTTGGTTTCGGCTTAGCGACATCCGAGAGGAGCCGAACTCCAGCGCGGCCCTTAACAGCCTTTCGTATTTACGCGTCGATGCCTTCTTTAAGGACGGGGCATCCCGATACGCTCCCTTCTATAACAAGCAAGTACACTCAGCTTCTGAACTCCGCCAGCAAGACCGCACTATATGGTTTGTAAGAGCGTTCAGCCTAGGTGACCCGACGCACGAAGTCTCCCTTCTCGATCCCCGAGCGGTGACACCGACTCATTTTTCGGCAAGCTATTTCGAGTCCGACAGCAGAAATCTACTCTGGGTCTCAGACCTCCACTTTTCTGAGGAAGGTCATCATGCGTTCCCTCTAGAACCAGATCCTCAGGGTCAAAGATTTGAGTTGGGTCATCAAATTGAAGCCAACCTCAAGAACAATGGAGTCGATAAGATAGCTGGCCTTGTAATTTCTGGCGATATTACGTGGAAGGCGCAGCGCCGCGAGTTTGAACTCGCAAAATCCTTTGTTAAAAGAATCCACTCGTGGGTAGCGTTACGAAGCGATCAAATCGCCGTTATCCCGGGTAATCACGACGTCAGGTTCTCCAATGATCCCGCCGATAAGAACGCTCCTATTACTGTGGCCGCTCCGGAGGCGCGGGAGGAGTACAGCAGGTTCTATCAGGATCTATTCTACCTTGCGCCGAACGAATACATGAGCTGTGGTAGACGCTTCCTTTTAGGCAAAGCAATCCCCGTAGAGATTGTATGCCTGAATAGCTCCTGGCTCGAGCAGCGCAAAGACGCCTTTCAAGGACATGGTTTTATAGGCCAAGGGCAGATGGACGACGCGGCAAAAGGGATTGGGTGGAAGGCGGATTCTGACGGCGCGCGTGCCTACAGGATCGTCGTCCTTCATCATCATATTCTTCCCACCACCTTCAGCATGAGAGCCGAGATCAACTATCCGTACAGTGTTGTCCTTGATGCGGAGGCACTTGCGCGCTGGGTGATCAAGCATCGGGTAAGTCTGATCCTCCATGGGCATATGCACCAGCCTTTCTGCGCCAAAGTTAGTCGGCCCCTTGATGTTGAAAAACCAGACGGAGACTGGTACGAGTTTCACGTGCTCGGTATGGGTAGCAGCGGTGTGAAAGGGGAGCTTGGCGAGGTCGGGAAGAATACTATCGGCCTCTTGACATTCGAAAATGGCCGCCTTACGGTGACAGTGTGGTCAATTCACGACGTACACCCATCAGCGAAGTTGTGGACAATAGCGCTTCCGATGTCGTTTTGATCAGAGCATGCGACTTTTGATAACAGACCTGGACAACACCCTGTATGACTGGGTGACCTATTTCGCCAACGCATTCCGCGCGATGGTCAATGAACTTGCTGTGATTCTTTCCGTTGAAGAGGAAAGGCTGTTGGACGAATTTCAGATTGTTCACCAGCGTTACGGAAACTCGGAACAGCCGTTTGCGGTCTTTGAGCTACCTTCAGTTAGAGAGAGGTTTGGCGACCTGTCGAAAGCCGAACTCTTCGAGGCTTTACGGACTCCACTAGCCGCGTTTCGCGCAGCTCGTAGCAAACACCTAAGTCTCTATCCATCAGTCCGGCCGACCCTTTACTGCTTGAGAGAAAACGGCGTGCGTATTGTTGGGCATACCGAAGCGATCGGCGTACAGGCGTACTCCCGCCTCCGTACGCTGAGAATTGTTGACCACTTTCATCGTATCTACGCGCTCGAAGGTCACCTTTCACCACACCCCGATCCTCTGCGTAACCCCGCTCAGCAGCCTCCTCCCGGTTTGATAAACGTAGTGCCGGCGCACGAAAGGAAGCCTAACCCGGATCTGCTTCGAGATATTTGTATAAGGGAACGGATACCACAAGAGGAGGCGTGGTACGTGGGCGACAGTAAAACGAAAGACGTGGCTATGGCCAAGCGAGCAGGCGTCACTGCCGTTTGGGCAAAGTACGGGACCGAGTATGACGTTGCTCTTTGGGAGATAGTCAAACGTGTCACCCATTGGTCGCGCCAAGATGTCATGCGCGAAGAGACGCTTGAAACGGTGTTTCAAGACATCGAACCTGACTACATCATTGATTCCTTTTCGGAAATACTCACCCTGTCAGGTATCACAACTAACAGCCCCCAATTGGATCTGGCCGGAGTATCGACCAATTCCTGAACTGATGACCGGCTAGCACGCGGAGTCGACAGCGCTCTCCACCAGCTCGAACGCATCCAGGAATTGAAATATGCTCTGAGGGGAATTTCAAACGCAATGTCGTACGCCTACAACTCAGGTGTGAAGATCTATTGGGAGGATCAAGGAGAAGGTGACCCGTTGTTGCTCATCATGGGACTGGGCTACACGATGGATATGTGGTATCGCACGGCGCCGGTCCTCTCACAACGCTACCGGACAATCAGCTTTGACAACCGTGGCGTCGGTCGCAGCGATGTGCCTCCCGGGCCTTATTCGATTGTCGCGATGGCGGCGGACGCGGCGGCGGTTTTGGATTCAGCAGGAGTGACTCGCGCGCACGTGTTCGGCATATCGGTACGAATCGCTCAGCCGCCTCGCTCAACTCAAAGTGCCGACGCTGGTTGTGCACGGCGAATCAGACCGGCTTGTTCCGCCCGAGAATGGCCGGCGTCTTGCTCGGCTGATCGCCGGCGCGAGGCTGGTAATGATCCCCGGCGCGAGCCACATCTTCCCAACAGATCAACCGGAGACAGCCAACGAGACAATCCTCGGTTTCCTCGCCGAGCAAGCGAGTGATGTCCCCGCTGACAGCGAAGCGCAATCCGACCAGTCGAACAATCCGCAACCGAAGAGCGTGTGAAAGAGTCTGGAGGTCCCAGCAATACTCCCACGGAGTTGAAAGATTGCCCTCCGCCATATGAGTGTTTTCCGCTAAGACTATTTGCGATCATCTACATATTCATTGCGCTCGACAGAAATGGACGCCTGGCAATGATGGCAATGATGTACGTTTGAGAATGTGTATGACTCCTGCGACTCCAGGGTCCACAACATGCCGAAATCTGATCATTCACTCTCCCCGGAAAGCCAGCCGCGCGACAACGAGACCGAAGAGCAGAATCTAACTAACGATATGGTTCCACAAAGCGGAGAGCCCTTCCGCTTGCTCGTCGAAGGCGTAAAGGACTATGCGATCTTTATGATCGATCCGCGAGGATACATCGAGAGCTGGAATATGGGTGCAGAAAACATTAAGGGCTATAAGGCAGATGAGATAATCGGAAAGCACTTTTCGGTTTTCTACCCTGAAGAAGACCTCCAGCGCGACAAGCCAGGCTATGAGCTCAAGGTGGCCGCAGAAGTAGGACGGTTTGAAGATGAAGGCTGGCGCATTCGCAAAGACGGTTCGAGGTTCTGGGCAAATGTGGTTATCACCGCACTGAGAGATAAAGAAGGAACACTGCGCGGCTTTGGCAAAGTAACCCGCGATCTGGCTGATCGCAAACAGGCGGAGGAGGAGCGCCTGAAACTTGCGCGCGAGCAGGTCGCGCGCGCCGAAGCGGAAGCGGCCAACCGCGCAAAGGATGAGTTTCTGGCTACCGTCTCGCACGAACTGCGCACGCCTCTAAACGCGATAGTTGGGTGGGGGCGGATGATCCGCAACACCAAGATGGATGAAAAGGGTTTGGCTCACGCGCTGGACATTATCGAGCGCAACGCGAAGCTACAGGCGCAGCTCATTGATGATCTGCTCGATGTGTCGCGGATTATTTCCGGTAAGCTAAGACTAACGGTTATGCCGGTCGAACTTCCTCCGGTCATCGAGGCTGCTCTTGACGTAATCCGGCCGGCAGCTGAGGCTAAGAACATTCGGCTGCAGGTAATGCTTGATTCAAACGCGGGCTTGGTGTCCGGCGATCCTGATCGTCTGCAACAAGTCATCTGGAATCTGCTCTCCAATGCGGTGAAGTTCACTCAGAAAGGAGGCCGAGTGCAGGTAACGCTCGAGCAATTGGATTCTCACGTTCTTATAACGGTAAGCGACACCGGTAAAGGGATAGCAGCAGAATTCCTGCCGGGCGTGTTTGATCGTTTTCGTCAGGCCGACAGCTCAATCACACGGCTACACGGGGGGCTTGGGCTTGGGTTGGCAATCGTTCGCCAACTGGTAGATCTGCACGGAGGCAGCGTGGAGGCGCAAAGTCCCGGAGAGGGGCAAGGTGCAACCTTTTCGTTGCAGTTGCCGGTGACTATTGCTCACGGTTCAGGCCGCTTCGCCGTGAATGCTGAGGAAGCGAATGCATCCAGCGCCGCGGTTCAGGGAGGCTTCGGCTCTTCACCATCGCTTGAAGGATTAAGCGTCCTCGTTGTTGATGATGAGCCTGATGCGCGGGACTTATTAACGGCCATTCTCGAAGAACGCAAAGCGAAAGTCACGACTGTTGCTAGCGCTGCCGAGGCTTACGAAACGATCGAGTGGTTAAGACCGGATGTAATCATCAGCGATATCGGGATGCCTGGTGAGGACGGCTACTCCCTCATACGCAATGTAAGGTTAAAAGAAGCCCGAGACCGACAGGGATGGAGGCCGGCCATTGCTCTGACGGCGCACGCAAGGGTAGAGGATCGTTGCGAGCACTATCAGCAGGCTACCAGGCCCACGTCGCAAAGCCTGTTGAACCGGCTGAGTTGGTGGCAGTAATTGCCAGTCTTGTACGTCCGCTCTCTTGAAGCTTTATAGAAACGTTGAAGTCCTGCCTTCACCGAAGCATCAGGCTGCGACCTTCCGCTGTCTCCAGTTTAACAGCAAGCAGTGCAGCAAGCGTCGGTGCGATATCCCGCATATCTATCTGGCCGAGATCGCGCCCCGCTGCGATTCCGGGACCTGCAATAAAGAACGAAGAGTTCATCTCCGGAACATCAGGCGCGTACCCGTGTGTCCCGCCGGGCCGGACTGCCGTGGTAACCGGTCCCTGAAGCTTCGAGCCAAGCCGATACCCCGACCGCAGCGCAACAACATACGCGGCATCGGGGAAACCACCCATTACCCGAGCCGCCCCGCGATCAGCAACTTTCATCACGCCCGATGATGGGTCGTTCGCCAGCCGGTTCAAGACATCCCCCGCGATTCGTCTAGCTTCATCGTCCTTTTCATCACGAAGCATGATTCCGGCCGATCCGCCGCCGTACCACGCGAAGGCACGCCAGGATTTCACCCTTCCCTGCTCGTTCAACTCGATCAGTCCCGCTTCGCGAAGCGCCGAGTTCAAGTTGACTTCTTTGTCAGTGAGCTTGAACCCGTGATCCGACACCACGCAGATGATAGCGCGGCCGCCTCCGATCCTCGCAGCCGCGGCGCGAACCTGCCCGATGACCGCGTCCAACTGCTCGAGTACGGCAAACGTTTGTGCGCTGTAAGGCCCGGTCTTGTGCTCCTCTTCGTCGAGAGCCCCGAAATAGGAGAGGTGAAAGCGCGGCCTCTTCTTCTCGAGAAGATAAACATTGAAAGCCGCACGCCGAACGTCCCCCGCGGCCGAATAGTCGTTCCCATCGGTGTATGGACCGAGCGCGCCTTCGGCTTCGGCGAACAGACCGGGGGTCGAAAGTGCGCGAATCAGTTTGCGGTCTTCGGCGTTCTCGGCTCGCCAGTATTGAACGATGTTGAAGGTTATGTTCGCGCCGACAGTGACCGGCCAGTCGACGCTTCCAGTCACGACGCGCGATTTCGCACAGGCGTCCCACAACGTCGGAACCTTGATGTCCTCGGAGTACCAGTACCAGCCGTTCAAGTTCTTGCTAAAGGGATCGAACGGCGAGTTGGCGATGACGCCGTGTTTCGCGGGCGCAACTCCGGTCACCATTGTGGTGTGGCTCGGATAGGTGACGGTCGGAAGCACACCGGTGACTCCGGTGGCATGCGCGCCTTCCGCGACTAGCCTGCGCAGGTTGGGAATCTTCAAGCCGTGTTTGTCTGCATCGAGGACATAGTCCGGCTTCAACCCGTCGATCGAAATGAGCACCACGGGAATGGCTGGCGCGTTCTGGGCTTCCGAAACAAACCACATCGGGACGGCAAGACTGAGCAGCAAGCTTGCCAATACGATCTTTCTCATTGATGCCTTCGGGCCGACCTGTTTGGGCGTCCGTCCGCGGGCGCCCCTCTCTTGCGACGATCACTTTTACCGCATCTCGGTGCGTTTGCCAAAGAGGAGGGGTGGGTGATTGTGCGTTGATGTGTCGCCGAGCCTGTGCCACAAAGAGACTAAGTCACAAAGCCGCACAAAGAGAAACTTGTGCTCCTTCGTGTCTTAGTGACTTTGCGGCGAGACGCTTCTCAACACGCTATTGCACCAATACCCGAAGAGAGGCGGCTGCGGAGTGCCGCCGGCCCAGTTCCTGCGGGAACGTCGTAAGAAATCATAGAATATGCTGAGCACTTGAGCATGCTAGGGGTGGGGAAGGGCGGTTTACCCCCGCTAGTTTCAGCAGCCCAACCACCAAGAGCGGGGGTAAACCGCCCTTCCCGACCACGAGCCTGCTTCGCGTTCCACGCATCACTCATCACGCTTCACGCATCACGTTTCACGTCTCATGCATCATTCCGTTCGCTTGAATCTGAATCCCCGTTGTCGCGCTGCCTCATAGAGCAAGATCGCGGCGGCCGCGGCGACGTTGAGCGATTCGACCCCTTTCGCCATTGGTATGTGCACGAACTCGTCGGCTTCTCCCTCCACCGACGCGGGAATCCCGGTTGCCTCGCGCCCGACGATCAACGCGATCGGCACGGTCATATCGACTTCGGCGCACAGCTTGACCCTTTCCGCCCGAGCCGCATCCTCGATGACGCCTTGCGTAGGTGCGGGGCTGGCGCGAGAGGCAATCGTCTTTATCTTATGATCGTGGCAACGGGCGGCGATATCCGCCCGGCTCGCGCCAGTCACCACGGGCAATCGAAGCGCCGAGCCCATTGAAGCGCGAATCGCTTTGTCATTGAAAGGATCAACGGTGTAGCGAGTCGTGATCAGACCGCTTGCTCCGGCGGCTTCCGCCGTGCGGATTATCGAGCCGAGATTGCCCGGGTCCTGCAGTTCGTCGGCGATGACAAGAAGATCAGGGCCGTTTCGGAAAAGGTCATCAAGCTCGAAATAAGGCCGGCTGACGATGGCCGCCACGCCTTGCGGCGCCCGGGTATCGGCGATGGCTTCCATCACCTGCTTCGAGACAAGGGCGCCGCGGCACTGCACCCGCCGCAGCAAATCGAGCAAGGCGGCGCCGCGCTCACTGGATTCAAGCTCGGCGGTAAAGGCGACGCTTTCGAAATGTGCGCCGGCGTTGATCGCGTCTTCTATCAAGCGAACGCCCTCTAGAAACACATGCGGCCGCTCGCCCATCGTGCGGACCCGCCGGAAACGTTTGACAAGAGGGTTTTGGCGGCTGGTGATTTTCTCAACGAGCATGGCTAAAAGAGTGTTAGGAGTTAGTGGATGGGGATTGGGGACAGATCAGGCCAGAATTGCCCCAACCTCTGGCCCCCAATCCCCAACTTCTGACGAGCACATACATCGCCCAACTCTCGACGGCAAAGAAAGGAAAGCCAAGATAGCCAAGCACCGGCATCTCGAATATCTTGACGTCGCCCAGATAGGGAACGGTATAAGTCCATTTCGTAAGCGCCCAGTAGTTCCAGAACTCCCACAGCGCTCCGCACAAACCGCCGCTGGCAAGCAATGCAAGAAGCCGCTTGTAATCACCGCGCTGGATGTCTCCAATGATTGAGGGTAGACCGCGAAGCGCGTTGATTGGATCGAGCAGTAAGATCAATCCCAGCCATACTAGCGGCACGAACCACGCGGATATAACAATGAGCGGCGCCGCGGCGCCGAGAGTGCCGGCTGCGATAAGCAAATACAGAGTTTTCTTCGAAAGCTTCAGTGACCGCGACGAATTCATTCTCCTGAATAGGGTAGCGTTGAACAACTCCGCAGTCTCGAACAGCGCCGGAGATATCGTTGCGAACGCCCAATCGTAGCCCACTCGTCGCAGGAATGGATTCGGCTCCAGATTGTGATAATGCCACCAGAGCTCGAGATCGGACCGCCAGAAGCGAGGCGCGTTGTAGAGCTCAAACACCCACCAGCTCCCAATTGATACGACCGCGATGATCAGGAACTCCGCACGGTTGTTAACCAATAACGAGTGGCCCTTGAGTTTGTACACCAGCGCATCGACGAACAGAATGTAGCCGGTCCAAACGATTGGTGTGAACCAGCGGCCAACGACCTGATTGCCGGAGAAGAGAAGCGCTTCCGCGAGGAGGATGATCAGCAAGCCCGCGTGCCCGTGAAGCTTCAAAGCGGCTCGCGAGCTGTCTGTCATTTCGTGTGCCGTCATCCCGCAGAGTATACTACAGCGCGGCGTAGACTATTATCGACTGCGCGGCCGCCATAAGCGGCGATTCCACCCAGGGGCGAAGGCACGTTGCCATGAACCTGAATCGACACGAGGCACAGACTAAAGTCTATGCTATGTCCGGACTGATCGTGCTCGTCTCTCTGGCAGCGATGTCCGGATGCTCGCGCCGAACACCGCCCGATCCGAAGGCGGAGATCATCGTCGCCGCAGCCGCGGATCTCGCTCCGGCGTTTGAGGAACTCGGAAAGCAGTTCGAGCAAGAGACGGGAACAAAAGTCACCTTCAGCTTTGGTTCTACCGGCATGCTCGCGAAGCAGATTGAGAATGGAGCGCCAATAGATCTCTTCGCGGCCGCCAACGTCGAATTCGTCGATCAGCTCGAGCGCGAGGGGCTGATTCTGCCGGAGACGAAAGCCCTTTACGGACGCGGAAGAATAACAATCTGGACGCGCGCCGATAGCGCCTTGAAGATTGAGGGTATTGAAGATCTCGCTCGAGCGGCGGTCGCGCATATTGCGATCGCAAACCCCGAGCACGCGCCGTATGGGAGGGCCGCTCGTGAGGCGCTCGAGTCGGCCGGTATATGGAAAGCAGTCGAACCCAAGCTCGTGTTCGGAGAGAACGTTCGGCAGACGATGCAATACGCCGAGACCGGAAACGCGGATGCTGCAATCACCGCGCTGTCTTTGAGTGTGCGGAGCAATGGCCGGTGGACGTTGATATCCGAGGCGCTTCACAAACCTCTGGATCAGGCGTTGGCGGTCATCAAGGGCGCGCGCCGCGAACTCGAGGCTCGGCGATTTGCGGAGTTCATCAACAGTGCGCAAGGACGCTCTACCATGCGCGAGTATGGTTTCATACTTCCCGGCGAAGCGATGCCTGATTAGGCGTGGCTTGTCAGGCTGGTGCATCGCTTAACGCTCTCCTCCCTCTGCAGGCGAGGTGCTTCGAATTTGAGGCGACAATTAAGAGCGACGGTCTTGGGTAAGAGTCCAGCTTGACAAGAGGCCGCGCGAAGCTATCCTATCCTTTGACCATGCACTCGCTATCCGTACCACCGCTGTCCGGAGACTCCGACCGAAGCCAATAGAAAGAACGGATGGAACCCTCCAAAACCTCAACCCGCGTTAGGGTCGTCGTCGCCACGTCGGTGATGTTGTCGTTCATCTCGTTCTGGCGCGCGGCGGCCATCGTGCTCAACGATCTGGGCTCGTCCGCGTTTTATGCGGGCGGGCTTGCGGAGCAGTACGTGGGCAAGGCAGCGCCTTGGTTCATTCTCGGCGTGATGCTGTTCAGCTCCGCCGTTCGCATCGTCTACATCGAGTCGTCGTCGATGTTCACGCGAGGCGGCGTCTACCGTGTGGTAAAGGAGGCGATGGGCGGCACGATGGCCAAGCTCAGCGTCTCCGCTTTGATCTTTGATTTTATATTAACGGGACCGATCTCGGGGGTCACGGCCGGAAAGTACATCGTGGGGCTCGTTGCGAGCACGGTGACTTACTTCGGCTACCGTTGGGCGCCATCGGCTGATACTGGAAACTATCTGGCGGCGGTAGTCGCGGTGCTCGCGACCCTCTACTTTTGGTGGCGCAACTTGAAAGGAGTTCACGAATCGAGTGACGATGCGATGCGCATCATGTACGTCACAACGGTGATGGTGGTGATGATGATCGGGTGGGCGTGCCTGACCTTGGTGATCAAAGGGGGACAGATGCCGCCGCTTCCGACACCATCGAATCTCAGTTTCTCTGGTGGGACTGACAACGCGCTAGGCTGGCTCCAGCATTTGCGATGGTTTGTCCCCGACGGTGACCGATACAAGATCGCGGAAAACGCTCCCAGCATAATCGGGCTGCTTGGCATCATGGTGGCGTTCGGCCATTCAGTGCTTGCGATGAGCGGTGAAGAGACGCTCGCCCAGGTGAACCGGGAGCTCGAGCACCCGAAGCTCAAGAACCTGATGCGCGCGGGCATCGTCATTTTCGTCTTCTCAGTCCTGTTCACGTCGCTGGTCTCGTTCTTTGCGGTTGCGATCATCCCGGACGACGTGCGGCCAAAGTATCTCACAAATCTGATCTCGGGGCTGGCGATGAACTTCGTGGGCCCGGAGTCGCTAAGGCTTCTGTTCCAGGGATTCGTAGTGATCGTCGGATTCCTGATGTTGTCGGGAGCGGTCAACACGGCGATTCTCGGCTCCAACGGAGTGCTCAACCGCGTTTCGGAAGACGGCGTGCTGACTCCCTGGTTCCGGGCGCCGCATAAGAGGTTTGGAACGACTTATCGGACCATCAACCTGATCGCTATCCTTCAGATCGTGACCATAGTTGCGTCGCGAGGCGACACCATCGTGCTGGGAGAGGCTTACGCATTCGGAGTAATCTGGAGCTTTACGTTCAATGCGATTGCCACGGTAGTGTTGCGCTTCAAGCGCCCGGCGGAACGCGAATGGAAGGTGCCCGGGAATATTCGCATCGGCCGGATCGAAATCCCAATGGGACTCATCACCATCTCGCTGATTCTGGTTGCTATTGCAATGACCAACCTCCTTACAAAGCAGGTGGCCACGATATCGGGCATCTTGTTCACTATTGCATTTTTCATTACGTTTACAGTGTCCGAGCGAATTAACCAACGGAAACTCGATCTCACCGCTTCCAAGCTGGACCAATTCCAGTTGCAGCACAGCGAGACTGTAGATCTTCAATCGGTGGGTGCACGTCCGGGAAATGTGCTCGTTGGCGTGCGCGACTACAACACGCTGTTACACCTGGAGCACGTGCTGGACCGCACGAACACCGATGAGCAAGACATCGTTGTGCTGACGACGCGATTGATAGCAGGACCAGGCAGCGGCGAGCGCGAATTGTCTGATGAGACCTTGTTTACCGAGTACGAGCAGCGGCTGTTTACGCGAGTCGTCGCGCTGGCGGAAAAACACGGCAAGCCTGTCGAACTGGTTATAGTTCCGGCGACAAACGTATTTGATGCCGTGGCGCAGACCGCGATGCGATTGGACTCCGCGGTTCTGGTTGCTGGCCCGTCGTCGAAGATGACCGTTCAAGAACAGGCTCGCGAGCTGGGCCGCGCTTGGGAACGGCTGGCCGAGAAACCTCGCAGGCAAGTAGCCTTCAAGGTGATCGAGCCAAACGGCAGTGAGCACGTCGTTCATCTGGGAGCGCACGCGCCGCACCTCACGGAAGAAGATATCAACCTGATTCACAAGCTATGGATTCAGGTGAGCAACATACCGAGCCGGCGCAAGGTGCATCACCGCGACGTCGTGCGAGTGGCGCTTGACCGGCTTGAACGCGACCTTCGCGGAAACACCGACGTGATGCTGGACTTCTATAATCTTGAACACAGAGGATCAAACGGCAAGCCTGGCGCTCAAAAGCGGAAGTAGAATTGCCGGCGCGTAAGAAGCAACACCAGGTTTATCAAATGTCAGCTCCCATCGATCCGGTTACCTCTGGAAGCCCACACCAGGCCAGCGAAAGCAGCAGCGAGCCGCCATGCTCGCAGCGTGCGCCACGGGCAAAGGCGTCAGCCGATCTTGAAGCACTGCGAAATCGCGTCTACAGCTTTAGCGATCTCTCACACTACCGAACGCGCGATCGATTGATCATACGCGCCGCGGATCTCGTCTTATATTCGCTGATTCGCATGATCTGCTCGACGCTGCGATGGGAGGTACGAGGTCGTGAGCACCTCGACACAGTTGAAGCAAGCGGGCATCGACCGATTTTCACCTTTTGGCACGTGTGCATACTCAGCGCGACGTGGTTTTGGCGGAACCGCGGCATCGTCGTTATGTCGAGCGTAAGCCGCGATGCCGAGTACACGGGCCGCGTGATCAAACGACTTGGCTACGGCACCGCGCGCGGTTCGGCGACTCGAGGCGGAGGTCGGGGGCTGGCTGAGATGGCGCATTGTTTGGATAACGGAATGGAGGTCGCGTTCACGATAGACGGCCCACGCGGACCGGCTTACGTCGCTAAGCCCGGCGCGGTGACCCTTGCGCGGCACACCGGGCAACCGATACTCCCATTTCACATCGCGGCGAGCAGCTACATCGAGTTTCCAAGCTGGGACCGCCTCCAGATACCTCTGCCGTTCACTCGCGCGGCCTCTTTCATTGGCGAGCCAATCTACGTACCGCGCGACGCGGCGAGCGAAGATATAGCGGCAAAACACGCAGCCCTGCAGTCGGCGCTTGAAGGTTTGCGCCGAGACGCCGAAGCTTGGAGGGCGAAGGGGTAAGGGCAAAGCGCAAAGAACAAAGACCAGAAGTCAGAAAGCAGAGGAATTGGAAATTGCGAAATGAAAATTTCAAATTTGCAATTTTCAATTCCCGCCTCTAACTCTTTGCCCTTAGCCCTTTGCTCTTCGCCCTTCGCCCTTTGCCCTTCGCCCTTTGCTTTCTTCGTGGCAGAAGCCGCGGCTCGAGTTGCGAGCAAAGTCGATCAACTCAGCGACTAGCGGATCGTCGAGTTCCTGGAGGCTCCCCAGTGCGTCCTCGAGCGAAAGACCAGATCGCAGCAACCGTCGATAGCCCGCCCTGAGAATCTCGAGCCCTGTAGAGTTGAAGCCCGCCCTTCGAAGCCCGACGACGTTCAAACCGCGAGCGCGACCCGGCACGCCGTCAGTGATAACGAACGGCAAGCAGTCCTGAACGATCTTTGAGTTTCCCCCAATCATCGCAAGGCGGCCGATGCGGCAGAACTGGTGCACCACCACTCCGCCTGAGATGAAGACTTGATCCTGAATATCGACGTGACCCGCAAGCGCGACGTTGTTGGCGATGATTACGCCGTCTCCTAATCGACAGTTATGTGCGACGTGCGCGTTCGCCATAATGAAACAGTTTGTCCCGACGATTGTTACGGATTCTGGCTGAGTGCCTCGGTGCATGGTGACGCCCTCGCGAATCCGATTGTTTGATCCGATATTGAGGTAGCTTCTGCAATTGACGAAGCCGACGTCCTGGGGCTCGCCGCCAAGAACCGCGCCTTCATAGACCGTGCTGGCCGGGCCGAGCGTCGTAAAGCGCTTAATCACGGCGTGGGCGCGAATATTGCTGCCTTCTCCAATCTCTGTATCCTCCTCGATCACTGCGTAAGGTCCTACGCTAACGCCGGCGCCGAGCTTCGCGTCCGGGCTGACGATGGATGTCGGGTGTATGTTCATGAACGATCAATACTAGCACGACGAAGGTGATTCGTGACCCGCGAGTATTGACTCTCAGCTGAGCATCTGGCAAGGCGGTCCAGAGAGAAAAGCGAATGCACCCTCTATGTTCGCTACACATCACGTCTTGGGGTTAAAATAGTGTTGCCCTTTTCCAGTTCTTGTCGTATCTTGGATTAACCGCACCCCGGCGGGCTTTGACCCCAACGGATGCCCCTATCTTCGGTAGCGAGACCCCACATAGACGGACGCTTTCATCGGCATAGTCCACGTTTTCAGGGAGACAAGGATGAGCTTTTTCGACCTTCAGCCGGTCCTCGACAAAATGCTTTCGGTTGCCGACAACATATCGGATCTGAACTTCTCTGTAGGCCGGCCGCCCCAGGTCGAGATCAACGGAAGGCTCTCGCCGGTTGAGGTCAAAGGGCTCCGAAACCTCATTCCTTACCAGACCGAGATAATCGCGATGTCGCTGATGGAGGGTAACGCCGATGCCGCTCGCCGCTTTATTCAGACCGGATCGGCTGATATCGGCTACGCGATGCCTAGCAGGGTGCGTTTTCGGGTGAACGTCTTCAAGCAGCGCGGCTCGATTTCGATCGTTATGCGCGTGATTCCTACTAATGTTCCGACCATCGAGAGCCTAGACCTCCCGGCGCAAATCGGCGAGATCTCGCACCTGAAGAACGGCATAGTCCTGCTGACGGGGCCAACGGGATCCGGCAAGACCTCGACGCTTGCGGCCATCATAGACAAGATCAATACCGAGTATAGCTACCATATCGTCACAATCGAAGACCCGATCGAGTTTCTGCACCAACACAAGAAGTCAACTATCAACCAGCGCGAGCTGGGGACCGATACGCCTGCTTTCGCGCTCGGGCTCAGGGCCGCGTTGCGCCAGGCGCCGAAGGTTATTTTGGTCGGCGAGATGCGCGACATGGAAACCACGGAGATCGCGCTCGAAGCGTCGGAGACGGGTCACCTTGTGCTGTCGACGTTGCACACGACCGATGCTGCAAAGACGGTGAATCGGATAATCGGCATATACCCGAAGTCCGAGGAGCACGTGATACGCACTCGACTCGCTCAAGCATTCCGCTACATCGTTTCGCAACGACTCCTCCCCCGCGCCGATGGCAGCGGACGGGTCGCCGCGGTCGAGATCCTCAAAGCGACGCCGCGCACACGCGAGTACATCGAGCAAGGCGAGAGCGAAGGGAAGAATATGCTGGAGGCGATGAACGATGGCGAGCTTGAAGGCATGCAGCACTTCGATCAAGTGATCGAGCGGATGATTCGCAGCGGAGCGATCACGCAAGAAACCGGGCTTGCTTTTGCGACCAATCCATCGAATTTGTTGTTGCGGCTCTCGGGACTGGGTACCTCAGACGATATGCTGAGCCGGCGCGACGAGCGAAGCTACACACCGGGCCGAGTGCCCGATGCAACCAGGCAGCGCGTGATTGAGAGAGTTGAGAGATAGCGATAGCCTGACCGCGATGCCCGAAGTATAAATTAGGTTCAAAACGGGACGATCAGAAACTGAGGAGAGATCAAGAATGATAGCGAGTTGTCCGCAATGCGCGATGAGCCTTACCTTTGATGATACGCGGCTGCCGACCGAACCCTTCAGTGTTCTGTGTCCTCGCTGCCGCCAATCGGTTACGATCATGCCGCCACCAAAGGAAGAGCCCCGGCTGCCGGGCATCACCGGCACGCTCGAAGCGTTGCCAACAGCCGAAGCCGGTCAGTCGGATTCGCTGCGCGCTCTTGCAGATCTCTTGCTGGCCGGTTTGAAGCAGGAACAACCTCAGGCTACAGATGCTAAGAAGTGGCAGCGCCGGCGAGTGCTGCTTTGTCTGGATGATGCAGGCATGAGAGAGAGCTTGCGCGCAGCGATGGAGCCGTCGCGCTATGAGCTGTTCTCATCCGACTTCGCACCGGAAGCCATCGAGATCCTGCACGAGTCCCGCGCCGAAGTCATCGTACTCAGCCCAACCTTTGATGCGGATCACCAGGGCGGCGCGGCGATGATGCAATACGTCAATACGCTCACTCCCCAGATACGCCGCCGCACCTACGTAGTTCTGGTCTCTCCTCAACTACGAACGCTTGACACTTACCTTGCGTTCGCGAACGGAGTCAATCTGACTCTGCACCCGGAGGATGTGTCGTCGTTTCAGTCGGTCTTAGAGCGCAGCATGCGAGACTTCAATGAGCTTTATCGTCCATTGAACCAGGCTAGCTCACTCGCTCCCTTCTAAGCCGCTCCTTCCTAACGCCAACTGAGTGTCAAACGGCACATGATGCGGAATTGACACCACTGCACCTTTCTAGATAATCTCTTCGGGTTTACGACGCGCCCGTAGCTCAATTGGATAGAGCACCAGACTTCGGATCTGGGGGTTACAGGTTCAAGTCCTGTCGGGCGTACTTCCTTATTCTGGGCGCTATACAACTTTCTCTAGTAGCTGAAATGGCACATGGTTACCAGGGCAGCCTCCCGGCGTCCATCCAGCGCGAAAGTTCTTGACTAGGAATGCTTGAAAGAATATGATGGTGCGGTGCGCTGAGTCGTCTGATCGACAAGCCCCCTTGAACATTCAGTAGCCCCCTATCTGAATGTTCCGTACCCCAACGCACCGCCAAAACAGTACCGCTTTATGGCAGGAACACAAAGCGGTGTTGTCTACGGGGCGGTTTATATCATACCCGTCAACAGGATGCAAGAAAAAAGTTAAAGTAAATTATGAGCATTTGCTTTCCAGTCCTTGCATTCACTCCTAAGGCGTGTAGAATTCGTACTTACGTCATCTAAGGCACAGGGAAAAATCTTTTTCTGAAGCCGCGCTCCACTCAAGCCGTCTGACGAACCGTCGGCTTATCTTGGTGCGGTAGTCTTTTCGCTCTAGAGTACCCTCAAAGAGGGTGTTCAGACGAGGGACGAACAGGGATGCAACCGCGATAGCGCGCTCTTTAGAGGGACATCGCCTGCGAATTCCCCTCAGTCCAGCCAGCGAAGCGTCCCAGGCACTAGCTCTAACTCCCAGGCGCCGAGTTTCTCACTGAACCATTTGCGATAGATCGCAAAATAGCGATGCCCGTCAGATTTTGCTGTGATCGTTACGAATTCCATGTCTCCTAATGCTCCCGGTCGCCATAAAAGCAATGATCGTGCCACTGATCGATGACGAAAAACTAAATCGGGAATCAGTCGCGAGTAGATGTTCTGCAGTTATTAGCTGAAGACTTCCGGCTCAAGAGAGGTCATGACAGAGTGGAAATGGCCTTGTGAGCACCGTTTGAAAAGCGATCAGAGCGAAACATCCACCCACCTGCATCGCTCATACTACGCGGACCATTCTGAATTCCTCGAGCCGAGCGACAAAGGCGACGATTCCCCGACGTGCGCCATCTTCGTCCACGTCGAATCGTTTGCAGGTTGCCTGAACGAGAACATCCAGGGTGGGAGAATCACCGCCTTCTATCTCTTGCCAAAGCGCAACGCCTGTCCGGTTCAGGCTGTAGTAGAAAAGGGTTTCAAGGTTAAGGAGCACACCCGTTCCGCCATCTAGCGGTGTAAAGACGGTGAGTGGCGACTTCTCGACACGCATTGTCTTAAAATAGACTCGGTTCGGTTTCCACGCAAGCCTTGGAGCTGGGCGGGCCACGCTTTGGCAGTCGCAGCCGCTTAGTTTCACCAACCAACCGAATCTGAGGCACCCGGCTGTTCACCCCTTCCGCAAGCAACCCTCCTGGGTTGGTAGGGTTGGCGGCTACAGAGTTAGGGCGAGTCGCTCAATGGCGATAAGCGTTCTGGGTGGGAAGCGGTGGTGCTGCTGCCTCGGCTTGTGAGGATTGCTCTAGAGGGTGACTTGGCTGAAATTGTAGCTTCTGTGCAGAATCGTCGGTTTCACAACTTTTCACAACCCGCTGTCGAGCAACCTGGACGCGAGTTCAGCGCGGCCGCGAACATTTGCCTTCTGATAGACCTTATCGAGGTGCTTATTGACCGTTTCGACACTTATTCTCAGCCGCTCCGCGATCTCAAGATTCTTATTACCCTTGAGGCACTCGACTGCCACCTGGGCTTCTCTTTCCGTCAGTCCCCAGGTCTGCCTGAGATGCTCTTCGTAGCTTGACCATCGCGAAGCCGATCGCTTTACCAGGCATAGCACGTAGCTTTCCTCTCCCAACATTCCTGCAGGCATCAACGTGCAGTGGATTTCGTGTTCAATACGGCCTACCGTCATGTCTCGCACTGAAGTGTGCTCGCCAGCGTGTTCTCGAGAGGTGTAGGTGTCTTGATAGAAGTCGGCGGCAGACTCGATCACGCCAGCCACCAGTAGATGGCCTTCGCGGTTATCAAGCAGCAGCTTGTCAAATGCGCGATTATGCCAGGTCAGTTGACCCTCCGCGTTCAGGAATACGGCGCCCTCGTTGATTTCATCGAGCGCCGCCGCAAGGCAATAGAGCCGGTCGTTTGTTTCTAATGGGAGCGCTGCCACGGGCATAGACGCATAAGACCCTTGAGCTAACATACAGGCATTCCTTTTTCTGTTCTTGCCAGTTGGAGGCGAGACAGCCAAAGAAGGACGACAGCGCTCGGCGATCTCAAAGATTCGGCAACCTTTCTTGAATAAGGGGCAGGAAGCTAGCCATTCTCGATGGGACAGCAGCAGTCTGAAGTCTGCCTCCTAAGGCTCAGTGCCCACCAGTCGAACAATCGGCGCCAGACTAGAGGTAGCTTCGACTCCGTTATAGGTCAGGTAGTTAGGGTTGTCAACACTTTTGAATTGCGGCGCTTAGTCACGAAATGGCGGGTTCAAAAAGGTTCGCTCGCCGTCTTCAACCCATTACCTGTTCAGGGAATCAGGCGCGATCCCCACGGCTGGAAAGTCAGCACAATTCTCCTTTTCAGTAATGGTGAGAGCGGTTTATCAATCCGTCCATTGTACAAAAATGATTGTTGAGGGGAGCCCAAATGCCTAAGCCAATCTTAGAACTTTCAACAGGAGGAGCAGGTACCGCAAGCGCAAACGGCGACTCGCGCCGCAGTCCGCTCGCCGAACTCGTAAGTAATAACCTGCGCGCTAAGGGAATGCGACAAGTTGATTTCTGTCGCCAGGCCGGATTCGATCAGGGCCTGCTATCCAAGATTCTTTCGTCGGTTGTTAACACCCTGAACGTTGAGACCGCTCTCAAGCTCGCCGAGGGCCTGGGCCTTCCACCGGCCGTCGTCTTCGAGGCAATCGGGAAGAAGGATGTGGACGAGCTGCTACGGCGGTTCTATTGCAAAAGCCACAGGAGTGATGTAGGCACAGCCAGTCAACCTTGATCAGTTCCTAAACGAGTGATCCTTCCACTGCTGGACCGGTCGATGACGGAGACGCATTCAAACGGGCAACCCTACCCGCAGTGGCTGGTGCTTGTATATTTAGCCGGACGGCGCGAAAGCCTCGCTCCTGAATCCCACCAACGCGTTGCTGCGTGGAGCAATATACCGACGCACCCCCTTCAAGATAGTGTAACTTGACACACGCGGGCAAAAGTCTTATTATCGGCCCGCCTTGTGGGTTGCGGAGGTCTCACAGCTCTCCGATACCCAGGGTGCTGTGGGTCTCTGACGCGACGTGCTGCCGTCCGACACCGGAGTTTGCAGCTCCTTAGTTCAGTGCGATCGCCCCGCTTATTGAGGAGACACACATCACCTGATCCGCCATTCATCAGCGCGGGTTGAAGCGGAGATTATTGAATGTGGGCTAGACGGCGGCTAATAGATTAAGCGCGCAGTCTTGTCCACACGAACAGCGCAAGCGCCACCATCAGCACTCCGGTTCCAAAGTCAAAGCCGGGGCGTGAGCGGATCGGAGAAGCGCCTTGATCCACAGGCCTCCTGATTTCATCGGACACCGGCCGAGCGCTATGACCGGTTTGTTCCTCGCCGGGGTCACAGATGCAGGCGGGAGTGCCGCATTCGCACCAACTACCGGCGGTGGTGTGCCCGGCAAGCGCGACCGTGGCAAACGGGACGGAGTTTGTTAGGTTGTCACCAGAAGACAGTGAAAACGCGATGGGGAGACTGAATATGCAAACAGCCGCCAACAACAATCTTCTCCTCACAATTTTTTCCTCCTTTAAGCAGCTAGCTGACTCGCCTACGGCTATCAGACACGGCGGATCTTATCAGCAAATGGCTGAAGAACTAATTAGGGAGCTTTACAAAAAGCAAGCTCTCGGTAGTTTGACCCCCAAACTCATCGCTCTTGCTCATCATGCCTACACCTTTCGCAGGATGGATCTTGTCGAGCAAGCGGCGCAAGTCTTAATGAACCTGCCGTTATCCCGGGACTCCCGAAGCATCGGCCGGTACTATCACTCATTTACCCTAAGGCGCGAGGGACAAGTGGTCGAAGCCCGTACCTTACTCGATCGTCTTGCCGGAGAGGTTCCGTACCGCTATACGGGCAGAGTGATAATGTCTCTGGCGGGTCTGGTTTTTGATAGCGGTGATTTTAGTTCTGCATTGCCGCTTTACATGGAGGCGGGTCGCGCCGCAGCAGCTACCGAACGGTGCGACCTATTCACACTGACTCAGGTTCAAAGACAGATCGCGGTTTTAAAGAGTATTGATGGCGACCATATGGGCGCAGTCGCTCACTTAGAGAATCTAGGCGCGATTGCTCGCATCTCGGGCTCACAGCAGCCTTCTCTTTGGTTCGATTACCTGAACAGCCTTGCGGTCGAACTCTGTGCAGTGGGAAGACTCGAAGAGGCTAAGAACATTTCCCGAATTGTAGTTGCGTCGCCGTTTGCCAGTGCCTATCCTGAGTATCGCGAGACTCGCGACGAGATAGAACTCAGGGGATGGCGCGCGCCTCGTTCCGTCGTAGCGTTGAGCCAGATAACTGCCGGCGCAGCTTCAAGCCAGGCAACTGCCAGTGCATCTCCAATCCCTGCGCCCTCCGAAGGTGGGAACCTTGTGCGCCTGCCTGTGGCTAATCGCGATGATGGCCGAGCCGCCGTCGAAGCATCTCCGGCGCGCCAACCGGCGCGCGTACTCAGCTTGCAAGAATGGAAAGAGAAAATGGCCAAACAGTCAAACGGTGATCCTCAAGACAAAAAGCCTCGCAGTCAGGCAACCGCCAAAGCCAAAGAGATCCGACTCGAGGAAATGGAAAAGCTGGGGACAAGGGGACTGCTGCTAAGGGCCATGGAGATGCTCGGCGATGAACGGTTAAGTGATGATCAGTTGCGCAGGGTGCTGATCATACTGGAAGGTCTTGAGCCAGACGAGAATCCGGGAGCCTAATCGAGGCCAGCCTTACGCCCCGTCTTCCGCTTTAGTCGAGCCCATGCTCATTATCAACCCGAGCAAACCGGACCTCACCTCAGTCGACAGCCTCACACAAGCGGTTTAAACGGAGAGTCAGGCCAAGGATAACAAGCCGTCGTCAATCCGAGCCGGCGAGGGCTCCCCGCCCAGGTTAATGATTGAGTGACGTGCACTTTGAGGGATGGTATGAGAGACTACAATAGACAATCTGCATTGCTGACTATCGCACTCCTGCTGTTGAGCATATCGGCATGCACTCCAAGGCCTGTTGCCTTTGTAGCTGTGCGCGAAGCGAAGTTCCGATGCGAGGGAGAGCGCGGCCAAAGAATCAAGCTGCCGCTTACCGCGGAGTCGCGAGAACGGCTGATGAAGTTCTTCAGAAGCGGCGGTGTCAGCGACAGCGTGAGTACGCTGGTTGATCCCGAGGCAGAAAAAAAATACGGCACGGTTCTGGACTCGCTCGGCGACAGCCACAATCTCATTCTCGGTGACGACCTGTCCAAGCACGTCTTCTGCGAGGTCGCGGTAGAGCTTTGCCGCCATGCGACCCGGTTCGCGAAGCTGCAATCCATTCGCCAGGTAATCGACGCGCGTGAAACCGGCCCGCCGAAGATTGACCCCGTCGCCGTTATGGACGACGGCTACTGGTGGGTCTTCTCTCATAGTCAGGTCAACAGCCAGCATGTTTTCACTGACCTTTTGGTTGTGAAAGCTATTCCGCTTCGGATGAAGCGATAGGAGAATCGATATGCACGACCGGCTCTTGAACGCCCTTCTATCGGTCGCAAACGTCAGACTTGTCGCCGCGCTGCGCGACGACAGGCTCGGATTTCCAAATGACAAAGACCTGAGAATCTTCATTCCCGATATTCATCTCATCAGCGAGAAACGTCGCAAAGAAGGCAAATTCCTCTATGCAACAAACTTCACTGACCTGCTGACAGGCGTCGCCGGAGAACTCATTAACTTAAAGGCCGGCGCGCTGGACGGTGAGACCATCGTCGTGTATCAACTGGGCGATTTCCTGGATCTGTGGCGCGAAGCTTCGGGCGCAGATGATCAGCTCGACGTCGCCGCGCGAATCAAGGACGATCACCAGGATCTGGTGCTCGCGCTCCTGGACGACAACCTCAACGCGCGGTTCTTACTTGGCAACCACGATTTCGATCTCTACCGCTGGCCGGATTATACGGCCTGGGAACGCCGCTACTATTTGCCCGACACGGCGCAGGCGCCCCCGAGCGTCATCCTGCTTCACGGGGACATCTTTGGGTCGAGTCGTTGCCCGACAAGATCCAGGACGTGTTTGTCTTCTTGTTTGCGCCGCGTGTTCGACCTGCCGAGTACGCGCTCGGTCAGATGCGAGAGCTGGTGCGCCAATCGCACGGTACCCGGAGTTATCGGAACTATATTCAGAACTCGCAACCTGCGACGGTCGGAGATGTTCAAGCGGGTGTTCCGAACATCATTCCCGCGCGATGGAATGTTCAAACGGCGGGCTCCGCGCCGGAGCAGAACCTGCTCTTTCTCGAGTCCGCATACAAATGCTGCGTCAAGGCGAACACTGATTACGACATGGACTTGCGCGTCGCGGTAATCGGCCATACTCATCACGCGCGGATCGCTGTGCGCGAGACGGATGGTGGAGGTTTATTCACGCTGATCGACTGCGGAGCCTGGATTGAGAACTGTATCGCCGATGGTGACACGGCTCCGACACCTAACGCGCAGATCTCCGCGCTCTCAGCAAACGAGGCGCGCATCTACCAACTGGAGCCGAAGTCCTAAAATAGCAGCCTCGCCTCCTAGTCCGCTTGTTGTCCGGCGCTCGTCTGCGATAGTATCTCGCGCGATTCCAAAATGCGCCTCAAATCAAGGAGCATCCACAATGATTGATTCGAAAAAGTCTCAGCTAACCTGGGCTGGTTTAGTCGGGCTATGTTTCATCGTTGTGCTCACGGCATTCGGGCAAGCGAGCGCGCAAGATGGAAATGGCGACTTGACCGGCGAACGGCTGGTCAACGCTCGAAAGGAGCCGCAGAACTGGGCTACTTACTTCGGAGCGTACGACGCGTGGCGCTACAGCTCGCTCGATCAAATCCGCGCGGACAATGTCAAGAACCTCGTCTCGGTCTGGGCTTTTCAAACCGGAAAGGTCGAAGGCGGGCTCAACGCGACGCCCATCGTAGTCGATGGGGTCATGTACCTCATCGCCAGCGAGGACCGCGTGTTCGCGCTGAACGCAGAAACCGGCGACCGGCTATGGACCTACAACTACAAGTTCCCCCGCGACCTCATATCGCCCTATGGCAAGTTCAATCGCGGCGTTGCAGTCGGGTATGGACTGGTTTTCTTCGGCACGATGGACAATCACGTAGTCGCGCTCAATGCCAAGTCCGGCAAAGAAGTCTGGAACGTCGAAGTCGAAGACGTCAAGAAATGCGGCTGCAATATCAACGGCGCCCCATTCATCGTTAAAGACAAAATCATCGTAGGCGGGACCGGAGGCGACAGCGCTCATCGCGGCTACATCAACGCCTTCAACGCGAAGACCGGAAGACTCGCGTGGCGCTTCTACACCATCCCGGGACCTGGGGAGCCGGGACACGAAACCTGGCCCGAGACGGATATGTGGAAGTACGGAGGCGGGTCCACATGGCTGACCGGTTCATATGATCCCACGCTGAATTTGATCTACTGGGGAATCGGCAATCCGTCTTCGGATTTCAACAACTCGGTGCGGCCCGGCGAGAACCTCTACACGAACTGCATTGTTGCGATCGATGCCGACACCGGCAAGCTGAAGTGGCACTACCAGGAGATCCCTCACGACGCGTGGGACTTTGATTCGGCTTACGAGTCAGTGCTGATAGACCTCACCCGCAACGGCAAGACTGAGAAGCTTCTCGTGCATCCGAACAAGAGCGGCTTTGTCTGGGTGCTCAATCGAGAAACGGGAAAGTTTATCAACGCGTGGCCTTATGTCGACACGATAACCTGGGTGAAGAGCATCGATAAAGATGGAAAGTTGATCGGCCGCAACGAACCCGAAATCGGGAAGCCAAATCTCATTTGTCCGAATTGGGGCGGAGGCCGAAGCTGGAATCATTCGGCTTACAGCCCGCGAACGGGCCTCTGGTACAACGACGGCATTGAGTGGTGCGCTAACGTGACCGTGTACCCGCAGGAGGCCCGAGAGGGGAGATCTTTCGTCGCAGGCAATGTCGACGTGAAGCCGCCTCCGGACGGACCGATTCGCGCGCATCTGGACGCTTTTGACCCGGTGACCGGTCAGAAGAAGTGGACCCTGCCTTTCAAGTATCCGATTCTCTCATCGCTGCTGGTAACCGGCGGAGATGTGCTCTTCACCGGCGACGTAGAAGGACGCTTCATGGCGTTCGACGCGAAGACCGGCAAGCAGCTATGGTCATTCAACACCGGTTCGGGGCATCGCGGCGGGCCCATTACCTACTCAGTCAAAGGCCGCCAGTTCGTGGCCGTACCTTCCGGATTGGGCTCGTTATTTGTAAGCGGTATGCCGGCGACGTGGCCGGAGGCGGCGGGTTGGCCCGGCGGTTCGGCGGTGTTTGTGTTCGCGTTGCCCGAAGGGAATCGTAAGTGACCGAGCAGCATCCAAAGAAGTCAGACGCATCGAGAGCCGGTGTTTCGCTTCTCGTTCGCGTCATCGCTGTTCTGCTTCCGGTCGCAATCGCTTTCGATCTGCCTGGTGACAAGCGGCTTGAGAGAACCGCTTCAGCGTCTTCCCTACTACAAGCCAGGGATAAGCTAAAAGACCCGCGCATCATCGCTGAAGGCGCGAGGTTGTTCGCCCCTTCCTGCGGAAACGCATACTGTCATGGAACTGGCGGCGTTGGGGGAGGAGCGCCTCGTCTTCGTGGCAAAGATCTCGAAGCCGCCTACGTGTTCAAGTCAATCTCAAACGGAATTCCCGGCACACCGATGCCGAGCTTCAAGTCCGAGCTCTCGGACGAGCAGATCTGGAAGCTCGTCGCGTTTATTGTGTCTGATGCGAAGACAAGCGCAGCCGCTGATCCGCTTTTCAGCTTGCCGGCAGCTTCGTCATCAACCGCACCGATGATTTCTGCCGAGCCAATCGCATCTTCATCTATTGTAGGAAGCTCTCAAGCCGGCAAGGCTCTTTTCTTCGACTCGTCTCAGCCGAAAAGCTGCCACGCTTGTCATTCATTCAACGGCGAAGGAACGCAAATTGGTCCAGACCTCTCAGCAGCAGCGAGTAGATCACCGAGAGATTTGCTTTTGAGCATCATCGTGCCGAGTGGACTCAAGGATGCGCAATACGCGACGATAACCGTCGCATTGCGTAACGGCGAAAAGGTCGTCGGCGTGAAGAAGGAAGAAGACGCGGAGTCGCTTCGAATCTACGATACAACCGAGCTGCCTGCCGTTCTGCGCACAGTTCAGAAGGCCGACGCCGCAAAGGTTGAGTACGTAAACGAGTCAGTGATGCCGAAAGACTACGCCTCGGCATACACTATGAAGCAGCTTCTAGATCTTGTGACGTTCTTGAAGTCTTCCCCTCAATCGAAATCGACCTTGATGTTGAAAGACTTGTTCCAATGATTTGCCGGAGTACCGAAGGGAAAGGTTCTCATGCCAACAATGAACCGACAGATACTACTCGCTGCAAGACCCGTTGGATTTCCGAAAGACTCTGACTTCAGGCTGATCGAAGCTCCGGTTCCAACTCCAGCGGCTGGGCAGATTCTTGTGCGCTCGATTTACCTTTCGGTCGATCCCTACATGCGTGGCCGAATGAACGACGTCAAGTCATATGCTCCACCGGTGCAGATCGGCGGGGTGATGGGCGGCGGTGTAGTCGCAAAAGTGGTCGGAACCAATAATCCTGCATTCAAAGAGGGAGACATCGTCCAAGGAATGTTTGGCTGGCAGGACTACGCTGTGTCGAACGGCCAGAGTGTCCGGAAAATCGATCCGACTCTCGCGCCGGTTTCGACCGCGCTTGGCGTTCTCGGGATGCCCGGACTGACGGCGTATTTCGGTTTGTTGGAAATCTGCAATCCGCAACCCGGAGAGACCGTCGTCGTATCGGGCGCCGCCGGGGCCGTTGGGTCGTTGGTCGGTCAGATCGCAAAGATCAGAGGCTGCCGGGCGGTAGGGATTGCAGGCGCGGATGACAAGATCGCATACCTGAGTGACGAGCTTGGATTCGACGGGGCCTTCAATTACAAGACCGTTAGCGGCTACTACCAGAAGCTGAAAGAACTCTGCCCGAAGGGAATTGATGTGTACTTTGACAACGTAGGCGGCGAGATCACCGATGCGGTGTTCAGGTTGATCAACACAAAGGCGAGGATTTCGATATGCGGTCAGATATCGCAGTACAACCTCGAGAAGCCTGAGATGGGTCCGCGGCTGATCCTGACGATGCTCCTCGTCAAGCAGGCCAAGGCGGAAGGATTCCTGGTGAGTCAATTCATCGACAAGTATCCGGAAGGCCTCGCGCAAATGGCTGAGTGGCTCACGCAAGGGAAGCTGAAATACAAGGAAGACATCGAGCACGGCATCGAGAACACGCCGCGTGCCTTCATCGCCATGTTGAAAGGGCGAAACGTCGGAAAGCAGTTGGTGAAAGTGTCAGAGCCGTAAAGCAAATCTGGAGTGTGCGGCCACCTTCAGGGCGAGACGCCACGGAGGGACGCCGATACTTATGCGTATTCTCGTTTGTGACGGATTAGAAAAGACCGGCGTCGATAAGCTGAGATCAGCCAGCGGCGTGACGGTCGACGAACAGCCTTCGATCGACGGAGACGAACTCGCGCGCATAATCGGCATCTACGACGCGCTGATCGTTCGCAGCAAGTCGAGGGTCACCGCGGACTTGATCAACCGAGCGCCTAACCTCCGCGTTGTCGGGCGCGCCGGGACGGGCGTTGATAACATAGACGTCGGCGCGGCTACTCAACGCGGAATCGTGGTGATGAACGCCGCTGCCGGAAACACAGTCACCACCGCCGAACACACCATGGCTATGCTGCTGTCGCTCGCGCGTCAGATTCCACAGGCAGTGAATTCGACGAGGGCCGGGCGCTGGGAAAAGAACAAGTTCCTTGGCGTCGAGCTGATGGGCAAGACGCTGGGGATAATCGGGCTCGGCCGAATCGGCGCAGCCGTCGCGGAGCGCGCGCGCGCATTCGGGATGAGCATCCTGGCTTACGATCCTTACTTCACGATAGAGGCCGCCCACGAACTCGGCATCGAAATGATCGCGCTCGATGAGCTGATAGCGCGCGCCGATTTCATCACGCTGCACACTCCGTTAACGGACGAGACCCGATATTTGATCAACGCCGCGGCGATTGACAAGATGAAATCGGGAGTGCGGCTGGTCAACTGCGCACGAGGAGGTTTGATTGACGAACAGGCGCTGGCTGATGCAATTCGCGCGGGCAAGGTCGCGGGAGCGGCGCTTGATGTGTTCGAACAGGAACCAACGCCAGTTGAGAATCCGCTGCTGGCGCTCGATCAGGTGATCACCACGCCGCACCTCGGAGCATCGACGACGGAAGCTCAGCTA
>WNFR01000770.1_pt1 | contig 32874 bp, 27 predicted proteins | sample 5400221 | NCBI WGS metagenome assembly WNFR01 (sample SAMN13153357, study PRJNA577476) | soil metagenome | isolation source: 40 cm soil under Madrone tree | place: USA:California | collected 2016-06-14
TCGGCCCGCGGATTGTCGCTTCGGGGCCGGCGCTGGGCATCACTGGCGGGCATTGCGACGAAAACCTGCTGCCACCCGCGTTCCACTTTCAAGGAGAGGGAGTGGCCGACGGCATCGAGGGAGTCCAGCACAAGGTTCGCGAGGTCATCAAGTACGGCGCGGATGTGATCAAGATTTGCGCGACCGGTGGCGTGCTATCAAAAGGCGATGACCCGAACGCCTCGCAGTACACGCTCGAAGAAATGAAGGCCATCGTGGCGGACGCCCATCGGCTCGGGCGCAAAGTCGCCGCGCATGCTCACGGAGCCGAAGGCGTGCGCTGGGCTTCCGAGGCCGGTGTCGATTCCATCGAGCATGGCCACCTGATGGACGACGCGGCCATCGCCACTTTAAAGAAAAACGGGACGTATCTCGTGCCGACACTCTTTCTGGGCGAATACATGGAAAAAAACATGGACCGCAGCGACGTGCCGGAGTATTCCAAGCAAAAGATGCGCGACGTAATTGCCGCGATGCGCAAGAACACCGGGAAAGCCTTCACCGCCGGTGTGAAGGTGGCGTTCGGCACGGACGCGGCGGTGTATCCGCATGGACTGAATGCCGGCGAGTTCCACGTTTACGTGAGCCTGGGAATGACGCCGCTGGCGGCCATCCAGACTGCAACGATCAACGCTTCCGACCTGCTTGGACCGAAGTTCCTCGTAGGCGCATTGGAGCCCGGAAAATTTGCAGACGTCATCGCCGTGGACGGCGACCCCACGAAAGACGTTACCATACTGGAGCATGTAAAATTTGTGATGAAGGCTGGCACCGTCTACAAAAACGATTATGCCAAGCGGTGACCTTCGCTCGAAAACAGAATGGCGGAAACGGGCTCATTTGCGGAGCGGGTGAAGCAGCAGGCGGACATCGTTCGCGTGGTCGGGGAATACGTTCGCCTGAAAAAGAGCGGACAGAATTTCACCGGGCTGTGTCCGTTTCACGCGGAAAAGTCTCCGTCGTTTGCGGTGCATCCGACGAAGCAGATTTATCACTGCTTTGGATGCGGGGTGGGCGGAGACGTTTTCAAATTTGTGATGGAAATGGAAAAGTGCGCGTTTCCCGAGGCGATTCGCATCGTCGCGGAGAAATGCGGGATTGCCGTTCCACGGCAGAAGGAGCGTTCGCCAGAGGAACGGAAAGAGAACCAGCAGCGCGCAGTGCTTGTGGAGATGCATCGCGAAGCCCAGACTTTTTTCGTGAAGCAGCTTGAAGGAACGCTGGAAGGAAAAGCGGCCCGCGCTTATCTTGAGGATCGCGGGCTAGATAAGGATGCGATCTCGCAGTTCGGAATCGGCTACGCGCCGAGCGGCGGCGATGCACTCCTGCGCCATCTGAAATCCAAGTACAACGAAAAAATGCTGGTGGAGTCCGGGCTGGTCTCGCGCGACCAGAGCGCGGGGCGGTTGTTCGACCGGTTCCGGCGGCGCATCACGTTTCCCATCGCCAATGAATCGGGAAAAATCGTGGCGTTCGGAGCCCGCGCGTTGGGCGACGACATGCCAAAATATCTAAACTCACCCGAGACGCCGATTTATTCCAAGAGCAACGTGCTTTATCACATGGACCGCGCGAAGGATGCGTTGCGCCGGCAAGACTTCGCCATCCTGGTAGAAGGTTACATGGATGCGATCGCCGTAGCCCGCGCGGGAATCAGCAACGTGGTGGCAAGTTGCGGCACAAGCCTGGCGGAGCCACAAATCAAATTGCTCGGACGTTTCACGCGGCGCGTCGTCGTGAATTACGACCCAGACACCGCGGGACAGACGGCCACGGAGCGCTCTCTCTCGCTCTTGCTTGAACAGGATTTCGAAGTGCGCGTGCTCGCGCTGCCCCCCATCGGTAACAAGAAAGCCGATCCGGACCTATTCATTCGCGAGCGAGGGAAAGATGAATACCTCAAGCTTTTGAAGGAAGCGCCGCCCTACGTGGACTATTTGATAGCGCGTGCGCGGCAAATGGATTTGTCGACCGGGGAAGGGAAGCTGCGCGCGGTGAATTTTCTTTTGCCATACGTTCAGAGAATCCCCAATCGAATCCTGCGCTCCGAGTGGGCCACGAGGATTGCGCAGCAGCTCCGCTTGGATGAACCTGTATTGCGCGCGGCACTCAGCAAGGCCGCTTCCGAACGCCGCGGCGAAGTGAAGACCCAGCCAGAACTCGTCGGGCGCGCGGCCAAGCCAGTCGAGCGGCGGCTGATTCGCATGCTTGCGGAGGCGGAAGGCTTCCGCCTGGAGCTCGCCAAGCATCTGCAAAATGCGCATCTTTATAACGGGTTGGAGACAGAGAAAATATTTGCAGCGTTGGTGATCGCCAGCCTGTCGGGCCAGCCCGTGCTAGCCACTGAAGTGGGGGCGGTGCTCGAGGATCGCGACCGGCGCCTGCTCTTCGAGATTCTGTTTGAAGAGGCCAACGAGCCGACTTGGGAAGAGGCCATGAGTTGCATCCAGGCGCTGCAGAACCGGCAGGCGGAGCGGGAATTGGCCGATGTACAGCGCAGCATCGAGGCGAACCCGGCGGCGCCAGAGCTCCGTGGGCTGCTTGAGAAGAAGCAGGAGCTCATGCGTCGGCTCGCGGCGGCGCGCTGAACGTCGACCCTGTCTGACTCGGATTGGTGTGTGTGCTACCCTGTCCCCTCCCCCTGGGGTTTTTGTAAATATTGCATCTAAAGGGTTTAGTGCCCGAGGCGAAGAGAATAACTCGCGGGCCGCGAATTTCGAGAAAGTACGGCGCCACCAGGGATCGGCCCGGCCTCAAACCAAATCAATTGAATAAGGAACCGCGCAGATTTACCTAACAGCTGGTGTACGCTCATCGCAACAGAAGTCAAGGGAAGCTTAGCAACGGGCTGACAGGTTGCGTGCTTCTGGGCCTGGAAACAGGCGTGACATTCCGGCCTACCTGGAAGGCGCGGCTCGCCCGCGCATCAGCCAGAACAAAAGTGCCAGCAGCGCCGCCGGAAGCCAAATCCAAAGAATCTCACTTTGGAGGACGGCAAGGCCACGATGCGTGAAAAGCCGCCCTACACCGATTGGTGAAACCCGAATGGGGGTCCAGGGAAGAAAATAACGGTGATTGTCGAACGGGGAGAAGAAGGCGACTCCCAGGCCGCCGTCGGTCATGGCATCCAGGAAACCATGGCTGGCGGTTGCCAGAAAGAAGTAAATCCACATGGGGAGGCGGTCCAAGCCGGGCGATGCCTGACGAAACGCTGGCAACATCACGGCGCTTGCCAGGAAAGCGGCGAAGAGGAGCGAATGGGTAAAGCCACGGTAACCCCAGAAGTTGCCGTAATGGATGCCGAATCGGAACCCAAGTACGTCAATATCGGGAATGACCGAGAGAACGTGCCTACGACCAAGACTCGCTTTGGCGTGCCTCGGCAGTAAAAACAGGCCCCGATTCCGAGAGCTGCCACCGCATGTGAGAATGCTGACGCCACCTCGATTCCCTCCTCAAGATTGGGGGTGAGGGTATTCCTTGCCGGCGCGGTTTTCCACACAAATCCACGAATTAAAACGTTGACGGGGAGAGACTTAAACGTGTAGCGTAATAGGGTTTAGCGGGTAACGCTTTTGCCGTTAAACGCATCTATATAGGTGTGTTTAGTGGCAGGGGCTGGGCTCCGATGGTGCGGAAGACGGGCTTACGCACGGAGCCGGCAGCGGGCAAAGCGGCGCGGTGCAAGGGTTTTCAATCAAAAAAGCGAGCGATTTTCTCTGGCGCAATATCACCGTGGTCTGCGCATGTGCGCCAGCCTGCGTGTGTCCCTGCAAATGACGATGTTCCCTTGAACGCCCGAGAGTTTCTTGGGATTGCGGTTTAGAAGCTGGAGGAATTTGTGGCAGCAGTAGGTCTTGAAGAAAAATACGATGCAGTACGCCAGCTCATTGCCGTGGGCAAAGAGCGCGGCTACCTGCTGTATGACGAAGTAAACGATTCGCTTCCGGCGGAGGTGCATTCCTCGGAAGAAATCGACGATCTGCTCACCACTTTCGAGCGCAACGGCATCGAGATTTATGAGGATCAGGCTTCGGCGAAGGCCGCGCGCGCGGTGGAAGTCTCCACCGAGGGCGGCGACCGCGATGTCGTCGTCAAAGACGACGCGCACTCGGACGAAGGCAGCAGCGACCTCGACCTGACCCCTGGTTCGCTGGAAAAGACAAACGATCCCGTGCGCATGTATTTGCGCGAAATGGGCACCGTGCCGCTGTTGACGCGCGAGGGCGAAGTCACTATCGCCAAGCGCATCGAGCGCGGGCAACTGGTAGTGATGAAGTCCATCACCCGTTCGCCGATCGTCATCAAAGAGCTGATTGCGGTTGGCGACGACTTGCGCAAGGGCGTGCGGTCCATCAAGGAAATCGTCCAGTTCGACGATGAAGAGCTCACCGAAGAGAAGATCGCCAACAAGACCAAGCAGACCCTCAAGTACATCGATAAGATTGCAAAACTGTACGAAGCCGCACTGAAGCAGGCCCAGAAACTCGATAAAACGCTGAAGTCGAAGAAACGTTCGTACATCCGCGCGAAGTGGGATGTGGCGCGGACGCGTGTGGAGATCTCCGTTGCCATCCGCGACATTGATTTTAATCCATTTGAGAAAAAGCGGCTGATCGACAAAATGCGCGGCACCGTCGAACGGCTGCAGTCGCTGGAGCGGGAAGCCGGTCGCCTGGAGCGCCGCGCGGACGTGGCCAAAGGTGAAGTAGCGGCGGAAGCGCGCAAAGAACTGCGCACCCGCCGCACCGAATTGAAAGACATCGAGGAAGCCAGTGAAGTTGGCTTGACGGAACTGAAGCGCACGCTGACGTTCATTCACCGCGGCGAGGCGGAAGCCGAGCAGGCCAAAAAAGAATTGATCGAAGCCAACCTTCGATTGGTCGTTTCGATCGCCAAGAAATACACCAACCGCGGACTGCAATTTCTTGACCTGATTCAGGAAGGCAACATCGGCTTGATGAAAGCGGTCGACAAGTTCGAGTGGCGCCGCGGATACAAGTTTTCAACCTATGCGACGTGGTGGATCCGGCAGGCTATCACGCGGGCGATTGCCGATCAGGCGCGCACCATCCGCATTCCGGTGCACATGATCGAAACCATTAACAAGCTGGTGCGCACCAGCCGCCAGCTCGTGCAGGAGCTCGGCCGCGAACCGACCAGCGAGGAAATCGCCAAGCGCATGGACATTCCGGTGTCCAAGGTGCGCAAGATTCTGAAGATCGCGCAGGAGCCGATTTCACTGGAAACGCCAATCGGCGAGGAAGAAGATTCGCATCTGGGCGACTTCATCGAGGACAAGGCCGTGGTTTCGCCGTCCGATGCAGTCATCAATTTGAACCTGAAGGAACAGACTTCTTCAGTGCTAAAGACGCTGACGCCGCGCGAGGAAAAAGTCATCAAGATGCGCTTTGGCCTGGACGATGGAAGCGAGCACACGCTCGAAGAAGTCGGCCAGTCGTTCGCGGTCACCCGCGAACGCATCCGCCAGATCGAAGCCAAGGCGCTTCGCAAGCTGCGCCATCCGTCGCGTTCGCGCAAATTGCGTGCTTTCCTCGAAGGCCCTTCGCGCGATTATCTCTAGAAAGTCCACAGCGAGTTTTGTAAAAAACGCCTCCGACCATGCTGGAGGCGTTTTTATTTGCCGTGAAATTTATTCTGATCTCCGCTTCGCGTTGGCTAGCGCAAAGTTGTGTGCTTCGCGAAGCGCTGCGCGTATTAGAATGGTCACGACCAGCTGGAGGCGAATGAAGGCGACGCAAAAGATTTCCTCGATCGTGTTAGTAGCGCTGCTGGGTGCGGTTGCCTACGGATTTTTCCGCACCGGGCAGCCGTCGAGCAAGACGGCCACCAAGGGGGCCACAGGAGTTCAAACAACGCTGGTAGACCAGTCGCCCGTAAGGATTGCCCAGAAACTTGCACGCCTGGCAGATACCCCAGACGAACAGGCGCTCTCCAAGGAGGCCATCCGGTTAGCCGACCACGAAATGGACCTTGCTTACGAGAGCGCGCGGCGAAATGCCGAAGCGCATCCCCCCGTTTTGAGTCCCGAAGCGAAAAACATACAAGCAAGGTTGGAGAAGGCGCAGGAATTGCACAAGGCAGATCAGGCGCTGGCCGCACAATTGACGGCGGAGGAAGCCAAGGCCAGTGGAAGCAAGAAGGACGCGCTAGGCGACAGACTCGATGAAGTCAAAGCGCAACTGGAATCCGATGAAGACGAGGTGGATGATGCCACTCAAGACCTAATCCAGGCCGGCGGCGATGCCAAAGGGCGCGCGGAGCAGATTGGTCAGGAGCATGACACCCTTTCCCACGAAATTGATACTGCTGTTCCCTCGTATCCTGCTCCGGTGCCCGATCAATTTGGGCTGGTTCACCTCTACGGGCAGTGGTCAGCGCTGCGGCAAGCGCGGGAAATGCTCGAGCGGGCGAAGCAAACGGCGCTGACTGCGGCAGCCGGGCTGGCTGCAATGCACGATGCATTGGACAAACGCATCGACGCGGCAAAGGAAACCTCGCCGGATCTGGCTGCACATGCGAAAAAAGCCGGCGCGAGAACGTCGGCCGCTGCGCGGAAAGAACGCAGTCACGAAGAATCCGCGGCGGCGCTGGCGAGAATGAAAGAGATTGTCCTAGACCAAAAAGATCTGACAAATTTTGACAAGCGCGCCGACTATGAAAAACGGCGGGCCACAGTCTACGCCCAGTGGAGCGATCTGGTAGCCACGCGGCAGCGCGACGTCGCGCATCAGGCGTTATTGGGCGTGCTAATTGTCCTGGGAATCGTGCTCGTCGGCCTTTTCTTTGATAGTTGGCTTGAACGATTGCTCGGAAGATTATCCTTGGACCGCCGGCAGGTGGAAACGTTGCGCACGGTGACGCGCGTCGCCGTGCAAGTGGCGGCGGTCCTTTTTATCCTGTTGGTGATCCTTGGGCTGCCGGGACAGCTGGGAACGTTTCTCGGCCTTGCCGGCGCCGGACTTACCGTGGCACTGAAGGATTTCATTGTGGGGTTCATCGGCTGGCTGGTGCTGATGGGAAAAAACGGAATCCGCCTCGGCGACTGGGTGGAGATCAACGGTGTTTCCGGCGAAGTCGTGGAACTGGGTATGTTTCATACGGTCCTGCTCGAAACCGGCAACTGGACCGACTCCGGCCATCCCACAGGACGCCGGGTAACGTTCACGAACAGTTTTGCCATTGAAGGCCACTACTTTAATTTTTCGACTTCGGGCCAGTGGCTCTGGGACGAATTGCAGGTGGTTCTTCCCACCGGGCAGGACCCCTATCCCATCATCGATGCGATTCAGAAAAAGGTCGCTGAAGCGACGTCTGAAACCGCGAAACAGGCCGAGCAGGAGTGGCAGCGCGCGGCGCGTTCGCGGGATATGAGCGCCCTTTCTGCCGCTCCGGCGATCAACGTTAAGCCGGTGATTGGCGGCGTCGAAATCGCCGTGCGCTACGTCACTCGCGCCAACGAACGATACCGATTGCGCGCCAAGCTATACCAGGCAGCCGTGGATCTGCTCGGCGGAAAGAATGTCCATCTGCCACCGGCTCCTGCTCCCGCGCCGGCGTCTTCCTGTGATTAATCGAAAGCCGCAGCTTATCGCAAGAGCTGGCGCGCGCGGATGGCAGAGACGGTAGCCCCAGTATAGAGCAATGCCAGAAGCGCATAGCTCGCGACGAGGCCCGCGCGTTGCGCTACCAATCCCAGTGCAAGACTCATGAAGAGTTGCACTACTGTCGTCAGGATCGCCATCGCGGATTGCGTTCGCCCCATAAAATGTCTTGGCACGATACTCATCAGCGAAGACTGCGCCACGACGCCACCCAGCGCGCGGCAGAATCCAAACACAATCTGCATCATCACTGCCCCAACCAGAAACGCAACGAAGGGAGTTGCCATGTGTCCTGCCGCGAGCCCGGCGCAAGCGGCAACGTAGAGCGGCATGCGCAACGACTGTGGAAGCTGGCTCGCAATCAGGCCTCCAATAATCGCGCCGGTAGCCCAGCCTGTTTCCAAAAAGCCCAGCCCGCGCGGGCCGGCCCGCAGAATATCGTTTGCCAGCGCAACTAGAACCACGTTGGCGCTCACCACCCCTGCCATCATGATGGAATGGGTGATGCCCAGCGCCAGCACCAGCGGCTGCTGCTTCAGATACGCGAACCCCTCTTTCATGTCCGCGTATACGGCGAGCGAGAGGCCCGCTTCCGCGACCTCCGGATTTTCTCCCGTTTCCAGCGCCTCGGCGGTCGCTTCGGTCGCTTCGTTATATTCGCGCGGATATTTCTGGCTCTCGCGCGGCGAAACGTATCCGCGGCGCACTTGATACAAGCAATAGGCGGAGACGAAATAGGTCGCGCCGTCGATGGCCAGAATTCCCTGGATTCCCGCGGTGTTGTAGAGAAAGCCCACGAACGCTCCGGCGATGAGCATCCCGCTCTGCACCCCGACCAACACTGCGGCATTCGCGCCGGTGAATTGGCTCGGCGGAATCACCTCTTGCACTAGGGCGTTAACCGTAGCCCAGTACATCGCCGAGCCGGTGCCGGTAATCAGCGTCATGGCGTAGAGGTGCCAGAGCTGCAGATGGCAGCGCCAGGCGATGTACGCGGTTGCAAGGACGAAGAACCCGCGAATGAGATCGAGCAGCACGCCAAGGTAGCGCCGGTCAATGCGATCGATCAGCACGCCGCCGAGGAACGGAACGAAAAGCCCGGGCAAAGTCATGACGATCACTTGCCCGCTGACCTTCACGGTCGAGTGCGTGGCCGTCAGGATGTACCAGCTCACGCCCGCGAAGTTCATCCCGCTGCCGAAGAGCGACACAAACATGGCGAGAAAGAAGTAGCGGAAGCCGCGCTGCGCCCAGATCAGCTTCCAGTCCACGGTGTTTGTGATTGCGGTTGCCATGGAAGGTATTAGTTTACTATCGTGAGCGCCATCGACGGACGAAACGCATCGTCGAAGTGTTGCGCTTCCCCAACAAATTGGCCGAAGAGAGGCGAACCGCCGTGGGAAACGAAGTGAAATGTACGGTCTCGTGGAGCAAGCAGCAGTCAGAAGGGAAGGCATTGCTCGAAACAAGCGAGCTTCTCTTCCGCGGCGGCTTTCGTCTGAAGATTCCGTTCTCGACGATTAAGTCGGCGAAAGCGGTGGACGGCGAACTTCGTTTGCAGACCGCGGATGGACTAGCTATTTTCCACCTTGGCGTGGCCGCTGAGAAGTGGTGTGACAAGATCCTTCATCCCAAGTCACGCATCGAGAAGCTCGGCGTGAAGCTTGGAGCGAATGTTTCTTTGGTCGGCAGCTTCGATTCAGAATTTTTCGCGGAAATAAGCAAGCTCACGAAGTCCTTGTGCAAAGGCAAAGTTGCAACAGATACGGAGTGCATCTTTTTCGCCGCTGATTCAAAGGAAGATCTCGGCGCTTTGGCAAAAATTTCGCAATCAATGAACGGTGCAACCGCACTCTGGATCGTCTATCCCAAGGGCCAAAAGCACATCACCGAAAACGATGTTCTCGCCGCCGGCCGAAAAACTGGCTTGAAGGATGTGAAAGTCGTCGGATTTTCTGCAACGCACACCGCATTGAAGTTTGTAATCCCGCTCGCTCAGCGCTAGTCGACAGATCCCCATACTGGAAATTCATTCGAGTTTCGTATTTCGGGTTTCCGATTTCACGTCTAAGATGGCCGCATGGGCGGATTGCTCGAAGTGCGCGGATTGACGGTGGAGCTGCCCACACCTGCGGGTTGCGTGCGGCCGTGAACGAAGTGTCTCTGCGCATTAACAAGGACGAATCGGGCAGCGGCAAAACGATGTTGTCACTGGCTGTGATGGGATTGTCCGCGGCTGAGCGAGCGCGTCTTCTTCATCTCTCTCTTTTCTTGTGCTGGCCTTTCAATTTTCGACTGTCAACTTCTCTTCGGTCGCGCTAGAATCCCTCCCCTGAAATATTCCCTTGTGCTCGTACGTAGTTCCTCTCAGAAGGTGGAATTACGCAATTTTGTGGTGGAGGAATCCTCGATGGCGACAACTCCTATTGCTGCGGCTACGCCTGAGCCGCAGGAGCCGATCAATCACCTGGGGCGAATCATGGGCGTATTTTTCTCCCCAAAGGCTACGTTTGAGAGCATTGCCCGGCGGCCTACCTGGATTTTGCCGGTAGTGCTGATGACCATCCTTGGCGGGCTGGTAGCCTTTACCATGAACAAGAAAGTCGACTGGCGGGAAATCGCGAGCAAGCGAATTGAGCAGAGCCCACGCGCCTCCAATCTCAGCGCCGATCAGAAAGAGCAGCAACTCGCCATGAGCGAGAAGATCTCTCCCGCCATTGCGTATTGCATTGGACTTTTAGTGCCGATTCTGATTGCCGTGGTCGTCGGCGGAGTGATGCTGGGCGCGTACAATTTGCTGGCGGGGGCCAACGCAAGCTACAAAGTCTCCATGGCAATCGTCTCGCATGCCTATTTCGTTAGCATTATCAGCAGCTTGCTCTTCATCCTGGTTCTCTTCTTGAAGCCGCCCGGCACTGTCGACATCGAGAACCCGGTGGCCGCGAATCTCGGTGCGTTTCTGCCGGATGGAACGTCAAAGGTCGTCATGGCTTTGGGGACGGCCATCGATCTCTTCAGCTTCTGGATTATTTGTCTGATCGGTATCGGATTCGCAGCCTTCAATCCCAAGAAGCTGAAAACGGGAGGGGCCATCGGAATAGCCCTCCTAGTTTGGGCGGCGTATGAAGCTGTGCGCGTCGGTGTGACGTTCATCTTCTCCTGATACACTGCAGTAGGACAGGCATTCCTGCCTGTCCGCCTTTCGGGTGTTCAGTTGAAGATGAATTTTTTTTTTGAAGTATTAAAGACCGATCCTACCGGCGCGCGCCGTGGCCGCCTGACCACGCCGCACGGCACCGTCGCAACTCCCTTCTTCATGCCCGTGGGCACGCAAGCCTCTGTCAAAGCCCTTACCCAGGAAGCGCTCGAAGACCTCGGCGCGGAGATCATTCTCGCTAACACCTACCATCTTTATCTTCGTCCCGGACACGAATTAGTCCGCAAACTTGGCGGCCTGCACCAATTCATGTCCTGGCCGCGCGCCATCCTCACCGATTCCGGCGGCTACCAGGTCTTTAGCCTTTCCGAATTGCGAAAAATGACCGACGAAGGGGTGCGTTTCCGTTCTCATCTCGATGGCTCCGAGCATCTCCTCACTCCTGAAAAAGCCGCCGAGATTCAACTCGCGCTGGGTTCGGACATTGCCATGGTTCTCGACGAGTGCATCGAAACACCCGCGCCCCGCGAGAAAGCGGAAGCCGCTCTGAAGCGCACCACGGACTGGGCGCGGCGCGCGCGCATCTATTTTCGGGAGTGCGCGCGACGCAACGGCGATCTCAACCAATGGCAATTCGGCATCGTGCAAGGGGCGACCTTTGCCGATTTGCGCCGCGAAAGCACGCGCCAGCTTGTCGATCTGGATTTTCCAGGCTACGCCGTTGGTGGACTCGCCGTCGGCGAGCCGCACGAAATCACTTGTGAAATGACCGCCGAAGCAACGACCCTGCTGCCCAAGGATCGCTTGCGCTATCTCATGGGCGTCGGCCGCCCCGAGCAGATCGCCGACTACGTCGCTCTTGGCATTGACATGATGGATTGCGTGCTCCCCACTCGCGCCGCGCGTCACGCTTGCCTCTATACCAGCGAAGGCCGCGTGCTCATCAAGAACGCACGTTACGCCCAGGATCAGCAGCCCATCGATTCCAGGTGTACTTGTGCCGTCTGCCGCCGCTACTCTCGCGCCTACCTTCGTCACCTCTTCGCTGCGGGAGAAATCACCGGCGCTATCCTCGCCACCCACCACAATGTCCACTTTTACCTTGACATAATGCGCGAAATCCGCGAGGCTATCGAGTTTGGGAACCTAGCGAATTTCTCATCTGAGATGCACGCGCGCTATGCTGAAGGACCGGCTTGAACCAGCCTGTAGCGCAGGCCGCTTGCCCTGAGCGAAGTCGAAGGGTAAGGCCTGAGGTTTTTAATCTGAACAGCGCGCGAGCCATCCGCGGGGCACCAAAGCGAATCGAATGGAAGTCAGTTGGGCAGGAGCGCGGGTGATTTGCCCGCGGCGCGGTGTTTCTATCTTCCACGAGTTGGCAGGCGCTTTGGGCTGCTAAGGCTGAGAATTTACAATTAAGAACTAAGGACCGCTTCAAGACACGATGATGGCAGCGATAATTCTACAGGCTACAGGCGGCGGGGGCTTTGGCGGCTTCTTAATCCCCCTCGGTCTCATGTTCGCCATCATGTATTTCATGGTGATCATGCCCCAGCAGCGCCAGAGGAAAAAAATGCAGGCCATGCTCGCGGAGCTCAAGGCGGGCGATAAGATCGTCACCAGTGGCGGCATCTATGGCACCATCAACGGTATCGATGGGGATTCCGTGATTCTGAAAATCTCCAGCGAACCGCAGGTTAAAATCCGCATCGCGCGCGCGGCGATTGCTCAGGTGGAGGCATCGGAAGATGCAAAATAAGCCCACCCTTGGCCCAATGACGAGCCGTACTTTCTAACCATGAACCCTAATCTGAAGTGGAAAGCGCTGTTCATTCTCGCCGTCATTCTGTTCTGTATCTATTTCCTTTTCGGCTATCCGGTGTTCCCCACCTCGATCGCCCAGGTGAAAGACAATTTCGGGAAGCAGATCAAGCTTGGCCTCGACCTCCAGGGCGGCACGCACCTCATCCTCCAGGTGCAGGTCCAGGAAGCCATCGCACAGGAGACGGACACCACCGTGGACCGCCTGACTACGTTGCTGCGCTCAAAAAATATTCATTACGATGAAGTGCGCCGCGTCGACGATACGCACATCCTCCTCCGCAACATCGATCCCGCGCAGATCTCGCAATTCCGCGATCTCTATAACGCGCAGTACAGCAAGGTTTGGGATATGTCTCCCGCTGCCGGTGATCCCTCCGGCTACACGCTCACTTTGCGCGCTGGCGCTATCGCTGCTATCCAAGATCAGACGATGACCCAGTCGGTCGAAACCATCGAACGGCGCATCAACGCTCTGGGCCTGACCGAACCCACCATCCAGCCTCGTGGCGGCCGCAATGCCAATGAAATTCTCGTGCAGCTTCCCGGAGAAGGCGATCCTACTCGGGCCAGGGGAGTCATTCAAGCCGGTGGCCAATTGGAATTAAAGCTGGTGGAAGATGTCAGGACCTACTCCTCGCAGTCCGAGGCTCAGGCCGCTCATGGCGGCGTGCTGCCTCCTGGCACGGAACTAGTTCCCGGCCGTTCGGAGACGCGCAACGCCACGGGTGGAGTTGATACCGGTGGGACTTGGTATGTGCTGAACCGTGCCGCTGCCGTCACCGGCCGCGACCTCCGCAGCGCCGTCGAAAATCGCAATGCCTCTAATCCCGGCATGTGGCAGATCAATTTCACTCTCTCGCCCGAAGCCGCGCGGCGTTTCGGACCCTTCACCCAGCAAAATCTTGGCCGCCAGATGGCCATCGTTCTGGACCACTTTGTGACTTCCGCGCCCACCATCCAAGGCAAAATCGAGGATACCGGCGAAATCACCGGCAATTTCAGCCAGGAATCTGCTCATGATTTGGCGCTGACCCTTCGCGCCGGCGCTCTTCCTGCCTCGATTAAATATCTCGAAGAACGCACTGTCGGCCCGTCGCTCGGCGCGGATTCCATCCGCCACGGTGTCCAGGCCTCCGTTCTGAGCCTTGTCGTTGTGATGATTTTCATGCTCGTTTATTATCGTCTCTCCGGCGGTAACGCTGTCCTGGCCTTGATCCTGAACCTCGTCATTCTTCTGGCGGTTCTTGGCCTCTTCGGTGCCGTGCTGACGCTACCAGGCATCGCCGGCGTCATCCTTACCATCGGCATGGGTGTGGATTCCAACGTCCTGGTCTTCGAGCGCATCCGCGAAGAACTACGCAACGGCAAATCGTCCGCCGCCGCCGTCGATGCTGGTTTTGACAAGGCCTTTCTCACCATCATAGATACGCACGTAACGACTGTGGTTTCGGCAGCGTTTTTGGGTGTTTTCGGAACTGGGCCAATTCGTGGATTCGCCATTACGCTCGTGGTCGGTCTGGTGGCCAACATATTTACAGCTGTTTATGTCTCGAAAACGATTTTCCAGTATCACCTGACAAAGATGGATCGTCAGGCCCAGTTGAGTATTTAGGACGTACTAGAACTGCTGGGGCGTGTGTCCCACTCAAACTCAAACGAGTGGACTGTGGGTTCACGGCGGGGGTTCCTCTACTTTAGGTAGATTGGCTTTTTCGCCGGGAACATTCCACACCGCCCGGTGTCTAAGGAAGGGAAGCAAAGGCCGCATGATCGAGCTCTTCAAACAGCCCAATCTGGACTGGATGGGCAAAGCCAAGTATTTCTATGCCTTGAGCGGCATTCTTCTCCTCGCTGGATGGGCTTCGATTTTGTTCGGTAGCGGGATTCGCTACGGAATCGATTTCAAAGGCGGCACCAACGTGGATGTGCGCTTCGCCCAGCCTCCCAATGTCGATAAGCTCCGCGACGGCCTCAAGGCCCAGGGGCTCGGGAGTACTGAAATCCAGAGCATCAGCGACATTGCCAATCCCAACTCCAACGAAGTGGTCATCTTCGTGGAGGGCAAGGGGCAGGACGATGCGGCTCTCCAGGCCAGCAGGGAAAAAGTGCTGACCGCGCTGAGCGCTACTTATGGGGTTCCGGGATCGAACAAGCCTGATTTTAATTCCGCGACACCCGCCTCGCTCGCCGCGGTCCTTACCGAGAAGGATCCTCTGCTCCTCTCTGTCAACGCCGGCGATCGCTACCAGCAGCTTGCTAAAAAACTTCTCGACTATCGCGACAAGAATTACAACGGGGTGATCACTAATTTTGATGACCTCTCGAAAACCGATGGCGTCACCCCGCGGGTTCTCGCGGTCGTGAAAGACAGCTACGCGCTCGGTCCTTTCGCCATTCGCAATGTCGAAGTCGTCGGCCCCAAGGTCGGCGCCGAGCTCCGCAAGCAGGCGATTTACGTTACCCTCTATGCTTTGGGCGGTATGCTGGTATATATTGCCTTCCGATTCGAGTGGGTTTACGGGGCCGCTGCCGTTCTGGCCGTCTTTCATGACGTCCTTATCACCCTGGGGTTTTTCTCGTTGCTGCACTTCGAGATTTCTCTCACGGTTATTGCGGCGCTGCTGACTTTGGTCGGTTATTCCATGAACGACACGATCGTCATCTTCGATCGCATCCGTGAGAACAATCGTTTGCTGCGCAAGGAATCGTTCGCTGACGTGGTCAACAAGTCCATCAATCAAACTCTTTCGCGAACGATCTTGACCAGTGGTCTGACTTTCCTTACCGTGCTCGTCCTGTTCCTGATGGGCGGCCAGGTGCTTCGTGCTTTCTCCTTTGCCCTGGTGGTAGGGATTGTGGTAGGAACGTACTCCAGTTTTGGTATTGCTGCTCCGCTCGTCGTCGCCTGGAATCATTGGCGCGGACAGGGCGTCGCAACAGGCACCGGACCCGCAGCCGGCAACAAAGCCCGCGGTAGCGAAAACGTCTCCGGACGTCTTGCTCCCGCCGGGAGGAGGTAGGACCCATGTTTGAAGAAATGGTAATTTCGAGTCCGAATCCCAAGAAGACAAACAAACCTTGGACGGTTTTGGTCTCCATGGCATTCCAATGTCTGTTTCTTTTTATTCTGATTCTCATTCCTTTGATTTACACCGAGGCGCTTCCCAAGGCCATGATGGCCACTATGCTCACCGCGCCTCCGCCACCGCCGCCACCGCCACCGCCCCCAGCGGTTGCCCAGGTCGTGCACGTCAAGCCGCAGGTTCACTTGATGGATGCCGGCAAGTTGATGGCGCCGAAAGTCATTCCTAAGGAAGTCAAGATTATTAAGGAAGACGCCGAGCCTGATATGTCCACTGGCATGAGCGGTGGCGTTCCTGGGGGCGTTGCCGGAGGCTCCATGGGCGGTGTACTCGGTGGCGTCATCGGTGGCATGGGCGGAGCGCCTGCCCCGCCGAAGCCGAAGCTGACTGGCCCGCTTCGCGTAGGCGGCAACGTCCAGGCAGCCCGCATCATCAACCGTGTTCAGCCGGTATATCCGCCGCTCGCTCGGCAGACGCGCATCTCTGGCACCGTGCGCTTGCACGCGATCATCGGCAAGGACGGCACGATTCAACAACTCGAAGTTCTGAACGGCCATCCCTTGCTGCAGCAGTCCGCGCTGGATGCTGTCCGGCAGTGGCGCTATCAGCCGACTCTTCTCAATGGCGATCCTGTCGAAGTCGACACCACCATTGACGTGATTTTTTCTCTCAACCAGTAGTGCGGGCTGGCGTGCCGGTCGTGGGACAGGCGCGCCACTCCGGGTAGCAATTTTAGCAAACACTCTCGTTGACCCCCGCAGGTGCAGGGTCACTTGAAACTTAAGGAGCAAACGAATGGTAGCTACTCTTTTCACCTTTGCAGTTCTGCTTCAGGAAGCTGGCGCACCAACCAGCTTCGATTTACTCGACATGCTCAAGACTATGGGCAAGCCCGCGCTTGTCGTGGTCATCATCCTTTTTATTCTTTCTATTTACTCCTTCGGCGTGATGATTGACCGCGCCCTGATGTACAGCGCGGCTCGCAAGCAGTCGCGTGTCTTCGTCCAGCAGGTTGCCGGCGCTCTCAAGGACGGCAAGCTTGACGAAGCCATTGCCATTGCCGAGCGCAACAAAAAGAGCCACATCGCCAAGGTCGTGGCCACCGGTCTTTCCGAGTTTCAGTCCGCTTCGCAGCAAGTTTCGGACTCCGACGTCATCGACGCCGCCAAGCGTGGTCTCGAGCGCTCCGTCGCCATCGTCCACGCGGAAATGAAGCGCGGCCTCTCGGCCCTCGCCACTATCGGCTCGACCGCTCCGTTCGTCGGTCTCTTCGGCACCGTCATCGGCATCTTGAATGCCTTTAAGGGCATCGCTAGCAGCCACGCCACTGGTCTCTCGGCCGTTGCCGGCGGTATCGCCGAAGCGCTCGTCACCACTGCCTTCGGCTTGCTCGTGGCCGTCCCCGCCGTCTGGGCTTACAACTACTTCACCAACAAAGTGGAAGCCTTTGACGTTGAGATGGACAACTCCTCCATGGAGCTCATCAACTACTTCATCCTGCGCCGCGGCGCGAAGAAGTAACCGGTCATGTCTTACAAGCCAAAAGCCGGCGCTCAGATGGCGGCCCCCAACGTCATTCCCATGGCCGACATCATGCTCGTCCTGCTGATTATTTTCATGGTCGTCACGCCCATGTTGCAGAAGACGCATCAGGTGGACCTGGCTCCCACGAATAACCCACAAGATATGAAGAACGCCGACAAAGATGACGCCATCGTGGTCGCCATCTCTCGCGACGGAAACATCTTCCTGGGCAACAACGAGGTGAAAAAGGAAGATCTCACCGGTCAGGTCAAGGACCGCATCTCCAACCGCATTGACCGCACCGTTTATGTCAAGAGCGACGCGCGCGCCAAGTACGGCCGCGTCGTCGAGATTGTCGACGAGATCCGCTCTGCCGGCGTCGATCAGCTCGGTCTGCTCACCGAGAAGACCCAGGGTTTAAGACCAACTCCTCCTCCGCCACCCGCGGATTGAGGACCGCAGTAGTGCGACTGTTTGCGCCGTTCGTTTGCTGATTTTTTGAAGTGCCGCGCCGGATCCCACCCGCCGCGGTTTCAGGGCCTGCGGAGTTGCTCTACCCCGGGCCTATAGGAGACTTGCTATGGGGATGGATGTTGGAGGAGAAAGCGGAGGAGCGCTCTCGTCACCGAACGTCGTGCCGCTGATCGACATTCTGCTCGTGTTGATCATCATTTTCATGGTCATCTCGCCCGTCGTTCCAAAGGGCCTGGACGCTCTCGTCCCTCAGCCCTCGCCGAACCAGCAGCAGAACGTCGAGCTCGAGAACAAAACCGTGGTCGTCCAGATTGCCATGAATGGCAAACTCAAGATCAATAACGAGGACACCACTTGGGAAGGCCTCGGCCCTCGCATGGAAGCGATTTTTAAGGAGCGCGCTGAGAAAATCGCTTTTGTCAAAGGCGACAACGATGTACTGTTCATGGACGTCGCCCGCGCTATCGACATTATGCGCGGCGCCGGTATTGACAAGATTGGTTTAATCACCGCCAAGCTCGAAGCGGGCCAATAAGTTTTCATGGTTTGCAGGGTCCGCCTTCTGGGCGGGCCGTCTACGCTCGTAGATGTGAGAGTCCTCCTCGCGGGGCAGTTGCCCGAAACGTTGGCTCCGACCCGGTCGGAGTCAAACAAAACGAGGTGGATCATGGGAATGTTAGTCGGCGGTAAGCGCGGTGTCGTCTCGGACATGAACGTCGTTCCGCTGATCGATATCCTGCTGGTGCTCCTGGTGATCTTTATGATTATCCCGGTCCACTCCGTGGGCTTGGATGCGCGGATTCCGCAGCAATCAACGGAGCCGCCCGATAAGAGATTGCCCAACGACGAAGCGGTCGTCATTCAAGTGCTGGCCGATGGGACGCTGCGGATCAATCAGGAACCGGTCGGTTGGGATAGACTAGGCACCCGCATCGAGGAGATTTTCAAGCTGCGCGCGACTCGCGTCGCTTTTATCCGCGGCGACCAACCGGTCGAATTTGGCGTGGTGGCCAAAGTCATCGAAGTCATGCGCAGCTCGGGAATTGCATCGGTCGGTCTTTTGACGCCGGACTTGGAAAAAGGCTTCGGACAGTTATAATATGCCCCTCGCAGGGCGGACGTGAATCTCCGGGCGCTGGGGCCGACCCGGTCGGCCTCACGCACAGCAGGGATGGATGCTTCGATGACTCATGCATCATCGGTGATAAATGCCAGTTTGGCTCGGCGGATTTCCGCTTTCGCGGGGCTCTTGGTGCTCGCCGCAGGCGGCTCCGGCTGCAGCAAGTTGCGGGCTCGCGATCTCCTCAATAAAGGTGTCGCCGCCTACAAGAACGCCCAGTACGACGCCGCCATCGAAGATTTCAAGCAAGCCAAGGACCTCGATCCCGGTTTGATGAACGCCCGCCTCTATCTGGCCACAGCTTACGCCAGCCAGTATATTCCCGGCGCTCCCTCGGAGCAGAACGTGCGCCTCGGGACGCAGGCTGTCAATGAATTCAAGGAAGTTCTCTCCATCGAGGACAAAAATATCAGCGCCATCGATGGCATCGGCTCCATCCTTTTCCAGATGGCCGGCACTCCGTACGATCCCAAGAAATTTGAAGAATCCAAGTCCTACCATCAGAAGCATATCGACCTGAAGCCCAATGACCCCGAACCGTACTACTGGATCGGTGTCATCGATTGGACGCTGGCTTTCCGCGCCAATGGCGAATTACGGGCGGCTTACAACCGCGATCACGTTCAGAAGCAGGTCAGGGACACCGACCCCCTGCCCGCCTCGTTGCGCGCCGACTACACCTCCAAGTACGGTCCGCTCGTTGAAGAAGGCATCACCATGCTCCAGAAATCCATTCAAGTAAAGCCGGACTACGACGACGCCATGGCCTACCTGAATCTCCTCTACCGCCGCAAAGCCGATATGGTCGAGTCCGCCGATGAGCGCGCCGCCCTCCTCAAGCAAGCCGACGATCTCGTCGACAAGGTCAAGGAGATCAAGCAAAAGCGCGCCGAGCAGCCCCAGCAGCCTTCCTGATTGCAGCGAACAAGTCTTCTATCACGCTTCGGTTTTTCCAAGGGCGTTCCGCCGGACGCCCTCTTTCTTTGGTGTGCCAGTCTTGCTCGCCCTGAGCCAACTCGAAGGGGCTGCGCTTCTCGTGAGTCCGCCGCGGCGGACTGCTGCGCCGCGCGTCTTTCTCGCGCGCAGTCCGGCCACGCCTAAATCGAGGAGGGATCAACTGTGACCGCCATTTCCAGGTAACCGCAAAACGCGTTCGCCAGTTGCATCTGCCGCGGCGTTCGGCATTCCGGTTCAAAGAGCTTCGGGCTGCCCACCAAGATCACTGTTGTCATTGCACGGGAAGTTGCCACATTGAGCCGGTTCAAGCTGTACAAAAACTCCATCCCCCGCGGCGCATCCTCCGGCGACGATGTTGTCAGCGAATAAATCACCATCGGCGCTTCTTGACCCTGAAACTTGTCCACCGTCCCAATGTTCATCTTCGGTAGTCGCGCGGACAGGTCGGACACTTGCGCGTTATACGGCGCCACAATCAAAATATCGTCTACTTCCCTCAGGCTACGTGGATTTCCGGCGCTCGGAAACCACTTTACTCCTGGCTTCAGCAATCCCTCCACGATCCGCGCCACCACCTCCACTTCTTCTGCGCTCGAATTTCGATTCCCTTCATGCTCGACCGGAACGATCCACAATCCGGCCCCGTTCAGCCACTCATGTCCCGCCAGAACGCGGTTCTGCAATAGCTCCCGCGACTCCAGCCGGCCCTCGTAAAAAAACTCTGACGTAAACTCGCAAACTCTCGGATGCAATCTCCACGTCTCCGGAAGCAAGAACCCCATGTCTTTGGAGATCGTCTTGCGCCCGCCTAGCAGATGCTCCAGCGCCGATTTCTCTACCCCATCCGGATGACTGCCCTTCAGCGGCCGCTCCAGTTGCTGCGGATCGCCAATCAGCACAACGCTTTTCGCCCCTTGCGATACCGCCAGCACATCGGCAAGTCCCATCTGTCCTGCTTCATCGATGAACAGCACATCCATTGCTTCAAAAGCCGCCTCAGGCGACCACAACCAAGATGTTCCTCCCAACACGTTTGCTTTGCCCGACCGTACGGCGCCCCAAGCCTCTTCGTTTTTCCTTGCGATGGCAATGTCCTCGGTCGGCTCTTCGGCATCCGACCGCTGCATGCACCTAACGTCGTCCTGCTCCTGTTCTTTTGCCGCATCCACCACCTCATCGAGCAGCTTACGGATCACCTTGTGGCTTAGCGCCGTAATTCCGATTTTCTTTCCTTCCTTCACTAATTCACAGATCATCCGCGCGCCCGTGAATGTCTTTCCTGCACCAGGCGGCCCCTGGATCGCAAACACGGAGTCCTCAAGCGCCGAGGCAATCCGGCACGCCGTACGCTTGGGCTCCTCGCCCGCGAGTGGTTCCAGTGTCTCGCCGCTCGCGAGTCGCGGCTGCTTCCGCAACAGCAAGTCTCGTCCTGCACGATATCTTCCGGCGGCTTCGACACCATTTGCCGCCACCCACTCCGCGATCCGGAATAACGCCTCGGCATGCTCCTTCACATTAAAAGGCCTGTCCCACACATACACGGCAGTCGGATGCAGTTCGGCTGTCCTCCTCGTTTTCTTAATATCGATCGTGCGTTGCACCGGATCAATTGCCGCCACGCTTCCAAACTTTTCGCCCTTGCAATACAGGTCCTTTCCCACGCGTGCTTCCGTCTCTTGCTTCTGGAATGCGTAACGGTCTACGGGAATCTTTCGGTCCACGAGCGACCTCTCCAATAAGCTCAACCCTGTCAGTCCCGCCCGGTCCTCCAGCAGGTCTTCATCGTTAAGATCCGCCAGCCGGTAGCCTTCCCAGTAGGTTGCCTTGTCCTCCCGCCTATGCCAGTCCAAAAGTTGTGCCAACAGCCACCGTGCCTGCTGCTCCCTGCTTCGCTCCTTCAAGTCGGCCGGTATTCCTGCCGTTAGTTCCTCTATTAGTGCGGCAACCCGCTCTTGCCTCTCATCTAGTTCTTCAGACGGCTCTTCATCCCTGTCCACGAATCGCGGCACGTTCACTCCGCCTTTCTCCAGTTTTTTCCGCTCCTTCTCCAACCAGTCCCTGAGCTTCGCCGCCGAAAGGCAATCCTCGCTGTTGTACCCCTCCATCGCATCGCGCACTCGCTCTGGCATCTCTTGATTTCCCCACCCAAGCTCCAGCCGGTGCTCCACATAGCGCATCGCCCCTCGTGATGTTTCTAGGGGTGTCTGCCGCTCGAATCCGTAAAACGCTTCCACTTTTTTCAGTGAATACTCTTCCACACTAGCCCGCATTCCTTGCTTGTAGGCTTGATGCAAGTCGACTAGCCCCCCCGCGCGCAGCAAGCGGTCGATTTCGTCTTCCCGCGTCGCATACATTCCCATCAATCGCTTCAACGCTCCCGGCTCGTACGCTCCGAAGTGGTACACATGCATCTTCGGATTCGCCGCCCGTCGCTGCATGATTTCATCCACCAGCCACTCAAATCCTTTTTTCTCCTGCTCACGATTCAAAGCCCACTTCTTGTCGTAACTCCACTCTCGGCCAGCGCTTTGAAACACAAATCCAAACAAATATTGCAGTCCTTGCTCCCCCACAAACGGATCGCCTTCCAAATCCACGAACACATCGTCCGCCGTAGGCTCGGGCAGCCTGCAAAAACCCATTCCTTCCGCCACCGGCAAGAGCAACTCATGCTTCAGCTTCTTTTCTGTCCGCCCTTCCACCTGCACCCGCGCCTGCTCTCGCACGCGCTCATATCCCGCTTTGGATCCATGCTTCGGCCTTTCCTTCAGCGGAATCGGTAACACTGCCAGTTTCTCCATCGTCTCCGCATTCCACGCTTCAAATTGATCTCGCTGTTGCCTCCGAATCCCCGCCACCAGCGACAAGTGATCATCCGCGCGCCGCTTCGTGTCGCACTCTCGAAACCATCGGCACACATTACAGTGTTCCACCGGCTCCGGATACGTTTCCTTACCCGCGTCCTCACCCACCGCTTTTAGCAATCGTTTTCGCACCTGCCGGTAATACGCGGCATACTCCAGCACCGGATATTTTTCGCCCGCGTACCCCTCGCCCGGTGGCACCACCCACAAAAACTGCGGCATCGCCCCCTGAATCTTCCAGAGCAAATCCGAATACAGCGACAGTTGCAGAATCGTCGTCGCCTTCGTCTCTCGCGCCAGCTTCGTATCCACCACTTCGTAGGACCAATTCCACCGCTTCCTTGGTGTCTCCACGCGCCGCAGCACATCCGGCCGGCCAAACCACTCACCGTCGCTCAGGGCCCCTTGAGCGATCACTTCCGCGCCGCGCTCCATCAGCGCCAGCGTTTCCTGCAACAGCCGCTCTTCTTTTTTATGATCGATATGCCCCAGGTTCTCGACTTTGAGCCCTTGAGCAAGCAGATGTGCGAGATATGCCTTTTCATGCCGCAGCCCCAGTTCCTGAATCACCTTCAGGTCCGGCGCAGCCCAATCCGGCGCCGTCCGCTCGCCTCGCGCTACTTGCAACTCCAGCGTGGTCAAGTGCCGGCACGCCAGGTGGTTGCTCAGGTCTGACGCCGAAAGTCGAATTTGCCGCCCCAAAATCCTCATAACTTGGAAAGCTTAACTCCCGAACTGCCCTCATCAAAACCCTTAATCCCCAGTCTTTTCAATACCTTCCCGCTTCATTCGAATGATCTATCCCCAGCCGTGAAATAGCCAGTTTCCTATGCCTCGGAGAGGGCGGAAAATAGTATAAGTCCTGGGCCTGTAATTAGTGATTGGTATCGTATTCAATTGAGTTATATGCTTGCGGCGGGCGCCAGAGGCCTTCCTTCGATATGTCATTCAAGGCGCAAAGCGCATCGGTTTACGGGATTGACGCCTACCTCGTGGAAGTGGAGGTGTGAAGGTGGCGCGCACGATCGCGGACTTGGATGGCGGATCAAACATCGAGCCGCGTCCTCTGGAGCGAGCCCATCCAGTATCGAACGCTGGATCGGTCCTATTGGGCTTGAGACGTGACAGCGCATCAATTGCGATTGGAATGCGAGATTCCTGAATTCAGAGCGGCAATCGGGAGATTGGCGCTCCCGGCGGGATGGAGCAGAGCTGGCGTTCCCGATGGGCGGCGGTTTCCCTCCTGGCGCGCAGAGCATCTAAAGTATATGAAGGATAGCCGGCTTGCTCCATTGACTCCCTTTCCTTGGCTATGTTACCCATAAAGCGCTCATATTAGGGGCATCCGGGGCAGCCGCCGCACAAAAAATGGCTTCGTATACCAAGCACCTCGAAATGACGCTGGAGACGCAGGTCGAGAGCGTCAATCTCGCCGAGGAGATGTGTCTGCGGGTGGCGGAAGCGGCGGGGTTTGGCGAGGACGACTGTTATCGCATCGGGATGAGCGTGCGCGAGGGCGTGATCAATGCTTTTCATTATGGGAACCAGGAACGTCCCGAGAAGAAAATCTATCTTGCTGTAGACCTCACGGCGGACAAGATGATTATTCACGTGCTGGACGAGGGCGTCGGTTTCAAGCTGGCCGATGTTCCGGACCCGCTCGCGGAGGAAAATCTTCTCAGCACGTCCGGCCGTGGAATTTTTCTGATGCGCGCTTTTATGGACGAGTTCGATGTCGTTCCCGGAAGAACGGGCGGCGCAGAAATCGTAATGTCAAAGAAGTTGCCCGCACCGGGCAGTGCTTCCCCGAATGGCCGCGGCGGACAAAACGCCACGCCCCAACAAGAAGCGTAAGGATAAAAATGTCGTTACATGCGACGCATCGCGATGCCGGGAACGTTACCGTGGTGGATTTGAGCGGGCGAATCACCCTTGGAGACGGCAGTGCGCTGTTGCGAAAAACGATTCGGGGGCTGCTGGCCGATCAAAGGAAAATGATTCTGCTGAACCTGGCGGACGTGGACTATATCGACAGCTCGGGAATCGGCGAGCTGGTCAGCGGGTTCACCGCGGTGAAGAATCAGAGTGGCGACCTGAAGTTGCTGCACCTGACAAAAAAAGTCAAAGATCTCCTGCAGATCACCAAGCTCTATACGGTATTCGATGTGTTTACGGATGAGGGCGCGGCGCTGCGAAGTTTCAACTGATTTCATCTGGCTGCATTTTCAAGGACACCTTCACACTCTTGCTCCCTCTCGCATGATGCGCTCAACTGCGGCACAATCTCCTGGATGATGCCGCTTGCCGATATCTTATGGATTGTGGATCGGGCTAAATCCTTGGGATTTGACCTCTGCGGCGTGGTGCGCGCGGAGAAATTCCCTGAACTGAATCAGATGCCTGAGTGGCTGGCCCGTGGGTACGCGGGCGAAATGAAGTACCTCGAGGATCCGCGGCGCGGCGATCCGCAATCCGCGATGCCTGGAATTCAGAGCGCCATCGTTGGTTTGCTCAACTACAATACTGCGCGGCCGCTTTCTACCGATCCTGCATTGCCCGTCGATGCCCACAAGCCAAGCGGCTGGATTTCGCGCTACGCCTGGGGCGACGACTACCACCAAGTGTTGCGAAATGGGCTGGACGCGCTTGGCGAATCCCTGCATGAGCGCTTTACAGCCCCATTCGAAGCTCGCGCTTACGTGGACACGGGACCGGTCCAGGAGCGAGTGCTGGCGAAATACGCCGGTTTGGGGTGGCTCGGGAAGAACACGCTGCTGCTCAACCAGATGCTCGGCTCCTTCTTTTTCCTCGGCGTCCTGCTCACTACGCTCGATTTGGAACCGTCGCTCGAGGAGAACGAACTGCCACCGCCGGATTTGTGCGGGAGTTGCCGTCGTTGTCTAGATGCGTGTCCAACGCAAGCTTTCGTCGAACCGTACGTGATGGATGCCAGAAAGTGCATTTCTTACCTGACCATCGAGCTGCGCGGCTCTATCCCGGAAGAGTTTCGTGAGCCGATGGGCAACCATGTTTTCGGTTGCGACATCTGCCAAGACGTTTGTCCATGGAACCGGCGCGCGCCGATTGCCACGATACCGCAGTTTCTGCCAAGAGTTTTTCCTGGTCAGGAAGAAAACCAAAACGAGAGCTCTCTTCCGCCGCAAGACGAATCGTTGTACCTTCCACGACTGGAATGGCTCCTCGGGCTTTCCCAGGCAGACTTCCGCGGACTCTTTCGAGGAAGCCCAGTCAAACGCACAAAATGGCGTGGGCTGATGCGCAACGCCTGCATCGCGCTTGGGAATTCCGGCCTCCGGCGAGGCATGGCGGATCACGGTCGAATCAGCGAATTGTTAAAGCGCTTTGCGGACTCAGAGGATCCAGTCCTCGTTGAATCTGCCCGTTGGGCGCTTTCGCGCATCCAATAGGAGCGCAGGAGAGCGTTGCCGAACAGACAGATTGCGGTGGGCTGCCAGCAAATTCGGAGAGACCTTGGGAATCGGGCTTACTTGCGCTGCCGTACCATCCTGCGGGCTCTGGCGGTATAATCCCCCGCGCAGGTGGATTTGCCCTCCGCGCTGCTGAGGTTCCCATGAATCGCCGTAGCTTTTTGTGGAATACGGGTATCGTTGGCGCAGGATTGCTTGGGGCAGGAAGTGCTGCATCGGGTCTTTTGCGCGCCGACATCGCGAACAATTCGGATTCAAATCTCACTTTGGAGGAAAAACCCGTGGCTTTTACTGTACCCCCTCTGCCGTACTCGTTTGACGCACTCGAGCCTTACATCGACGCCAAGACGATGGAGATCCATCACGACAAACATCATGGCGCTTACGTTACAAACGTGAACAAGGCCCTGGAAGGCCAAGCCGCTTTGCAAGCCAAGTCGATCGACGATTTGCTCAAAGGTCTCGACTCGGTGCCGGAAAATATCCGCAACGCTGTTCGCAACAACGGCGGCGGCCACTGGAACCACACACTCTTCTGGACGTTGATGAAAAAGGGCGGTGGCGGAGAGCCTAAGGGGAATCTTGCGGCGGCGATCAACTCAGCGTTTGGGTCCCTGGCTGGATTTCAGGAAAAATTTGCAGCCGCAGGACTGGGCCGCTTCGGTTCCGGATGGGCTTGGCTGGTTGTTCGAGACGGGAAACTGGCCATCGACTCGACGCCAAATCAGGACACGCCTTACTTGCTCGCTGGTGGAGGCAAAGCCGTCCTGGGTCTGGACGTTTGGGAACACGCGTACTACTTGAAGTATCAGAATGTGCGCGGCGATTACATCAAGGCGTGGTGGAACGTCGTCAATTGGGATAAAGCTGCGGAGCTTTTCGATGCAGCGAAGAAATAGAGTTCCTTCCGCAGCTCCAAAAAAAGAAAAGGCCCCGGTTCGGGGCCTATTTCTGATATCTCAAAAACTCGGATGGAACCCGACCTAAGCCATCATTTGCTGCTTGGCTAGTGGAACAACGACCACTGAACGTCTGGCAGACCGATAGTCTCTTGTTGTCATGGGTGCAACAGCCGGTACCTCGCGTGTCGCCAAGGGCATTGGCACCCCGCCAGGAGTATGCCGCGAAGCTTCGCGAACCAGCTCCATGCGGCCACGCACGTTGAACTTCGCGAGCAGCGATGAGACATGAAATTTTATGGTGCGTTCGGAGAGATTCAGGGTGGCGGCGATTTCCTTGTTCGCGAGGCTCTTCATCAGCCCGGAAAGGACTTCTTCTTCCCGACGCGTCAACTTCACATGGTTACGAACTGACTTCCCGGCCTCCAGTAGCTTATTGGCCTTGTCACTGAGCCCTTCCAGAAGCTCGTCCGCAGCCTGGACCATCACAATGTAATCGCTAGGCGACTGGCCCCGCACCATGCAGTGCATCGCCAGCAGGCCGGCAGCCTGGTCCACGGGAAACCCGCCGTCGGGTCCTGCGTCGACGTGAAAGTGGGCTACTCCAGTGCTTTTTTCATAGAAAAAGAAAACATCGCGAGGAAGGGTTTGGCGGGAATTGGATAATTGCTGTGAATGATCACTTCTGCGGAAGACCTTCACGTGCACCCCCTCAGAATGCAGCCTCGTGACGGGACCGAAGCTATAATGTTTTATGTTTCTTCGCCCCTCGACGAGGCGCGTTCCCCAGATTGGGCAGACAGTCAGGCAAGAAGCCAATAAGAGGGCTGAAGCCTCGGCGACTCCTACCTACCGATCGACAAGGGCCAGTCCCCCAAAGATACCCTGAAAGCCCACCTAAGACAGTTCTTGCCGAACCTTCCTTCTGTGCAAATATTCTTCCGAATGGAAGAACATGCAACTTGCTCAAAAATTGAGGACTTACACCAACGTCGGGACGAATTCGTGCCCATTTGACGGTAGGAATTGCACAGCGCACGAAGTTTTTCCCTGATTTTGTACTAAGGTCTTTACCCAAGGTGGATTCGTAACGGCCGGAAGTTACTTAATGCCCTGTGGAAAAGTAACGCGAGCCGATCTAGGAACGGGCGCATTTCAAAAAGGAACGATTCGAGTTTGCTCCGGGCCAATCAATTCGTAGACCATGCCGCGCCAGCGAATCTTGCGGGTGACTAGAGAGTTCACAAAATTTATCAGGTAAAGGAACGGGATGAAAACTGTCAGCACGATGTATATCCAGGCCTGTTTCAAAATCTCGGATTTTCCGGCGGGAAGCGCCTCGGTCACACCGATGAGACGAATGGAGCTCCGAATCGCCGAAAGTAGAACGGGAAGAAAGGTGAGGGTGATGATGTGAAAGGCGGGTCTCTGCTCGAAAATGTTGCTCAAGATCAGAATCACGCCGAATACAATTGTCATGCAGTAGAGAAGATGCGTGAGGGCTGCGGGGCCCCAAACTCTATCTGCGTATACCCGAGTGATCAGGACCTGGCGGTTCGTGAACTCCAGCAGTCCTCGCAAATCGGTTTCGACATAGGAGAACGTTAAGCATTCTGGTACGAAAACAATCGAGCGGTTCGCGCGCTCCAGCATGCGCGTCAGAGAATAGTCGTCGCTGACCGAGCTTTTCCATACGTCCATCACGCCGGATTGTTCGAAGATGTCTCGCCGGATGGCGGTGCCTCCGCCCCAGCAGAAATTTCTCCCTTTTTCGCTGAGTATGGTAACCACGGGCGCATTCCACGCGGCGAGTATGGCGGTTGGTAGATTGCTGCGATTGGGAACCAACCAACGCATGGTGGTTGTCGCGCCAATCTTCACGTCTCCCAGCGGGGCCACCAAGTGATGCAGCCAGCTCTTACCTGGACGGCCGTCGGAATCTGCAAAGACGAGTACTTCAAATTCCGGCTGCAGTTGTTCGACGGCTACCCGCAAGTTGTTAACCTTTTCGCCGCAACCGCTCGGGCTTCCCGCGATGACCACATGGACTTTCACTCGCGAACTCTTGGCTACCCGTTCGACAATGCTGCGCGCTGGATCTGACTCTGAAGCCAGGATGATGAAGATTTCGTAAGTTTGCCTAACGAACTCTGTAAGCGCCACGAGGTTGCGCTCCAGACCGGGTTCGATGCCCTTGCAAGGACAAAGAACGGCCACACGCGGCGAGTAGAATCCCGGATCGGCGTGCCGCCGCCGCCGCACATAGCCGAGCCACTGCAAGGCCTGCCAGATGAGGTAGGCCCCCAGGAGTATCTGCAGAAAGGCCAGGGAATAAAAAAGTGTCTCCACGCTTTCTGAGGATAGCAGAGGAACATTGCTCGCACAGCGGCGTTTGAACGGTTAGAATCGCACCGGTAAACGTCCGCCTTAAGGAGAGCAGAAATGCCACGAGTGGATGCAGGAATGGTTACTTCCGGCCTGGAAATACCGGGCTATCGGGTGGTGAGAAATTTTGGCATCGTGCGGGGAATCATCGTGCGCTCGCGGAGCGTGATCGGAAATCTCGGCGCGGCTCTGCAAACCATTGTCGGCGGAAACATCACCATTCTGACGAATCTTTGCGAGAAGACGCGCGAAGATGCGTTTGAGCTGCTGCTGCAGCATGCCGCCGAGCACGGAGCAAACGCGGTCATCGGAATGCGCTACGACGCCACCGAGGTGATGCAAGGCGTCACCGAGGTGCTCGCGTACGGCACAGCCGTACAGGTTGAGCGCATTTCCTAGTCCTGCACGCGAGCGTTCGCCGGGCGACACGGACCAATGGTAGAATCCCGCCTCCTATGTTCTGCTCGAACTGTGGTGCACAGGTTTCTCCGACCGGAAAGTTTTGCTCCTCGTGCGGGCAAGTCATTGATTCGGACATGGGCGCAACCCTGGTTGGTGAGGAACCGGACCTAGAGGGAGCCACGATTGCTCCGCCGTCTCGCAGCGCCCGGAAGACTCCATCCTCGCGCACTCCCTCACGCTCACCGCACCCGCCTTCGAGCAGCAATCCTCTAACGAGTTCCGACGCCATCGGCGGCGGGCGTTTTACCCCCGGACAAATCATCGCGGAGCGCTACCGCGTCGTAGCCCTCGCGGGCCGCGGAGGAATGGGCGAGGTTTACCGTGCCGAGGACTTAACGCTGGAACAGGTCGTGGCTTTGAAATTTCTCCCCGCGGCACTTTCGCAGGATGCCGCTGCGCTTGCCCGATTTCACGCCGAAGTGCGCACCGCCCGGCAGGTCTCTCATCCCAACGTCTGCCGCATGTTTGACATCGGCGAAGCGGATGAGACTCTTTTCCTAACCATGGAATATGTCGATGGAGAGGATCTCGCTTCGGTAGTGCGCCGCATCGGCAGGCTTTCGCCGGACAAAGCCACGGAGATTGCGAGGCAAGTCTGCGCAGGTCTTGCTGCGGCGCACGAACGCGGCGTCATCCACCGCGACCTGAAACCCGCAAATGTCATGCTCGACGGAGCCGGAAAGATCCGCATCACCGATTTTGGCCTTGCCGGCATCGCCGCAAGCATCAAAGGTGCGGATGTTCGCGCTGGAACGCCGGCCTACATGTCCCCCGAGCAACTTGCCGGCGGCGATGTCAGCACCAAGAGCGATATCTATTCCCTCGGGCTCATCCTCTACGAAATCCTGACGGGCAAACGCGCCTTTGAGGCTTCCACGCTTCCTGAATTGATGAAGCTACGTGAGTCTGGGACGATCACTAACCCTTCGACACTGGTGCGCGATCTCGATCCTCTGGTCGAGCGCGTCATTCTTCGTTGCCTGGAGACCGACCCGGAAAAACGTCCGGCCACGGCGCTGCAAGTCGCGGCTGCACTCCCCGGTGGCGATCCTCTAGCCGCAGCGCTCGCCGCTGGTGAAACTCCTTCCCCGCAAATGGTCGCTGCAGCGGGAGGTACCGAAGGGATCAAGCCTTGGTTAGGTCTGACGCTGGTTGTAACGGCGCTGTTGGGCCTCGTTGCGCTCATGATGCTGGCGGAAAGATACCGAGTGCAAAATCTCACGCCGCTCGAAAAGCCATCCGACGTGCTTCTCGCGCGTTCGCAGGAAATTGTTCAACAACTTGGATTCAAGGAAACGCCGGCGGACGCCGCTCATGGGTTCTTCACGGACTATGACTATCTCAACTACATTCAGGAACGCGACAAATCGCAAACGCGCTGGCAGCGTCTGGGCTCAGATCGTCCCGCCACGATTCTCTTCTGGTATCGCCAAAGCCCGCGGGAGATGCAGTCGGACAATTTCTTCAACTCCATCGGCTCGGGTGTCATCACGCCATGGGAGCCGCCGTCCGATGTAACCGGCATGATCAGCGTATTCCTGGATACCCAAGGCCGGTTGCTGCTTTTCAAACGCATTCCGCCGGAGCGCGATCCGCCCAGCGGCCCCTCTCCTCCGCCAGATTGGTCCTCGCTGTTCTCTGCTGCGGGTCTCGATCCGTCCAAGTTCACCTCTGCTACGCCCGAGTGGTCGGATCTCTTATATTCCGACTCGCGAGCGGCATGGACTCGTGAAATTACCACGCCGATTCAGGCCACAGAACGCGTGGAGGCCGCGGCTTATCGAGGGAAACCGGTTTATTTCCGGGTTTTGTTTCCTTGGGCCGACCCGTACCGTGACCGGCTGCATCTTGCGTCTGCTCATCAAAAGTTAGCCAGTATTATCGGAATCGCGCTGTTCGGGGCTGTGCTATTCGGGAGCATCTTGATTGTTAAGAGAAACGTTAAGCAAAAGCGCGGAGACGAGGCCGGCTCCTGGCGTTTGGCCAATTTTCTCTTCTTTGTGTTTCTTGCGATGTGGGCGCTGCAGGCGCATCACCTTGCTTCCTTTGGTGAATTTGGGACGATCGTGCTCGCGCTGGCCTGGGCCTTCCTCGTCTCCACCTTCGCGCGGATGCTTTATTTCGGACTTGAGCCGTTTGTCCGTCGGCGCGATCCCCATACCTTGATTGGCTGGGTGCGCTTGATTGGCGGGAAAATTCGCGATCCGCTGGTCGGCCGCGACGTTTTGATTGGCATGACCTATGGCGTTTTGCTGGGCGTATTTGAGTCCGCGGACAACGTTCTCCTTCCTCTGTTTGGAGGCTTGCCGCCTCAGCCGGGCACTCCATCAATGGAATCGCTGCTCGGCATTCGACAAACACTCGGCTCGGTCTTTGCCTATACTTGGGTCTTTGTGCTTTACTCGCTGGCGATTTTTTTCCTTCTCTTCCTGTTGCGGCTCTTGGTAAGGAAGGACTGGATAGCGGCTATCGTGATCGTTTTCCTCGGTGCCATCACCAACACGGGGGGCGATTATTTCTGGATGACCTTCCTGTTCGCGGCGATCATCTGGCTTTCCATCTACCTGATTCTTCGGCGCTTTGGGTTGCTCGCTTTGGTCGTCGGACTTGTCGTGCAGAACATGCTCGTCACCTTCCCAATGACCACGCATCTCAGCCGCTGGTATGCCTCAGGAGCGATTGCGGGAATGCTGACCATCATCGCGATTGCGCTCTTCGCGCTCCGCAGTGCTTTGGCAGGACAGGCTCTATTCAATGCCAGAGTTCTTGACGATTAGTTCTTCCAAGCCGGCCTACTCTCAGACTTCTCGGCTACGCATACTTGTGCGGCGAGGCCCTCCAATTCCGTTAGTGCCCGGCTCGCGGCCAGGCGCGCGCTTTCCATGAAGGACGAGTCCAGCAGAAAGGCGCAACGGTCGACGAAGGGATGGTCCGCTGCTTCAAAGGGTTTTCGCGCGCGCCCTTTCGCTGCCGCACGCGCCAGAAGTTCTTCATACAATTGCAGGTCGCGCT